>JGI1356J14229_10003830_pt1 | contig 11358 bp, 2 predicted proteins | sample Subgrocontami58m_FD_14229 | JGI IMG/M metagenome (IMG submission 14229) | reverse complement strand
GACGAAGAGGGCGGCCAGCCCCTTGGGCACCGCCAGAAAACGCGTCGGCTCGAAACCCATGGTTTTCAGTGCATTGACTTCGTCATTGACAATCATCGTCCCGATCTCCGCCGCAAAGGCTGATCCGGAACGCCCGGCCACGAGGATGGCCGTCATGATCGGCCCCAGTTCCTTCACCATGGCCAGGGCCAGGAGGGAGGCCACATAAATGTTCGCCCCAAAAAGGCTTAACTGCAATGAGGCCATAAAGGCCATGATGAGCCCCATCAGGAGACTGATCAGTCCGACAATGGGCAGCCCGTCCACGCCGGCTCTTTTCATGTAAAACAGGACATCTTGCCAGCGGATGGTCTTGGGCCGGAGGAGGGAGCCAACCAGGGCCAGGAGCAATTCTCCGGCGAAACTGATCACCTGAACGAAATCATCACGAAAGTGCAGGCTGGCTTCTCCTATCCGCTCCAAGAGAGGCGTTTTTCCCCTCTGCACAGCTAACGGCGCGATATGGTTAGCTTTCTGATTAAGCAGGTCCAGAATACCTTTGATCTGCTCCGTGACATCCTGAAAGGCGACGGCAACGGACCGCGCCCGGTACTCTTCTTCCAATTGCAGGAGCGCCATAGTGCCGGCGCTGTCCAGAGAGGTGACTCCGCCCAGGTTGATATCCAGTCTCTGGAAAGACTTATGGGCGAGGAGGCTGCCGGTATCGGACAGAAAAGGATTTAATTCTTCAAGGTTAACGCGGCCGGAGACGAACAGAACGGCAGAATCGGGTTCAACTTCCTCGAACCGGAGACCATATTCTCTTTCCTGCACAGGAGATGTTGCCATAATCCCCTCCAAAAATCAGTCCCTTGTAAATAGGACCACTAACTTTACCCCTGCCCTATCCCGGCTGTCTTTACCCTGCTTATCCGTCGCGGCCTCACGAGCAAATTTTTCATACCAGGACTATAATATCCTGAAGCAAGCGGAAGATCAATAAGTATATGAACTGACTGGTACAAAATACTCACGAGACACCAATCAGGTCCGCCGGAAGTTTCCTGGAATATATTCCTTGACTTTGCTTAGGATGGGAGTATGGTCTCGCCAACATAGTAACGGCTGATTACAAATATTGAATAATTGACCTTCATATAAAGGGAAGGACAATAATCTCCCAGCCCTGTCACTTATGATGTGACGGGGCTTTTGTTTTTTTAACGGCACATAATGAGAGACCTGTACGTTTTTCAAAGGTCTCCGGGGGGAGGTGTGAAATACGTCACACTTAGTGTCGATTCTTATTGCAATTAACGGGAGGCAATGGTTCACTGCGGGGACTCAAGTACGGAAACCTTTGAAAAACTCAAATTCCCGTCATTGCGAGGCGCTGGCGCGCCGTGTCAATCCCATTGGATAATCATCGGTTAAGTTGTGCAAGGTCCCAATTAAGGGCATTGACGTTGGTGCTCTTTGTAAATTTGTCGGCAAAATATTTTCTCGTGAATAGGGGGGGAGCATGAAAGGGATACTGAATTTTGTCAGGACATTATTTGCACTTGTTAGAGCTCAAGATATCAATAAGTTACAATTTCTTCTGATCCAACGACGACGGCATAAACTGGACTCCAGTCAATACCGGTTTTTGACATCCGGATAAACAAACATCAACCTATTAACGGTCTCACAATAATATTGTCATGCCGGACTTGATCCGGCATCCAGAAAACGCACTGGATTCCGGCCTTCGCCGGAATGACGGTGTAAAGACATTTATGAGACCGTTTATGAGACCGTTAATGAGTATCGGAAAAAACCGGTCTACGCGACTCAACTGCTTATAAAGACGGTATCTCCCAAAGGAGTTCATAATGCTTACACCGAAAATCGTCTCACGTCTCACGTCTTACGTCTCACTGACCTTATTCGCCATCTTCGCTGCGGCCGTACCCGGCCATGCCGCGCCGGACGTTATATCAACCGTTGCCGGAGACGGCTCGGCTGCCTACTCCGGAGACGGAGGACTTGCGACCTCGGCAAGTTTGAATTATCCCAACGGTGTCGCAGTTGATTCCGCCGGGAACATCTATATAGCGGACTCTACTAACCACCGTATCCGCAAAGTTGACAAATTAAGCGGCACCATAACCACCACTGCCGGAAACGGTACGCCTGGATATTCCGGTAATGGAGGGCCTGCAACCTCGGCAAGTTTGAATTATCCCTACGGTGTGGCAGTTGACTCTACCGGCAACATCTATATCGTGGACTTGGGTAACAGCCGCATCCGCAGGGTCGACAAATTAAGCGGCAACATAACAACCGTTGCCGGAAACGGTACGCCTGGATATTCCGGTGATGGAGGGCCGGCAACCTCTGCAAGTTTGTTTAATCCCTACGGTGTGGCAGTTGATGCCCTTGGCAATATCTATGTAGCGGACTTTACCAACAACCGTGTCCGCAAGGTCGACAAATTAAGCGGCAACATAACAACCGTTGCCGGAAACGGTACGGCTGCCTACTCGGGAGACGACGGGCTTGCAGCCTCTGCAGGTTTGGCAGGTCCCCGCGATGTAGCAGTTGATTCTACCGGCAACATCTATATAGCGGACTCGAGTAGCCACCGTATCCGTAGGGTCGACACAAACGGCGTAATAAGCACCGTCGCCGGAAACGGTACGCCCATCTTCTCCGGAGACGGGGGGTTTGCAATCTCTGCAAGTTTGTATTTTCCCTACGGTGTGGTACTTGATTCCCTCGGCAACATCTATATAGCGGAATCGGGCAGCCAACGTATCCGCAAGGTCGATACAAATGGCGTCATAACAACCATTGCCGGAAACGGCACACCTGGATACTCCGGTGATACAGGGACGGCAACCTCTGCAATGTTGAATAATCCCCGCGGTATAGCAGTTGATTCCACCGGGAACATCTATATAGCGGATACGACTAACTCCCGCATCCGCAAGGTCGAGGCAGGGGTGTCAGTGTCAACCTACACCGTCACCTACACCAGCAACGGCGGCAGTTCAGTAACCAGCCAGAGCGTGGCCTACAACACCGCCACCACTGCTCCGGCCCCACCCATCAAAACCGGCTACACCTTTGCCGGCTGGTACTCGGACGTGGGTCTGACAGCGGCCTTCGCTTTCACCACCGCCATCACCGGCGACACCACGCTGTATGCCAAATGGACTGCCGGCAGCCCTCTGGGCAACTGCACGTCTACCAACGCAACAGTTGCTTACTGTGAGGTAACGAACATACCTGCCGGACAATCCGGAAACTTTACCCCCAAACATGCAGTAAGCATAGGTCTAACAGGCGTTACTGGCTCAGCTGACATCTGCATTACCTTTAACAACCCACCTTCTAACCCTGTCCTCATGAAGTTTGTAAATGGCGCCTGGGGAAAGATATATCCCGGCAATCCTCAATGGAGCGGTATAAGCAACGTAAGCTATGGCAATGAGCAGATATGCTTTACCCTCCAGGACAACTCGGATGCGGATGGAGACAATACACTGGGAACCATAGCAGATCCAGTGGTAATCGGCGATGCCGTTGCACAGTTGGTAATTTCAAAATCAGGCAGCGGTGCCGGAACCGTTGCCAGTGTCCCGGAGGGAATCAACTGCGGCTCGGCTTGCTCCGCACCTTTTGATTCCGGACTTTGGGTCACTCTCACCGCCACGCCGGATATGGGATCTGTCTTCTCGGGTTGGTTGGGCGAGGGATGCTCCGGGAGAGGGACTTGTACCGTCGCCATGGATGCGGCAAAAGCAGTGACGGCGATTTTCAGCAAGCTGGGGGATGTTGACGGAAATGGCAAAGTAGAAATGCAGGATACCATTTTCGCCCTGCAAGTTGTATCCGGCCGCACCCCGGCCTCACCGATTAATCCGCAGGGAGACGTCGATGGCGATCAGAAGATTGGTCTGCCTGAAGCTATCTTCGGCATTCAATATATTGCCGAATTAAGGAACAATGATCAGAGAGCCAAGGCCGGCTCCATCACCATCGTCAAGGACGCTCAGCCCAACGACGCGCAGGGCTTCACCTTCACCGGCAACCAGCACGCGATCATGCCCTTCCTGCTCGACGATGACGGCAATAACACGAACACCCTCTCGAACCAGAAGGGATTCTACCTCGCTCCCGGCAGCTATACGTTCACGGAAACCCCGGTGAACGGCTGGAGCCTCGCCAGCATCCTGTGCAAACCCTCGGGCAGCACGAGCACGGACATCACGACAGGTACGGCAACCATCAGCCTGGCGACGGGAGATAACGTCACCTGCACCTTTACCAATACCAAGCAGACGACGGAGACGGGCTCTATTTGCGGGATCAAGTTTAATGACTTCAACGGGAACGGCCTGCAAGATCCGGGTGAGCTGGGGATTCCGAACTGGCAAATCAGCTTGGGGCTGGCAGCGATTCCGGGCGTTACGACGGACGCAAAGGGCGCCTATTGTTTCCACAACGTGCCGGCAGGGACGTACACGGTTTCCGAGACAGTCCAGGCGCCCTGGCAGCAAACGTTCCCACCTGCTCCGGGAACCCACACCGTTACGCTCACAGCTGGACAGCAGATCGACGGCCTCAACTTCGGAAACAAGATCCCTACAGATTCTTGTAGCAACTATTTGTGCAATGGTGACTTCGAAAACGAGCAGATTGTAAGTGTTGGAAGCCAAGGTTTCTTTAATCAGTCCCTCATCTCATGTTGGAATACAACAGAAGCAGACGGTTTGATAGAAGTCTGGGGCAGCGGCTTTGGCGGAGTGACGGCATATTCTGGCAATCAGTTTATTGAATTAAATGCCCGTATGGGCGCCACACTTAATCAGAATTTTACAGCTATCCCTGGCAGTACGGTGACAATTTCCTTTGCCCACCGGGGGCGGGCCGGGTTTCCGAATCAAATGACTGTGTCCATCGGACCTGCTGGTGGCACAACACCCTTCCCTTTGGGAACATTTGTTGCCAGCACTACGGCCTGGACACTCGATAGTGTGACCTATGCCTTTCCAAATAACGGTGTTACAGCCTATGTGCTAAATTTCACCTCTGACGACACGGGCGCCGGCGGGAATTTTCTTGATGCAATTAATGTAGCCTGTCAAGCAGCTATAGTTGGTTCGCTCACCATCGTGAAGGACGCGGTGCCCAACGACGCCCAGGACTTCGCCTTTTACTCTTTTGGCCCGAACAGCGGGAGCATCATGCCCTTCCTGCTGGATGACGACGCAGGCGCCGTAGGCGACGATAACCTCCTGTCCAACACCAAGACCTTCGCGAACCTCGCGCCTGGAAGCTACAGCGTCACGGAAGACTTCTTTAACCCCGTCCCTGTGACGGGCTGGGACTTGACAGGCATCGTCTGCCTGCCCGCGGGCAGCGCCACTGTGGACCTGGCCAACCGGGCCTTCACCGTAAATCTGACGGCCGGGGCTAACGTCACCTGCACCTTCACCAATACGAAGCAGCAGCCGGCGGGCACGGGCACGCTCACCATCGTGAAGGACGCGGTGCCCAACGACGCCCAGGACTTCGCCTTTTACTCTTTTGGCCCGAATAGCGGGAGCATCATGCCCTTCCTTCTGGATGACGACGCAGGCGCCGTAGGTGCCGATAACCTCCTGTCCAACACCAAGACCTTCGCGAACCTCGCGCCAGGAAGCTACAGCGTCACGGAAGACTTCTTTAACCCCGTCCCTGTGACGGGCTGGGACTTGACAGGCATCGTCTGCCTGCCCGCAGGCAGCGCCGCTGTGGACCTGGCCAACCGGGCGTTCACCGTGGATCTGACGGCCGGGGATAACGTCACCTGTACGTTCACCAACGTCAAGGCGCCGAAGGCGGCGGACCTGGCCATCACCAAGACTAGCGTGGTCAGCGGACAGGACATTACCTATACGATCACCGTCACCAACCTCGGCACGACTCCGCCCACGGACACTATCCACCTGCTGGACACGCTCTCGAACTTCCCGGCGGGCACCATTTACAATTTTGGCAGCGGCGTCGGCTCCTGCACGACTCCCGTGCCCGGGCAACCTTGGGACTGCATCATTCCCCCGGAAAATATCGGGCAGCCCCTCACCATTGGTATCGTCGTCCCGGCAGGCGGCGGCAGCGTCACCAACTGCGCGCAGGTTAGCCTGGCAGGAGAAACTAATCTCCTGAACAACCAGGCCTGCGTCACCAACATCGTGCCGGCGGCGCCGACTCCGGCCGACCTGGCCATCACGAAAACGGGCGTGGTCAGCGGACAGAACGTCACCTATACGATCACCATCACCAACCTCGGCACGACTCCGCCCATGGACACGATCCACCTGGTGGACACGCTTTCGAACTTCCCGGCGGGCACCATTTACAATTTCGGCAGCGGCGTCGGCTCCTGCACGACTCCCGTGCCCGGGCAAGCCTGGGACTGCGAGGTTCCTTTAGCCAACCTCGGGCAGCCCCTCACCATCGGCATCGTCGTCCCGGCGGGCGGCGGCAGCGTCACCAACTGCGCGCAGGTGACACTGGCGGGTGAAACTAATCTCCTGAATAACCAGGCCTGTGTCACCAACATCGTGCCGGCAGTAGCGACACCGGCCGACCTGGCCATCACGAAAACGGGCGTGGTCAGTGGACAGAACGTCACCTATACGATCACCATCACCAACCTCGGCACGACTCCGCCCATGGACACGATCCACCTGGTGGACACGCTCTCGAACTTCCCGGCGGGCACCATTTACAATTTCGGCAGCGGCGTCGGCCCGTGCACCATTCCCGTCCCCGGTCAACCCTGGGACTGCGAAGTTCCCACCGTCAACCTCGGCCAGCCCCTCACCATCGGCATCGTCGTCCCGGCAGGGGGCGGCAGCGTTACCAACTGTGTGCAGGTTAGCCTGGCGGGCGAAACGAATCTCCTGAACAACCAGGCCTGCGTCACCAACGTCGTGCCGGCAGTGGCGACTCCGGCCGACCTGTCGATTACAAAGACGGGTGTGGTCACAGGTCAGAAGATCACCTATACGATCACTATCGCGAACCTCGGCACGACTCCGCCCGCAGACACGATCCACCTGGTGGACACGCTCTCGAACTTCCCGGCAGGCACCATTTACGATTTCGGCAGCGGCGTCGGACCATGCACCATTCCTGTTCCCGGTCAGCCCTGGGACTGCGAAGTTCCCACCGTCAATCTCGGCCAGCCCCTCACCATCGGCATCGTCGTCCCGGCGGGCGGCGGCAGCGTCACCAACTGTGCACAGGTTAGCCTGGCGGGCGAAACGAATCTCCTGAACAACCAGGCCTGCGTCACCAACATCGTGCCGGCGGCGCCCACTCCGCCAGACCTGTCGATTACAAAGACGGGCGTGGTCAGCGGACAAGACATTACCTATACGATCACCATCACAAACAATGGCACTACAGCGCCTACGGAGCCGATCCACCTGAGTGACCTGCTGACGCCCTTCCCGGCAGGCACCTATTACAACTTCGCCAGTGGCGTAGGCTCCTGCACGGCTCCCGTGCCCGGGCAACCATGGGACTGTGTCATTCCTCCGGAAAACCTCGGGCAGCCGATCACAATCGGCATCGTCATCCCAGCAGGCGGCGGCACAGTCACCAACTGCGCGACCGTGACCCTGGCGGGTGAAGCGAATACCCTGAACAACCAGGCCTGCGTTACAAACATCGTGCCGGCGGCACCGACTGCCCCCGACTTGAGCGTCACGAAGGTGTGCGCGGTCAACGGGCCGCAATCGGTGCTTTGCACCGTCACCGTCACCAACAATGGCTCAGCGCCGTCGGTCAGCCCGATCACCTTGACGGACATTCTCACGGGGGCGCCAACAGATGCCCTCTACACAGGCGCCGGGGGCACGCTGCCCATCAGCTGTTCACCGGGCGCAGGACCCATCACGCCTATTGCCTGCATTGCCAATACAACTCTGGCGCCCGGCGAGTCTCAGTACGCCCTCTTCTCCTTCAGCCTGCCCCAGGGCGGCACGTTCACGAACTGTGCGACAGTATTGCAAGGGAATGTTGCGACACAGCCCGAGTCCAACAATGCCAACAATACGAACATATGCACGACGATCACCGTGCCGCCGCCCGTCACGGCCGCTGCCCCCGACTTGAGCATCACGAAGACGAGCATGGCCAGCTACCAGGGCATCACCTATACGATCACCGTCACCAACAACGGCACGGTTCCGACCGCCAACCCGGTTGTCGTCACCGACACGGTGGTTGTGGCCCCGGCCAACAGCGTGTTTAATTTTAATGGCTATGGCACGGCCTGTTCGGTGGCCGGCGCCAATACGGCCACATGCACCTCCGCCTCGCCTCTTGCGGCGAACGGAGGAACCGTGACCTTTTCTTTCGGTTTCTTTGTGCCTGCGAACGGCAGCGGGAGTTGGAGTGGGAGTGTCACCAACTGCGCAACCCTGCCGGCCGATTCCGATCTGAGCAACAATCAGTCCTGTGTCACCGATACGGTCGGGACTGCGCCGGTGACCGGCACGATCACGATCGTGAAGGACGCGGTGCCCGACGACCCGCAGGACTTCGAATTTATCGTTAACAATTACTTATACACATACTTGGACGACGACAACGATGACGTTCGGTCAAACCAGCACCTCTTTTCAAGCTTTGCTGCCGGCAGCTATACGCTCACGGAAACCCAGGTGACCGGTTGGGACCTGACCGGCATCAGTTGCACCCCGTCCGCCGGGACGGCGGTGGACCTCGCCAACCGTACCGTAACCGTAAACCTGGCCGGTGGAGATAACGTCACCTGTACCTTCACCAATGCGAAGCAGCCGGATAACCTAACCTTCACCGCCGTCAATGGGCCAACGCTGCAAGTATCTACCCAGGCTATGATACCCACCGTGCTCATGACGCCGACGGCCTTTACCAGTACAACAACAAGCAGCGTGACAACTGCCACGGTGACGGCCGGCCCCGCCGGCGTCCCCAACGATGGCATCTTCACTCTTGTGGCCCCTTACTCGGACTCCCTCGTCGGGGCAGTGGCCACATTACCCAGCTCGATATTGCTGGGTTCGGGTCCGCTAGCGATGACTTCCACTAGTTTGGGCAGTTCGGTAGGCTTGGTCTCCGCTGATTTTGGCGAGTGGGCGATAAGGGACGCTGTAACGCCCCCCTTGCCGGCAAATTCGGTCATCACCTATATTGCCTTTGCCGGCGGCACACAGCTGACAACCACCCTGCCGACCGGTACGGCAACCTACACCGGGAAGATGACAGGCGTTTTGGCAAACACCCCTATTGGCGGCTCCGACGACGTGAGCGGCAACGTAATTCTGAACTTCGATTTTACTGCCGGGACGATTAACGGATCCCTGTCTGGTATCTCGGGTATCGTAACCACACAGGGGGTGTCTACAATCACCCCCTGCGTGTACCCCCTGTCTGCTCCCGCATGTACCTATGCCGCCTATGCTCCGCCAGCCAATGTTCCGTTCAATGACATTACGCTGAGCAACGGCACCATCGCCGGCAACAGTTTCTCAGCAACCATAGCGACACCGGCCATAACCGGAGCAACCACCATGACCATGACGGGTAATTTCTACGGAACAACGGCCAATGAAGTCGCAGGCACATTCACGATCAGCGTCCCGAGTCCCGGCATGATCCTCATCGGTTCGTTTGGCGCAAATCTGTAATGCCCAGAGCCGGCGCCACGGCGATGGACGAGCCTCGCAAGCCGTCCATCGCCGCAAAAAAGCACGGGCTCGCCTTAACACATTTCTGCAGCGTTGCTCCTCAATCCCTTTTTCCCCTGTCGACGTATTATCGAATAGTAACCTCTTAACCACAGAGATCGCAGAGAACAACATTTTACCGCCCAATCCCCTTCTGAAAGAAATGATAGACTAATCAATAGTCTTGAGGTAAATGGTATCCATATTACAGAAAATCTGGATGGAACAAGCTGATCCGTATCGTTAAAGGGGGAACAACGTCAATCTATAGCAACGGGTGAAACCGGTCGCCTCGATTTCACGAGGCATTGACGTGTCATAATTATTTAAGGAGGGTAATCTTATGAGAAAAAAGGCGGTACAATTAGTTGTTTTATCCCTGCTTGCAGTCGTTTTATTTTTGCCTTTGGAGCTGCGGGCGGCTCCCTATTATGAAGGAAAATCAATGCGCATCATTGTCGGCTCCCAGCCAGGGGGAGGATATGATCGCATTTCACGCCTCATTGCCAGGCATCTACCGCGATTTATCCCGGGAAAACCAAACATCATTGTTTCCAATTTCCCTGGTGCGGGCAGCATGATGGCGGCCAATAGCCTTTACAATCTTGAGAAACCCGATGGTCTCACGATCGGGACCTTCATTGGCCCGGGGCTTAGCTTTGCACAGCTGTTAAAGGCACCGGGGGTCCGTTTTGACCTGAGGAAATACGAGTGGATCGGCTCTATGGCTACGGAGGCCGCTTGTTTTACCGTAAGAAGCGATTCCCCTTACCGCTCTGTAGAGGATCTGCGTAAGGCAAAAGAACCCATACCTTTGTCTACCTCCGGTCCCACGGCGATGAATTATCAATTTCCTGTCCTTATGAAAGAATTTGCCGGGCTGAATTTTAAATTGATTCACTATCCCTCGACCGCGGAGGGACTGTTGGCTTTGCAACGCAAAGAAGTGGACGGCCATGGGACATATTATAGTTCCTTTAAACCATCTATCGATAGTGGGGTGCTCCGTCCCTTGATTCGTGGCCGAATAACGGCACCGGGCATTGAAAATCTGCCGATCGATGAAGACCTCACAACTGACAAACGGGGGAAGACATTAATGGCCATGCGGTCGGCAGCGGATGTCGTGAGCCGTCCTTATGTTGCCCCGCCTAAAACACCGCCGGCCATCATGAAAACTCTGCGGTCGGCCTTTGCCCAAATGACAAAAGATCCGACTTTTTTAGCCGAAGCAAAGCGCGGCTTAATGATGCCGGAATACGTGCCGGTCGAGGAGGTCAGGAAGGTGCTCGATATTGTGCTTGATCAGCCGCAGGACATTGTCCAGGAATTCGGCAAATTCATTAAATTTTAAATGGCTACGGGCTTCCTGCGGCATACTTTGCTTAAGAACGGGAGGTACAAAATGAAAAGGAAAACGATCAGTTTATTAATCCTCTTTTTTGCCTTCTGGGCATTCCTGCCTACCAAAGATCTTCTGGCGGCTCCCTACTATAAAGGTAAAACCATTACCATGAACTGCGGCTCTGAAGTAGGCGGGGGCCATGATTTTATGGCTCGTCTGATTGCCCGGCGCATGTCCGAGCACATTCCTGGCAAACCAACGATTGTTGTCAAGAATATG
>JGI1356J14229_10003814_pt1 | contig 11384 bp, 10 predicted proteins | sample Subgrocontami58m_FD_14229 | JGI IMG/M metagenome (IMG submission 14229) | reverse complement strand
ATTTTTTTTCCATCCACCATCAGGTGCTCTCCCTCGATAAAAACGCGGACGAACTGCTTTCCAGTTGCGGCTTCGGACTGCGCAATTTCATCCTCGTGGTGTGGGAAGAGAAGATCAATGCCGCCCGCGTGAATATCGAATGTCGTGCCGAGATATTTCATCGACATGGCCGAGCATTCGATATGCCAGCCCGGGCGCCCCTCGCCGAATGGGGCTTTCCAAGATGGCTCTCCGGGCTTTTTGAATTTCCAAAGCGAAAAGTCGTTTACTTCGGCTTTTGAATATTCGTCGGCCGAGACACGTGCCCCAACTTTTAATGTTCGCGATTTCACACCCGACAGCGCGCCGTACGGCTTAAATTTCTTAATTGAGAAGTAGACGCCATCTTCGGTTTGATATGCTATTTTTTTTCGGAGAAGTATCTGAATCAGCGCGACCATTTCTTTTACATGAGTAGTTGCGCGGGGATACTTCCATGCCGGAACAATGCCGAGTCGCTTGATGTCCTTGAAAAATTCGCGGCTGTAGAATTCAGTGAATGCTTTCAGAGTTTTGCCCGCGTGTTTTGAATCACGGATTGTTTTGTCATCAACATCAGTAATGTTCATAACATGCTTCACCGTGAGGCCGCTGAATTCAAGTGAGCGACGGAGTATATCCTCAAATATATACGTGCGGAGATTCCCGATGTGGGCGTAGTTATACACCGTCGGGCCGCAGGTATAGAGACCAACGCGGCCCCTATTGGGGCGAGCCCCACGGGCTGTAGCCTTTTTTAAGGGCCGGAATTCCTCTTTTTTACGGGTGAGGTAGTTGTAGAGTCGCAACATAAGGGATTTGGCACTGGGCACTAGGAACTAGAGTGGATCGGACTAGTGCCGAGTGCCTAATATCTAGTGCCCCTTCACAGCCATCGCTTTCGCTTGAAGAATCTAAACATTCCAAATGCGGCAAGGAGCATAATCACCACAATAATCCAAAAATCGTATTTGTATCCAATGAGCGGCGTTGCAATCGCATTCATGCCGAAGAGGGATGCGAAGAGTACGAGCGGGAACGTGACGAAGGCCATGATCGAGAGAACCCGCATCGATTCGTTTTGCTTAATACTCAACATCGTCACGTTATTATCGTAGAGCGCGTCAATCGCCTCCCGGTGGTTTTCTAGGAGGTTCCATATTTTCATGTACTCTCCAATAAGTTCCGAGAGGAGTGGTCCGACGTCGTGTCCATAATACTTGCTTCCGTAGTGGGGGAGGGATTCAAGGGTCGTTTGCTGTGGTTTCAGGGATCTTCGAAATTCGATGATGTTGCGGCGAATGAAAGAAAGTTGTTCGATGACTTTTTCTTCCTCGCGCTCGCTCGAGAATACTTTTTCCTCGACTTCATTGATATCTTCTTGGATGTGATCGAGTTCGCGCAAGGCGAATGAATAGATTTCTTTCAAAGTGTGGAAGAGAAGGTGCCCCGGCGTTTTTGATGCATAGAGATCCTCGCATGACGTATCGGTGGAGCACTTCTTGAAAAAATCATCCAGAGGCGGAATCGCTTCATTTGATACAGAAATGAGTTCGTGTTTGGTGAGGATAAAATCCACTTCCCGCGTGTAGGTTTTGCGATCCTTGGGGCTGAAAATAGGAAAGTGGAGTACGAGATAGAGATAGTCGTTGTGCTCTTCAATCTTGGGACGCATCGTGGGATGGGCGAGATCGTTGATAATGGAGGGATGCAATTTGAATTGCCTCTCCAAATGGATTACGTCAGCGGTGGAGGGGCGGAAAAAATGGTGCCAGGAGAGCGATTTTCCTTTGAGGGTTTGCATAGAGAAGCGGACCATGAATCGTTACAAATTGCGCGCGAATTTATTGTCGAGACGAGTGAGTGAAATACAAAAGTCTTCTTTTGCATTTCCGAGCGAGTGAAGACATCAAAGGGTTTAGTATCCTTTATACAAATGTGATTTCATTATACCAGTATAGCTTCACTGCGGGAAGCATTGGGAGGTCTCCTCATTTCTAGCCCATAGCCCCTAACCTCTATTCTCTATCCCCTCATTTAGCACTCTCTTGACTTGAGTGCTAAAAACACTATAATGGATGTTGATGTTATCAGAACGCCAACACACGATACTTGAGGCCATGGTTCGGGAGTACGTGGCAACGGCTGAGCCCGTGGCATCAGCCGAGCTTGTGAGAAAATATCGGCTCCCTTACAGCTCTGCCACAGTTCGGAATGAACTCCAGGCTCTTGATGAGGCCGGTTTGCTTGTGCAGCCCCATACATCCGCCGGGCGCGTTCCGACTGATAAGGGATATCGCCTGTTTATCAACAGTACGCTTTCGAAGGCCGAACCCATGACTCGGGGTGAGGAGAAAGCACTTCGCGACGTGTGCGGCTTCGACGATCCGATTGAATTCATGCGGCATGCGTCCCGGGCATTTGCCGAGCTCACACAAAACTTTGCCGTTGCAGGATTCCCGGATGATGATCTTTTCTATAAATCCGGTATGAGTGAAGTTATGCGCGCTCCCGAATTCTCAAATGTGGGAACCATGCAAGAGTTCAGTTCATTGGTTGACGTGATTGAGGATAAACTATTCAAACTCTTTGATCCCGAGGAACTTTCCGAGCCCAAAACATTTGTCGGCAATGAAAATCCTATACGCGAGGCGCGCCACTGGGGCATGATCATCTCAAGTTACAAAACGCCATTCAAGAAGGAGAGTATTGTCGCCATCCTCGGGCCGAGACGCATGGACTATGAGCGAAATATTTCTATGCTAAAATATTTTCGGGAGGTGCTGGAGGCGGAGTAAATAGAGCGTAGAGAATAGAGAGTAGGGAATAGAACAATGAATAATGACCAAAACAACGACATAGCGCTCGAGCCGGATGAGGAATTTTCCGGGGCAGATGCCGCGTCCAAGGTTCAAAAACTCCGTGGAGAGGTGAAGGCCTCGGAGCGGGAGAAGCAGGAATACCTTGATGGCTGGCAGAGGGCGAAGGCGGATCTCGCGAATTTCAAGCGCGAAGAAAACAAGCGCTTTGACGAATTCGTGAAGTTTGCGACCGAGGGACTCGTTGCCGAAATTCTACAGGTGCTCGACAGTTTTGATTTAGCCCTCCGGCACGACATGCCGAAGGACGTGGAACGGGGTATTATTATGATTCGTTCTCAGCTCGAGGATATTTTACGGCGGAGAGGACTTGAACCTGTTCCTGCGATCGGCCAGAAATTTGATCCTGCCTATCACGAAGCAATGGGTGAGGTCGAGGTAGAGGGGGAAGAAGGAATGGTGGCCGAGGAGCTCCAAAAGGGGTATTCCTTGAATGGCAGAGTGTTGCGACCGGCTCGCGTAAAAATCTCGAAGAAGAAATAAATTAACTCATTATTCACTTACAGACATGGCAAAGATATTAGGCATTGATCTCGGTACAACCAACTCGGCGATTGCGGTGATCGAAGGCGGCGAGCCCCGGGTTCTTGAAAATAAGGAAGGCAATCGCACCACACCTTCAATAGTTGCGGTCGCAAAATCGGGCGAGCGACTTGTGGGACTCCTTGCGAAGCGACAAGCCGTCGCAAATCCCAAGAATACGCTCTATTCAATCAAGCGCCTTATTGGCCGGAAATTTACCGATCACGAGGTAAAGCGCGATCGAGACTGGCTTTCCTATGAAATGAAGGAATCTTCGAATGGCGGGGTTGAAATAAAAATGGGAGAGCAATGGTTGCGGCCGGAAGAAATTTCGGCAATGGTGCTTCAGAAGTTAAAGACCGATGCCGAGGAAAAACTCGGAGAAAAAATTGAGGAAGCGGTTATCACGGTTCCTGCCTATTTCGATGATGCCCAGAGGAAAGCCACCCAGGCGGCAGGCGAGATCGCGGGTTTCAAGGTACGTCGGATTTTAAATGAGCCGACTGCGGCCGCTCTTGCCTATGGTTTTAACAAAAAGAAGGATGAGCAAATCGTGGTCTATGATTTTGGAGGGGGAACGTTTGATCTCTCGGTGCTTGAGGTCACAGCGGATACGGTTGAAGTAAAAGCGGTCGGAGGTGATACGCATCTCGGAGGAGATGATTTTGACCAGCGCATCATCAAATGGATTGTGAGTGAGTTTAAGAAGGACCAGGGGATTGACCTCTCGAAGGATACGCTTGCTCTCCAGCGCCTGAAGGAAGCCGCGGAGAGGGCAAAGCACGAACTCTCAACCACGGTTGAGACCGAGTTGAATATTCCGTTTATCACTTCGGATGCCGCAGGGCCGAAGCATCTTTTGTTGAAGTTCTCGCGCGCCAAGCTCGAAGAATTGGTGGCCGATATGATTGAGAAGTCGATTGAAACCACGCGGCAGGTGGTGAAGGATTCTGGATTCCAAATTTCCGACATTGATGAGGTCATCCTTGTCGGAGGGCAGACCCGCATGCCGAAAATCTTTGAAGAAGTAAAAAAACTTTTCGGCAAAGAGCCGAATCGAACCATTAATCCGGACGAAGTGGTTGCGGTCGGGGCCGCGGTTCAGGCCGGGATTCTCCAGGGAGATGTGAAGGACGTGTTGCTCCTTGATGTAACCCCGCTCTCGCTCGGAATCGAAACACTTGGGGGTGTCATGACAAAACTCATCGAAAAGAATACCACCGTACCCACTGGCAAATCGCAGATTTTTTCAACCGCGGCAGATAGTCAGACCTCGGTTGAGGTTCACGTGCTTCAGGGAGAGCGCGAAATGGCTGGCGACAACAAGACGCTTGCGCGTTTCATCTTAGATGGTTTAGCACCCGCTCCTCGTGGTTTGCCGCAGGTTGAGGTAACATTTGATATTGACGCAAACGGCGTTCTCTCCGTGAAAGCCAAGGATAAGGCGACTTCGAAGGAGCAATCAGTCCGGATCGAGGCATCCACCGGCCTCTCGAAAGAGGAAATTGAACGGATGAAGAAGGATGCCGAATTGCATGCTACAGAAGACAAGCAAAAGCGGGAACTCGTGGAGCTGAAAAATGCCGCGGATGCGATGGTCTATACGACAGAGAAGGCAATTCGCGATGCCGGCGATAAAGTTACCGCTGATGTGAAATCAGACATTGAAGCGAAAGTTGAGGCGCTTAAAAAAGTGAAAGACGGTGACGACGCTGATGCGATTAAGAAGGCCTCGCAAGAACTTTCTGTTGCGTCGCAGAAGATCGGGGAGTTGCTGTATAAACAGGCCGGAGAAAATAAAGATAATACAGAGAATAAAGAAGATATAGGAACGGGTGACGGCCCCTCGACAGACTCAGGGGGACCAAACGTGAAGGATGCGGATTTCGAGGAAAAATAAGAGAGGAATGACAAGTGAAGAAAAATGTTTTTAGGAATCGCAAAATTTCCCCACCGTGGAAATTTTACTCCAGCAATTTTCTCGCTCTCTCGCCGAGCTCGAACCATGGCCGCTCGAAAATTGATGGTTCCCAAAAACTTTTTTCTTCACTATGAACTACAAGGGTGTGATTATTGAAGAGAGTCTTGAAGATCCGAACTTATTGAGTTTGGTCAAAATTCTTCGAACGAAAGTAGAGCAGGTAACAGATACGCACAAGACCCCTTGGTTGAAGCAATGGACGCTTCATACGGTAGAGATTCTAGAAGCCGAAGTTGATGCTGTGGCTAAGCAAATGAGCCATTCACTCGATATGCAACATGGCGGAAGTTGGTATGCGGATTTTAAGAACGCGACAACACATTACATTATCTTTCCGGGTAGGGTTTTTCGAGTGGATAGAAATAAATCCGAAGAATATGACGCCGCGAAGCAGTACGGCATATCACTCGGTATTCCTGAATACCAGGTTGATTTTTCGCCCGAGGTAGACGATGCGTAACCTATGCAGAGTAAACAAATTATACTCGGAGTATTGACCGTTATCGCTGGCATTTTGAATGCCTATCTTTGGAAGCAGGCCATTGGCGTGGGCGGATTTTCTGGTATCGCATTTTATTCAATTCCGATTGCGGCGGTGTTTGTGTTTAGTGTGCTCTTTTCGCTCTCCAGTCTCTTCATACAAGAATGGAGAATCCGCGGTGGTGCGGCATTTGCATCACTCGCGGTAGGATATCTTTTTCTTCCGTACTCTTTGAGCGTGCTCATCGCGGCAATATTTACGGGTTTCGGGGGGTGGTTTGCGGCAGGGGAAATTGCGAAAGAAGGACGGGGAGGCCAACCCTTTCGCACTCGGAAATTTCTCAAAGCTGGGCTTCCGCTCTTTTTTACGGCACTCGCCCTTCTCCTTGCCTCGGCGTTTTATACTTCAACGGGTAACCAGAACAGCCGGAACCTATTTTCCAAGGGAATGTTTGATGCCGCAATCCCGCTCGTGCAAAAACCGCTTCAAGGAATTCTGCCGGGGCTTGAGAGTAATGCATCGGTTGATGATCTTCTTCTTGCGTTTGCGGTGAGGCAGCTTGGGGATGCGATTGATATCGGAAAGCTTACGTCCGCTCAAAAATCAGAACTACTCGCCGAAGGGCGTCAGGCACTTTCCACCCAATTCGGGGTTACCGTCACCGGAAAGGAAAAAGCCTCGGACGTGCTCTATGAAGTAACGAATGCCCAAATTCAAAAGATTCTTGGACCCTATCAGGAATATATCCCCCTCATCGCCACAGTGGGATTTTTTATTGCGGTAAAGGCCCTCGCATTCCCGGTGTACATGATCACCTTGTTTTTCGCGTGGGCAATGGTAAAATTCTTGAAAACCATGAAGATTCTTCATGGGGAAACCGAGATGATTTCAGTAGAGCGTCTCACTCTGTAAACTATAAAAAGAGCCGGACATCGTTATCCGGCAGGGAGGCCAAATGCTTTGGCGAAGAACGGGACGTGTCCGAGCGGCGGCTCGACATTGAGCGGGTTCTTGCAGATGAGACAGATTCCTATGATCCCGCGAGGTTCAGGGAGCTCGACGATCACGCAAGTCGTGAGAAATCCACAGATACGGCAGAAGCAGATTTCCCTGAAGAGCTCCCTCGCTTCCACGGTCCGTGTCCGTATTGCTACGATTGTAACACGCATGATAGGCACCTCCTGAGTGCGTCCATAGTAACACGTAAATTTTTTAGTGCAACGTGGCAAAAGATTTCTACAAAACGCTCGGCGTACCAAGGAACGCCACCAAAGAGGATATTAAGAAGGTCCCGATTTCTGAAAATTTTACTTCGGGTAAAATTTTCAGAGAAATCGAGGATCCTCGATTTTGCGGCCCCGCCGTGCGGGGGCAAAATAGGGACCTACCGCTATGACAAAAGATTACTACAAGATATTGGGGATAGCCCGAAATGCTACGCGCGAAGAGGTTAAGCGCGCCTACCGCAAGCTTGCGCACGAATTCCATCCTGACAAAGGGGGGAATGAGTCGAAGTTTAAGGAGGTGAATGAAGCCTACCAAGTGCTCGGGGATGAAAAAAAGCGCGCCCAGTATGATCAGTACGGGGCGGTCTTTGAAGCGGGAAGGGGGCCGGGAGCGGGAGGCTTTGAATGGGGCCCGGGAGGATTTGGTTTTAACACCACCGGAGGTAGTGGGGAGGGCTTTGGGGAATTTGATTTTGGCGATGTATTTGAGGATGTATTTTCCGGCCTTGGTTTCGGGGGAGGCGGCTCATCGCAGCAGCGCCGTTCCAAGCGTGGCCGCGATATTCAAATCGAACTCGAGATTCCTTTTGAGGAGATGATTTTCGGCGGCAAGCACACGGTTGAGATCAACAAAATTGCTGTGTGCGAGCACTGCCAGGGAGCGGGGAGTGAGCCCGGCACCAAAATGCAAAAGTGCGGGGCATGCCAAGGGAGAGGCCGCGTGGAACGCACTCAGCGAACGTTCCTTGGCGCGTTTAGTCAGGTCACGGTCTGCCCCACGTGCCAGGGCAGGGGAGAGATGCCCGAAACTTCTTGCAAGGAGTGCGGAGGAAAGGGTGCGGTCAAGCGGAACGAGTCAATAGAAATTTTCGTGCCCAAGGGTGTGGAAGACGGGGAGATGCTGAAAGTCTCGGGAAAGGGGGAAGCATCGAGTGCGGCAGGCGTTCCCGGGGATCTTTACGCAAAAATGCGCGTGATTCAGGATAAGATTTTTCGCAGGCAGGGAAATGATCTCGTGATGTTGCTTCCGATTAAGTTTACCCAGGCGACTTTGGGGAGCTCGATAGAAGTGAAAACGCCCGATAGCGCGATTACGCTAAAAATTCCCGAGGGCACCGAGTCGGGCGATATCTTGAAAGTGCGCGGTAAGGGCGTTCCGAGTCCTCGTGGATATGGCCGCGGCGACTTGCTCGTTGAGATTAAAATTTTGACTCCGCGTCATCTCTCGAAAAAAGTTCGCGAGACAATTGAGAAGTTGAAAGAGGAGGGGATATAGAAAGAGCATAGAGCATAGAGCATAGAGAGTAGAGAGTAGAGAGTAGAGAATAGGGCTAAGTCAAGCAAAGCTTGACCGCCCGAACATCAAATCTATTGATTTGATGTTTTAGGGATAGAAAAAAGAGCGCGCCGAATTCTTCGGTCGCGCTTTTTGCAAAACTCACTGCCGCCCGAAGAGACGCCTGATGAAGCTCGGCTGCGGCTTGTCGACTCGGTCGATTCGCTGCCGGAGTCGGAGATGCTGGTCGCTCTTCTCGAGCCAGTCCGCGCACTCTGGACAGACTCCGCGATGTTCCCTGAGTTCCCGAATAGCCTCGTCCTGTAAAGCCATCGCAGAAGCCAGGCGGGCCGTGGTGCGAAAATCGCCACAGATCATACAGGTCACCCACTTGTGTGGGACAGACTCAGTCGGCGCTGAGGTTCATTTCCACCTCGTGCCTCATGTATACGCGGTTTTCAGTTGAGGTGTGCGTTTTTCGCCATGAGGCTCGTATGCACACGCTGTGACGCGATGAGCTGGTCTGTGACTTTTTCGAGCGTGAAGAGAGCAAACTCCTTGCATGGCGAGCAAGACCGAAAATGCGTGAGGTATTCCTCGAGACTCGCGTCTTTGCCTGCATTTCCGGGGCAACTTTGAATCTGACGCCGGAATTCAACACAGTTCATTTGCTCACCTCCCCAGGTGACTCTTAGCCTTGTATTACGTTATAATTGATATAATGTCAATCATAACATCAAGAGCACGGTGGTTGCTGATTGGTCTCTTTATCGCGTCTTCCCTGTTCTATTTCTGGCAGCTTGGAAGGCCCGACATCATTACCGATGAATCCTCATACGCAACGCGTGCTATCGGCATGGTGGATTTTGATTTTGGGATTGAACAGCCGACGCCGTTGCAATGGGTGGATCAGATAACGTGGTGGATGCATCTCTCGTTTCACGATCATCCGCCGCTCGTGTTTTTGATTCAGCACTTCTCAATCACACTCTTTGGTGAAAATCCATTCGCGATCCGCCTGCCATCGGTTCTGGCAGGCCTTATCTCAATACTCCTTCTCTATCTTATCGGCAGGCGATTGTATTCGAGCGAGGTCGGGCTTATCTCATCAGCTCTTTTTGCATTCACGGCGAATCACATATGGATCTCACGTATCGGACTCCAGGAATCCATTCTAATCGCACTCATGCTCGCGAGCGTGTGGGCGTTTTTGAAAGGCCTTCCGCCCGCTGACCATGGGCGAGACTCGCCTCCACAACGTGGAGGCGGTGGACGTCCGCGGTGGCTTTTAGGTGCCGGGATTTTTCTCGGGTTTGCGTTTCTCGCAAAATATCTCGCGCTTATTCTCATTCCAATTTTTCTTGTGATTCTTTTCTTTCGCCGCCGCGATCTCGTGTTCAGCCACTACTCTCTACTCTCTATTCTCTGCTTTCTCGCAGTTGCCTCTCCCGTCATCATCTACAACATCGAGCTTTATAGAAATTTCGGTCATTTTGATTTTCAATTTTCACAATTCTTTCATCAAAACGTGGAGGAATGGCAAGCGCGTCCGGGTCAAGAGTCGCTCGGCGATACCAAAAATCGCATCATTCATTATTTTCCGTGGCTTCTGGATGCGAACTCTCCTTACTTCTTATTTCTTGCCTTGCTCGGGGTCGTGCTGATGTTCTGGGAACATTGGAAATCGCGGCACCGCCCCCACCCCGCGAGAGACGGAGTCTCTCACGGGGTTCATGGCGAAACCCTTGTAGCCATTCTCCTTTTTCTGCCTTTTTTTGTGCTGGTAGGGCCGGCATACCGATTTTTTACGATATTCACGCCCTGGCTCGCGATCCCCGCAGGATATTTCTTGAGTTCAATCAAGAATCGGTTTGGCTCGCGTGCGTGGAAGTTTGGAGTAATTATTATGATTGTGATTGCAGTCGAAATTGGCTACAGCATCAATTCGTTATATCTTTTTGAATCTCACGGCTCACGCGTATGGGCGTATGCTCGGGCCATCCGAATTGAGACCCAATTCTATGGATATAACGAGCTCGAGCAATACTTCGCCGAAACATTGAATGGGAAATTTCCGGAAATTGCGATTACCTTCGATTATCCATTTGCCCGTAAAATTCTTGATGATGCAGTTTCGCGCGCGCAACAGGATAAAAAAGAATTCGTACCCTGGGGCATTGTGTACGCGGATGGGTTGAATCCGTCCTCGGTCTTGTGGGTATTTCTTCGCCGGATTACCTACGAGGGCTGGCCCGCAAGTTCGCTCGATGCATATAAGAACGGAGGAGGGGAAAAATTTTTTAGAGAGGCCGGCGTGAAAGAGGTTTTCTTTGTAAATGCGCTTGAGGGTTCACTCACGAGTGCCGGAATTCGGCCAGTCGAAATCAAAAATTCGAGAGGCGAAGGCGCTTTCCGAGTGTATCGAGTTTCGTTACAATGAGGCAGTAATGCCAAAACTCTCCGCACCAGTATTGGTCATCACCGGAGCAGTCCTTGTGCTTGTCCTTTTTGTCGGGGCAAATTATTTGTATTTGCACGAGTCGAAGATCGGAGCGCTCATAGGGAAGTCGAATCCATCGGCAGTGACTGAAGAGCGGGAACTTCAGGGTTCGAGCAACGGAGCGGCTGTCATTATCCCGCCAGCCGATATTGCCTATCTCTATGCGAGCGCAATTAAGAATTGTGCGGCGGGGCAGGAGAGTTGTTATAGTGAGACTTTAAAAACTATCACTGTCGAGTTTGGGCCCTCTGCGGCCCTTGACGTTCTTGCCAAGCTTGAAGCAAATGATGTGATTGCAGTTAAAACCGATGATCATCAATTGGCGCATGCGATCGGAAGAAAAACTGCGGAACGTTTCGGTATTCACGGCCAAGGGTTTCTGCTTTGTCCCACAACCTTCAACTATGGTTGTCAGCACGGATTTTTCGAGTATGCGCTTGGAAGAGCAAACTCGACCAAAGAAGTTATCAATCAAATTTGCGGTGCGTTTGAATCCGATCC
>JGI1356J14229_10003801_pt1 | contig 11407 bp, 9 predicted proteins | sample Subgrocontami58m_FD_14229 | JGI IMG/M metagenome (IMG submission 14229) | reverse complement strand
CCGGTTCCAGCGGCTTGCCTGGCGCGATCAGGCAGCCGCGGCCCGCCAACTCACCCGCCTCGATCCCAGCCGGCGCCTGGTCGCTGATGTCCGGCTGGCTCTGAAGCGTGACGATCCGGCAGCCGAGGCCCAGTATCTGAGCCTGCCAGCGCTCCAGCGCGACGATCCCGGCCTGATGCTGGACCGTGCCCGCAACCTGCGCCGCACCAACCGGTCGGCCGAAGCGGTGGCGTTATGGACCCGGGCCGGGAGCGCCGCGCAACGCGCCGCGCCGGATCATTTGAGCGATTTCTGGTCGGAACGGCATCAGTTGGTCCGAAAGATCCTGCGGGAGGGCGATCGCGCCGGTGCCTATGCCGTTGCCGCGGAGCATGGCCAGGTCGCGGCGGAAACCCTGACCGACGCGGAATTCCTGGCAGGGTTCATCGCGTTGCGCCAATTGAACGATCCCGGGCGAGCCGCAAGGCATTTCCGGACCTTGGCTGACGCGTCGAAGGCAGCCATCACGCAGGGGCGAGCGCATTACTGGCTGGGGCGCGCGGCCGCGGCGGCGGGTCGCGATCCGACCGAGGATTATCGGCGGTCGGCAGTGTGGGCGAACACGTTCTACGGCCAGATGGCGGGCTTGGCCCTGGGCGAGGACACGACCGCGCTCGCCAACCGGGTGCGGGCGATGCGGGATCCGGAATGGAGTCATGAGGTGGCCACGGCTTTCACGGGCCACGAAGTGGTGCGCGCCGCGGCCTGGCTGGTTGCCTGGGGCGATCCGATCCGCGCACGCCCGTTCCTGTTGCGCATGGATGAGATCGCCCCGATCGCGGCCGAACGCGCGTTGAATGCCAATCTGGCGCTGCGGGTCGGGTTGCCCGACATGGCCGTTTTCATCGCACGCCGGGTGGGGCGCGACGGCAGTGCCCTGCCGCAGGCCGGTTGGCCGATACCATATCAACCGCCCTCGGATTTCGACGCCTCGGTCGCACTCGGGATCATGCGCCAGGAGAGCAGTTTCGACATCGGCGCGGTCAGCTCCTCCGGCGCGCGCGGCCTGATGCAGTTGATGCCGTTCACGGCCCGCGATGTCGCCAAGCAACTGGGCATCCCCACCTCGCTGCCAGTCCTGACCTCGGATCCGGACCACAACATGCGGCTGGGCACCACCTATATCCGCGACATGCTGGCCCGGTTCGACGGCCACCTGCCCATGGCGGTCGCGGCCTATAATGCTGGGCCGCATCGGGTCACTCAGTGGTTGAGCGATATCGGCGATCCGCGTTCCAGCGCCGCGAGGCTCGATATGATCGACTGGATCGAGCTGATCCCGTTCAACGAGACCCGCAACTACGTGCAGCGCGTGCTGGAAAACATCGTCATCTACCGCGCTCGCCGGAATGAGGACACGCCGACCCTGCTGACGCAATGGGTGAGATAACCCCTCACGTTTCCACCTGGGATGGGTTGAAGCTGCACATCAAGGAGTGGTTCGCCGGCGATCAACGGGCGCCGCTGCTGTGTCTGCCCGGGCTGGTGCGCACGGGCGGCGATTTCGCTGCCCTGGCGCCGCTGATCGGGGCGGGTCGACGGATGGTTGCCATCGACTACGCGGGCCGTGGCGGGTCAGGACGAGCGACGAAGGTAGAGCGGTACGCGCCGGAAGCATGCGTGCGGGACGTGCTGGATATGTGTGCCGCCTTGCACCTGCACGAGGTCGTCGCGATCGGCACCAGCTTTGGCGGATTGCTCGCCTGTGCGCTGGCCGCCGCGCGTCCGGGACTGCTCCGCGCCGTGGTGCTGAACGATGTGGGGCCGGAGATCGGCTCCGCGGGTTCGGACTTCGTGCGGACATTCGTCGGTCTGGACCCTGCCCTGGAGAGCGTGGACGCCTGCATCGACTTCCTTCGCGCTCGCCTGCCGCCCTTGTCGCTGACGACCGAGGAGGAATGGCGGGCGATGGCGATGCTGACCTACGCGCCAGGCCCCGATGGTCGGTTTCATCCGCGGTGGGATACACGGATCGCGCAGTTGCTGACCGTGCAGACCCCGGATCTATGGCCGCTGTTCGGCGCCCTGGCGCCCAGGCCGTTGCTGCTGGTCCGGGGTGAGATCAGCACCATCCTCCTGCCCGAAACCGTCGCCCGCATGCGGGTTGCCCGACCCGACATGGACGTCGTCTCCCTGCCCGGGATCGGCCATGCCCCGACCCTGACGGAACCCGCCGTCGTTGTGGCACTGCGGCGCTTTCTGGATCGTGTCGGTTGAGGCTGGCTCGCCTGGTCGCCTCGGGGTTCGGCATCGGATATGCGCCGTTCGCGCCGGGGACGGTTGCCTCCGTCGCCGCGCTGGTGGTCGGAGCGGCGATGCTTTTGGTCTCTCCCATCCTGCTGGGCATCGCGGGTCTGGTGGCCTCGATCGGCGGTTTCTGGGTGGTGCGGCGGGCGCGGGTGGACGGCGATCCCGGTTGGGTGGTGATCGATGAGTTCGCCGGTCAGTGGATCGCGCTTCTGGGCATCGGCCGGGTGGCTCCCCTGGAATTGCTGGCGGCGTTTGTGCTGTTTCGCGCGTTGGATATCTGGAAGCCCGGGCCAATTGGCTGGGCCGATCGGCAGCATGGTGTGATCGGTGTGATGGCTGACGACATCATCGCGGGGGTGATCGCGGCGGCGGTGCTGTTCTTCCTGCGACCCATCTGGCCGGCAGGGTCATGGTGATGGTCGTTTCAGCTATTCGGGTGTTCGCCGCTCTGCTGGTGCTTGCGCTTCCGTCGGGCCTCCATGCGGCGTCCTTGCCGGCGGTCGAGGCAACGAGCGGGATGGTGGTGTCGGCGCAGCGCCTGGCCGCTGAAGCCGGGATCGAGATGTTGCGCAAGGGTGGCAATGCCATCGATGCCGCCGTGGCCGTCGGCTACGCCGAGGCGGTGACCAACCCCTGTTGCGGCAATATCGGGGGCGGCGGGTTCCTCACCGCGCATCTGGCGGACGGACGCTCGGTTTTCATCAATTTCCGCGAAACCGCGCCCGCTGCCGCCACCGCCGACATGTATCTCGATGCGTCGGGGGAGGTGATCGCGGGCAGTTCGCTGAACGGCTGGAAGGCGGTTGGGGTCCCGGGCACCGTTGCCGGACTGGACATGGCGTTGACCCGCTACGGCACCCTGGACCGGGCGACCGTGATGGCGCCGGCCATCCGCCTGGCGCGGGACGGGTTCGTCCTGACCCGGGGTGACACCGACATCATGGTTCGAGGCGTCAACAGGTTGCGCGCCCACCCGATCGCGGCGGGGATCTTTCTGCGCCCGGATGGCACCCCGTTCGAGCCAGGGGACAGGTTGGTCCAAAGCGATCTGGCCACGACCTTGCAAGCGATCGCCGATGACGGGCCGGATGCTTTCTACACGGGCAGGCGTCCCCAGGTTATCGAAGCCGCATCCCGAGAGGGAGGCGGCGTTCTGACCGCGGCCGATTTCGCGTCCTATCGTGCCGTGGAGACAACGCCGCTTCGGTGCGGTTATCGAGGCTATACGATCCTGTCCGCCCCGCCGCCGTCATCCGGTGGCGTGACCTTGTGCCAGATCCTGCACGTCCTGGAGGGCTACGATCTGGCAGCGGCGGGCCATCACTCGGCCCTCGCCGCGCGTGTGATGATAGAGGCGATGCGACACGCCTATCTGGACCGCAACACCTATCTGGGCGACCCGGCATTCGTCGCCAATCCGGTGGAATGGTTGTTATCGCCTGCCCATGCGGCAGGCATCCGCGCCGCGATCGGGCCTCGTGCCACGGCGTCGGCGTCCTTGCGGCCGGGCGTGGCACCGCATGAGAGACCCGAAACCTCGCATTATTCGGTGATGGACCGACACGGGAACGCAGTTGCGGTGACCTACACGATCAACGGCCTGTTCGGGGCGGGTGTGATCGCCGGCGACACGGGGTTTCTGCTGAACAACGAAATGGACGATTTCACCGTCAAGCCTGGCACGCCAAACCTGTTCGGACTGGTGCAGGGGGAGACCAACGTGATCGCCCCTGGCAAACGGCCCTTGTCATCCATGAGCCCGACCATCGTGTTGCGGGACGGGCGGGTGTTCCTTGTGTTGGGCTCTCCCGGAGGCGCCCGGATCATTACGATCGCCCTGCAAGTGATCCTGAACATGATCGATCACGGCATGGCGCCGCAGGAGGCCGTGGACGCGCCGCGGCTGCACCATCAGTGGCTGCCGGACCAGGTGTTCGTCGAACGATTTGCGCTGTCTCCGGACACGAAGGAACGGCTGGCGGAATTGGGCTACTCCATGATCGAACAAACGCCATGGGGCGCCGCCGCGGTAATTGCGGTGGGCGGAGAAGCCCCGCGCCGGCGGGCCGAGTCGACATCGGGGAACGATTCGACCGCGACCGCAGGGATGCGCCGGGGCCTGATCTATGGGGCCAGCGATCCACGGCGACCGGCCGGGGCGGCGATTGGGTATGACGGCAACCGCGCCAACCAGTGACCCTGGCCGGACGGGCCGGGTCGGCTCTGCAAAGCCAATATCCGCCAAGTCTGTAAGGGTTTGAGTAACCTGTCAGGAAATCTTGTAATGATACTATTATGTGATACTATATGGAGGTAAGCGGGAAGCACAGGACAACCCTGGTCGCCATCTTCGCCGACCCGGTACGCGCCAACATCGCATTGCGCGACATCGAGGCCCTGTTTGTGGCCTGTGGCGCCGAGGTCAGCGAAGGCAACGGCTCCCGCGTCCGGGTGGCCTTGAACGGCGTGCGTGCGGTGTTCCATCGCCCGCACCCCCAAAAGGAAACCGACCGGGGCGCGGTGACGTCTGTCCGGCGCTTCCTGACCGAAGCAGAGGTAAAGCCATGAACACGATGACGCATAACGGATATGAGGCCCTCGTCACCTATGATGAGGATGCGGAGCTGTTCCATGGCGAGGTGATGAACCTGCGGGATGTGATCACGTTCCAGGGGAAATCCGTGGATGAGCTCAAGCAGGCGTTTGCGGATTCCATCACTGATTACCTGGCCTTCTGCCGCGAACGGGGCGAGGAGCCTGAAAAGCCCTATTCCGGGCAGTTTGTGGTGCGGGTGGAGCCTCTGCTGCACAAGGCCGTTGTTACAGCTGCCAGGCGGGCGGGCCTAAGCCTCAACAAGTGGGTGGCCACCACCCTGGAAAGGGCCAGTCTCGGGCGGTAGGGGGGCCGGTCGTGACTCCACCCTGTCGCCACCTTTCAGCAACCAAGCCTTCTCAACATCCCCAGAGACGGTTTCGCGTTCCGGATGAGGGAAGGGTCGTCCAGCCTCCCAAACCTGTCTGAAATGCCCCGCCAGAGGCCCCAGCCCCCCTTTTCCTGAGCAATCTTCCTATCCTTCCCATCCAGTTTCTTAGCCCGCGTCAGACATACCCGATCGCCTGGGGAGTCTGGTGGCGCGGAGCAGCCGTTTTCATCATGGCCCGGAGCCGTCTCATCCAAACCCACCTGTCTCTGACCGGTCCGACTCGTCTCGAAAGCAGCCATCTGCCCAATCCGCAGGCAATCATGAACGACAGGATTAACCGCATTGAACCGGAACAATACCCCCCGAGTCCCGCATTGTCTCGTAACGAAAACCCCCCTTATCCGCGCCTGATCGGAACGGATGACTGAAAGTCCATACTTAAAGTAGAATCTCAAGAAACCCGATAGATTGTGTTATATCAGGGACTCACAACCCAATCCGAAACTCGGATGTGAGCTTTGACGAAAATCGCCAACAGCCGGTTTCGCGCTAGATTAACCATTCGGGGTTCTTGTTAACCATCGCCCAAAATCCAGGCAAGACAGCCCAAACCCGAGGGTTTTGACCCCCAAAACCCGCATCTTACCGCCGAAATCCACTTTTAACTTGCCGCCGATACCGCGCCCGTCCTAGAACAAAAAGTAAACAATTGGCTGCTTCCCTTGCCCCAGAATCCCTGCACCACCTCAATGCCTCCCCGCTTCGAACATCAAAATCGCACACCCACAGTCGAAAACGCCGCGATGAAACCCGGATCAAGGCCGAGCCTGACGAGGCGAATGCCTCATGCGGCGATAGTGAGAATTGCTGGGCGCAGAGCTGCGACTGATCGATATGGAATGGTTGGATATGGCATGGGCGCCGGATTCCTCCCGCGATCGGGTATACCAACCTCCATACCGTCCGACCAATCCAGCAGCGCTGCTTGGTCATGGCGGGGAATGACGGTCAAGACGCGAACCGTGCCAGAGCCAACGGTTGCAGTGGTCGGCCTAACGCCAACGTTGCTTCATGCGGTATGCCCGGTCGCAGCCAGAACCGAATCGCAGATATGAGAAACCGCCGCCTCCGTCAGGTCCGGATGGATCGGAAGGGCCAGGATGCGGTCGGCCAGGCTCTCCGATACCGGCAGCGCCGACCCGTCATGGTGGTCGCGATAGGCCGCCTGGCGATGCAGCGGTCGAGGGTAATAGATCGCGGTTGGCACGCCGTCCGCCTTCAATGCCGCCTGGACGGCATCCCGTTCGGCACCATCGCGCAGCAGGATCGCATAGATCGCCCAGGCGCTGGTGCTGTCCGGCACGCGCATCGGGGTTGTCACCGCATTGCCGAGACGCGAGTCGTAGACCCGGGCGATCCTCTCGCGCGCGGCGAGTTCCTCCGCGAACACGGTCAGCTTCGACAGCAACACCGCCGCCTGGATGGAATCCAGCCGTCCGTTCATGCCGGTCCGCAGCACTTCGTAGCGCGTCGTTCCCTCGCCATGTGTGCGCAGGCTGCGGTAAAGCGCCGCCCGCTCATCGCTCTCGGTGAACAAGGCGCCGCCATCGCCATAGGCACCCAGCGGTTTGGATGGAAAGAAACTGGTCGCGGTCGCATCCGCTTGGGTCCCGAGCATCTTTCCGTGCAGCGATGCCCCGAAGCTTTGGGCCAGATCGTCGATGGTAAACAGGCCTTCCCGGGTGCTGATGGCGGACAGAGCCGACCAATCGGCGGGCTGACCGAACAGATCCACCCCGATCAGCGCACGCGGCCGCAGCCGGCCGGCAGCGCGAATCTCGGCGATGCGCTGTTCCAGATGCGCGGGATCGATCTGGAAGGTACGAGGGTCGACATCCACGAACACAGGCGTGGCGCCCAGGACCAGAGGCACCTCGGCAGTGGCGGTGTAGGTGAAAGCCGGCAGGAACACGGCGTCGCCGCGGCCGATTTCCTCGGCCATCATGGCGATCTGCAGCGCGTCCGTGCCGGAACTGACCCCGACGCAATGCTCGGCCCCGCACATCCGGGCGAGTTCGGCTTCAAGCTCCGCGACCTCGGGGCCCATGACGAACTGGCAATGCGCCAGCACGGCATCCAGGCGACGGCGGAGATCGACGGCAATACGCGCCTGCTGCGCCTTCAGGTCGAGGAACGGTACAGCCGGACGCACGGTTTCAGACATGGAACCTCACGGGGAAAACAATCAGGCGCGGGCTTCGCCGACGGTGCCGTCAGCATTGTGTTCGAACTCCGGCACCAGACGGCCGAGCAGGGTGAGGGCGAGGCGGGACTGTCCGCCACGGCAGGCGATGGCGATCTCCTCCACGGCTCGGCCGACAATCGCGGGGTCGGCGGTGCGGGGTGTGGCCATCAATAGCCCGGGATAGCCGGTCGGCACGGGCGGCTCAGTGCCGTGAAACAGTTCCTCGAACAGTTTTTCGCCCGGACGCAGGCCGGTGAAGCGGATTTCCACATCCTGGTCCGGTCGCAACCCGGCCAGGCGGATCATCTGGCGGGCGAGGTCGACGATTTTCACCGGCTCCCCCATGTCCAGCACGAAAATCCCGCCATCGCCCGAGGACGGCAGTTCGGCATCGCCCACGCCCAGCACGCTGGCCTGCAACACCAGGCCGACGGCTTCGCGCACCGTCATGAAATAGCGTTGCATGTCCGGGTGGGTGACGGTCAGGGGACCACCCTTTGCCAACTGACGCTGGAACAGCGGTACCACGGAGCCGGTGCTGCCCAGCACATTGCCGAAGCGCACGGTGATACAGCGCATGCCATGGCCAGCATTGCGCGCGGTGATGTCCAGCGCCTGACAATACATCTCGGCCAGTCGCTTCGACGCGCCCATCACGCTGGTCGGGTTGACCGCCTTGTCGGTGGAAATCAGCACCATCGCCATGGCGCCCACGGCCCTCGCCGCGTCAGCCACATGGCGGGTGCCGGCGGCGTTGGTGCTCAGACCCTCCAGCGGATTGGCCTCGACCATCGGCACGTGTTTGAGCGCCGCGGCGTGAAAGACGAGTTCAGGCTGGAAGCGCTCAAACACCGCACGGATGCGGGTTTCGTCGCGGATGTCGCCGATCAGGGTCTGGCGGCTGACATTGGGGTGGGTTTCCGCCAGTTCCAGGTCGATCTGCCACAGCGCGTATTCCCCATTGTCCAACAGCACCAGTTGGCTGGGTCCGAAAGCCGCCACCTGGCGCGCGAGTTCGCTGCCGATCGTGCCACCCGCACCCGTCACGATCACCCGACGGCCTTGGATCAGACGCGCCATGCCGTCACGGTCGAGCGCGATCTGGGGCCGGTTCAACAGGTCTTCGATCGCGATCGGCTTCAGTTCCATCGAGACCCGCCGGCTGTCTGGCATGGCGGCGTCGAGCGCGGTCGGGCGGGGTGCCCGCCTGACCTGCAATCCGTAGCGGTCAGCCTGTTCCACCACCAGGGCGAGCGGCGCGCCGGCCAGGTCCGGTGTGACGATGACCAGGGTGCCGGGCAGGCGGCCCTCGTCGCGCAACCGCTCCAGCACGGTCGCCAGGTCCGACACCGAGCCCAGGATCTGATAGCCCTGGATGCGGCGGCCGATATGGCGAGCGCTGGAAGACAGCAGTCCCTCCACACGGAACACGCGGCGTCGATCGCGGACCAGGGCGCGGAGGAACAGGTCGGCGTCCTCGGTTTCGCCGATCAACAGGACCGACGTCGCGTCGTCTTCGGAGGATTGGCCATTCCGCCGCCCGCGGGCCCAGCGATAGGCCACCCTGGGGGCGCCGAGGAACAGGAGCAGGGTCAGGCCGTGCACCAAGGGGAAGGTCGGATTGGCCGAGGCGGCCCCCAGGAAATGTGTGGCGAGTGCGAACAGGATGGCACCCAGGGTGCTGCTGGCCGCGACGGTGAGCAGGTCACCGAGGGCGGCAAATCGCCAATATTGCAGAGACAGTCGGAAGGGCAGCCCTGCGACAAGCAGACACAGAACGCCAAGCGGGATGAGCCACAGCGGATGCAAAACCGCGCCGCCCGGATCGGCGATCCAGCGGGCCACGGGAATCGACGCCGCCGCCAGACCGCCATCCAGGGCAACGTTTACGACAATACGAATGAGCGAGCGCGCCGAGACCATGGGGTTCGTATAGCCCAACGGGTTGAGCCGTCATACCCGCGCCGGGATTGGGGCCGAGCAGGACGGGAACGCGACGTGGGGTGTCATCACCTGGCCCTCCGCCGCTGGTGTTCAGCACTGTTCCGAAGTAGGGGAGCGAAGTTCTGGGCCGAACGACTCTAGTCCACGAACTCCAACGTGGCACCGAACGCCGACCTTGCCGGCACAACGATCCGTTTGGGCTCCCGACGGATGCCCTCTATCTGTCCGGAGGCGAGGCAGGCTGCCGTCGCGTCCAGGGAGCGAACCCGAAACGTCAGCGCGGCCATGAAATCGGTCCGGCCGGTCGCTTTCGGTGCCGCGTCCCCGTACATAGTGTCCAACCGGTCGGGGGCCAGGATCTCGAACCGTGACAGTCCCACGGCCAGCGCGTGACCGCCCTGGATGGGGTGCACCGAATCGCCGCCGAACATCTGGGTAAACAGGCGTGCCAGCACCGCGGGGTCCTGCGCGGCGATCACGGCCCTTGCGACCCCGATGGCACCGTTGGCGTGGTGTCGCCACTCATCGCGCCAGACCAGGTCCCGGGTGAAATGGTGGCAGAAATAGAGGCGGCCGGCCGCGACCGTCCCGGGGGTCAGGCGCACCGTGCGAAATATGGCGTCACGCGGGCCGTCGGGCAGATTGACCGGGCGGGAAAATTGCTGCGGCGGCTCCACTGGGAGACCGGCGGCAATCAGCGCGGCATAGGTGGCGGCCGAGTCCTCGGACCCGAAGACAAGGCCGTTCAACCCCTCGGGCGAGTTCAGGATTTCCTGGCGGCGTGTGTCGCCCGGCGGGGCAGCGATCAATTCGAGATAATCGGTGCCGAACATCGCCAGATGGTTCATCGATCCCAGTGTGTGATAGCCGCGGGGCGTCAAGGTGAAGCCGAGGCGCTGAAAGATGGCGGCACCCTCATCGATGCGGTCACGGACATTGATGACGACGTGATCGAGCGTCGGGACCGGCAGCACGGGCGGCATGGGCGTTCTCCTGGGCGAGCCTGTTTGATTTGGCGCACATAATCCATCGAGAAAGCCGGTTTGGCACAAGCCCCGCCGCTAAAATCGAGCGTTTGGGGTAGAGTGTGCCGAGACATGTCTGCCCGCCCGCAGGCAAAAAAATAGCGGTGCCCGAAGGCACCGCGAAGTTTGGGGGGGAAACGTCATGTAGGGGCGGCACTGGGCCGCGTCCCACCGCACTCAGATTGTGCGGATTGGCCGGGAATCAAGTCATACGCTTGCCTTCGCAATGGGGCGCCTTGGCCTGACGTTCGGTGGGAGCCGCCAGACCGCGCGGCCGCCGGGGACCTAGCTGAAGACTGCCAATTTCCGAAGTTCGTACCGCCAGGCCCCTCGAACACCGCCCATTCCGCAGGGCTAAAGCCTTCGGTAACAGCAAAACACTACGAACATTTAATCCGATGGGACACGGCCCATCAAAGCTGGTGCCGCAGCCCTTCCGAGTCGAAAGCAACCGGCGTAGCGTTCCCGATAACGTGATGAGAGGATACGGTCACATGGACGACGTGGCACCCGGACAAGCGTCACCCAACGGGGCGGCGCACCCAGCGACAGCCGCTCAGGAGAAAGCGTCGATGACCACCGCGACCGCGGTGGAATGCATCACCCGGGCGCGCTCCCTGATCACATTGTTGCAGGCCGCTGCGCCGCGGATCGACGAACACCACGAGCTTCCGCCCGATGTGCTCGACGCGATGCATGACGCGGGTATGTTTCGTTTGTTGATTCCCAGGGCCTATGGCGGGTTCGAGCTGAAACCATCCGATTACGTCCAGTGTGTCGAGGCCATTGCCGAGGGTGACGCGAGCACCGCCTGGTGCATGAATCAGGGATCCGGTTGCTCCATGGCCTCGGCCTATCTGGCTCCGGAGATCGCGCGGGAGGTCTGGGGTGGCAAGCGTGATGTGCTCGCCTGGGGGCAAGGGCCCGGCGCACGCGCGGTCCGGGCCGAGGGCGGCTGGCGGGTCACCGGAACCTGGAGT
>JGI1356J14229_10003786_pt1 | contig 11431 bp, 10 predicted proteins | sample Subgrocontami58m_FD_14229 | JGI IMG/M metagenome (IMG submission 14229) | reverse complement strand
GTGCCCTGTTGGGTACTTTGTTGAGCGCTCGCTGGCGGAGGAGTGGTAGTAGTCGTTCGACTAACTGCCCATCCTGGCCAGACGAAAAGCAAGATTGCCACGATGACAATTAAGAGAATTAGTCCGACTAATCCTCTTTCTCTCCTAGTCATTTCTTTTCCTCCTTAAGGAAAAATTTATTTTTTATCACCCGAAAAGGTGATAAGCAGTTTCGAAATCCTGCGTTTTTCAACGCTTCGATTTTGCGGGTGGCATCAACTCCTTTCCTCTTTTTGTGTTTCAGAAGCTAGGAACCTTAGTTTGTTTTCCGTCCTCTTCAGTTTCTGGTTGTAGAATCCTCGTATTTTTTGGGCTGTAGATTATGAATGATATACATCCCCAAACAATGGCTAAGATTAAGCTTATTCCACCCCCAAGTAGGAAGGCAGTAAATAAGTCTTGTCTCTGTCTAAAAATGATCCATCCCAGAAATTCAATGATTAGAGAAATCAAGATCAGTCCAAAAGCTAAGGTCGCAGCTATATGTTTCGCCTTGTTTATTTCCACTCGCTCCTCCTCTTTGTTGTTATTTTTCGCGAAGTGAATCTTACCACCGTTTGACTTTTTTCCTTACGAGTTTTCCCTCCTTATCGATTGAAATTGGAGAAATGGACTCCGGGAGTTCTTTTCTGATTGCCCACTTTAGAAGTTTTAGCATCTGTTCCTTATTACCGGAACAAATAATACTAAACTCCTTACAGCAGTAAGAAATTTCCTCCATCGTCCTTACCGGTTTAAAAAGCCATTCTTCGAGTTCTCCCATTGTCAGCCTTGTCATCTTTCCTCCTCAATCTCTTTTTATGTAAAGAACAGATTGGCCTCGACGGGGAATAGTTCCTCTAACGACTTTGAGTCCTAAGATGATTATTCCCAGCCAAGTTGCGAAAAAGGGTAGTATGGCGATTTGTTCAACCTCCATTCACACTTCCTTTCCGATCCATCTGGCGACTTCTTCGTTAGAAGGAACTTTCTTAGCGGTTATCATTCCTTCCTCGATCATTCGCTCAAGCATGTTTGGATAGTCCTCGTTGTGCATGATACACAAGACCTTGATCACCTGTAGTCTTTCCTGGAGAATCGGATTGCTAGAAATGCCGTATTTCCCCAAGATTTCGTCGATGGTTTCGCTTACATCGGGGATAATGATATCCTCGAACGAGTTGTCTCTGTCCAGAATTTGTGCCATGACATCTTGCTTGTTTCCCGTTTTTTTACTCAACTTTTCCTCCTAGAATTTTAGTTTTTTTAGAACGTAAAAGCCTGCGGCTAATAAGATGATTCCGATAAGAATCATTAATAAACCGTTTTTTAAGGAAAGAACGATCATTACGGGGATTCCAATGATTAACAGAATTGCTCCCGCAAAGGTTATTACAAGAAATAATAACTTTACGAAATCTTTCTCTGTTATCATGGCTTCCTCGTTCCGAACGACAATTTCGCCGTTTTCAGGATCTCCCCATTCCATTGAGAACCTCCTAAATTTCAACTCTTACGGTGCTGGTGGAGGGACGATAGTTAATATCACCACTGTTGTTCCTCCAAAGACAATAAGGGTCGCTATGCTAATGATTAACAAAAGCATCTTTTTTTCCTCCAAAGAAAATTTTCCGATTTTGGAAAGGTTTCACTACCGATTTTGGAAAGGTTTCACTTCTCCTAAAGTAAAACATTTATTTTTCCAATTTATTTTTCCAAGTGACGGAAGAGGGGAGTCCAGTTTATCGGTTATCTGTCTTCAGTTTTCAGTTTTCAGATCTAAGTTAACCTGTTTTCAGTTTTTCGGTTTATAAACCGATAGACCGACAACCGATAGATCAAATTCTGATAACCGAAAACCGATAACTGATGACTGAACCAACCTCGTCCGCCACTTGAATTTTCTGTTAGAAAATTTTATTCACCTTGCGGTGAATAACCTGTATACCTTGTCAAAGAGCTAAAGTTTCTTTATCCTCAAAAACCGAGCAAAAGTTCGATTTGGAGGACATGAGAAACCTGCGAGATGTATTATATACAATATTATAGGCCTTGTCAAGCAAGGTTATGTAAGAGAAAAGAAAGAACTATATTAAAATAAGTAACCGCATGGTTTGACTTGACTGGCAAAATTTTTATCATTGAGATAGAATAAAAAGAGATATGGATAACAAGGTTCTTTTGGAGATTAAGACCAGCAGGACGGGGGAGGAGACTGTGGAGAGTATGGTTCAATTTTTGGCCAGCCTCACCAACCTCAAATCCCGTTTTTTGCCTCTTGTCTACTTTAGCGTCCCTATAAGTTTCGAGATAGTTGTGGCTGAACAGACGGTCCATTTTTACCTTTGCGCGCCCCAAAAATACCAGACTTTTTTGGAGAGCCAGCTGATCTCCCAATACCCCAAGGTGTTAATTACTAAAAGCCGTGATTACATGCCTGACCTGCTCTCAAAAAAGGACACTTTGGTCGTAGGGCAGTTAAAGCTGTCCCACGGAGCCTTGTATCCTCTTCGAACCTACAAAGACTTTAAAGACGTTGATCCTATGTCTTCACTTTTGGGTATCTTATCCAAAGCCCAGCCGGAAGACAAGGTTGTGATACAGTTCTTAATAGTTCCTACCAGTAATAGCTGGCAAAGGGCAGGGGAAAGGACGATTTACAATAAGCAAAAGGACTCTGCAGGGACAACAATTGTTAATCCGTATACCAAAGTTATCGCCGACAAGATTGCCTACAATGGTTTCAAGGTGGCGATACGAATAGCTTGTCAGAGCAACCTAAAAGCACGCTCTTGGCAGTTTCTTTATGAGATTGCTAACAGCTTCTCCTCCTTTAATAACCCGAGCGGTAATGCCTTAACCTATAAGCGGCCTCTGCTTTGGCAGTCACAAAGGCTGAAGCAAGGGCTTCTCAAGCGTAACAAGCATTTTATTCCCGGAGGCCAGATTCTAAACGTCATGGAGCTTGCTACGATGTTCCATTTTCCAACCGACAAGCTGGCCAAAATCCATAACATCAGTTGGCACAAGACCATTCTCTCCGATCCTCCCGAAGCTTTGCCTATCGCCGAAGGGCTGTCGGAGGAGGAGAAGAAGGATGTTAATTTTTTTGCCAAGACCGAATTTAAGAACAAGCCGACGATTTTTGGCATCAAAACCCAGGATCGGCGCAAACACATTTATGTCATTGGAAAAACCGGTACCGGAAAATCAACTTTAGTGGCCAACATGGCCATTTCCGATATGAGAAACGGCAAGGGGCTTTGCATTATTGACCCTCACGGCGATCTTTGCGAGATCCTTTTAAACTACGTGCCTTCATACAGGATTAACGACGTGGTTTACCTTGACCCGGCAGACCCGGACTACGCCTTTTCTCTAAACCCCTTGGAGATACAAAACCCGGAGCAGAAGGAGCTTGTAGTCTCGGGTATTGTTTCAATCTTCCATAAGCTCTTTGCCAACACCTGGGGGCCAAGACTTGAGTACATTCTTCGTAATTCGCTTCTGTCTGTTATTGATCTGCCCGATGCCACCTTATTAATGGTGCCGGCTATTCTAACCGACGATGCATTCAGGCACAAAGCCCTGGAATATTTACCCGATCCTGTTTTAAAGAGTTTTTGGCTCAATGAGTTTGAAAAAATGCCTCCCAAACTAAAGTCCGAGGCTATGTCGCCAATTCTAAATAAAGTCGGCCAGTTTATTTCTTCTCCCAAGATGCGTAACATTGTCAAAAACCCCAAGTCAACTATTGATCTTGAGAAAATCATTAATGAAGGTAAAATATTGCTTTTAAATCTTTCCCAAGGAAGGCTGGGGGAGGATAATGCGGCACTTTTAGGAGCTATGGTAATCACTAAGATGCAGCTGGCGGCCATGAACAGGGTTAATCTTCAGGAAAGCGAGAGGCGGGATTTTTACCTTTATGTAGACGAGTTCCAAAATTTTGCCACGACTTCGTTTATAAAAATCCTTTCCGAAGCGCGCAAATACAGGCTCAACCTTATTTTAGCCAATCAGTACATTGCCCAAATTCCGGAGGATGTAAGAGCGGCAATTTTCGGTAACGCCGGAACCATGCTTTCTTTCTTAATCGGGGCTCAAGACAGCTTCTATATGGCTAAAGAGTTTGGAGAAAGGTTTGAGGATAAAGATCTTTTGGCTTTAGGTAACTTTCAGGCAATTATAAAGCTTTCTATCGACGGGATTACCCAGTCTCCATTTCTTTGCCAGACCTTACCTTTGCCAAAAAGCGTTACCCAAAGCAGGGAAAAGGTCATCAGATCTTCAAGGGAAAGATACACTAAACCCGTAACTAAATAACCTTCAAATTCAAAGCACTAAATTCCAAATAATATCAAAATCAAAAATTAAAAGCTCAAAAGTTTTGGATTTAGAGGATTTTAAGAATTAGAATTTATTTGTTATTTGCAATTTTGAACTTGTGATTTTATTTAGATGGATTTTCTGCGGAGTAGTAATCCAAAGAGGCCGGTTGGAATAAGTCCAATCAATGGTAGCATTTCCGGTCCGGTTGGAGGTGTGGTTACAGCTTGAGGCTGTGGGAAGACTTTTAGTCCCCCTTTAGTTGTTCCAGGCTGAACGATTTGTCCGGGAGGAACAGCTCCCAAAACCTGTTTTTGAATGCAAAGCTGGGAATTGTCCTGGCTTTGTCCGGCGTTATTAGATGCGGTTGCAATAGCCTGATTGACTACACAAACTACACCCTGGTCGGCTGGTAATTGGTCGGATTTTACAACTCTACCTAAAAGAGTAAAAGTTCTTGTTTCATTGGGCTGTAAATTATCTAAAGAAAAAGTCAGGGTTTTGTTGTTATTGTCAAAATTACCCGGGCCGGATGAGAAATTGACAAACTGGGGAAAAATGTCTTTAACGTCAACTTTTGATATGTTTGTCTGTCCGGTATTGGTTACATCAAGTTTAAAGGTGACAATAAATTCCGGTCCATACTTTGGATCATTAGTTCCAAGATTATCAACAAAAGTATTAGTAGAGGGATTTAGGACCATCTTATTGATTAAGATTTTTCCTATTTGAACACAAGTTTCTCCTCCTCCGTATATCGGTTGGCAGGAGACATCCGCCTTAGCGGATCCGGCAACTAGCAAATAGCTAGTAGCAGCTAGAAAGATTGAAATTAGAAGTTTTTTTATCATATGTTTCTGGTAAATTAATTAACTGGGAGCATTATATCCTATATTATAGGATCTGTCAAGCCCCGGCTCAATTTTCCCTCCTTGACAAAATAAAAGGTGTGTGATGTAATATGAGAGCTTTCTAATTCTTCAGAAAGAAGTCCCGCAAGTTTGATGAGTCTTAATTTATAATTTCTATGCCAGTTAAAAAAATTCATTCAGCTTCTGATTTGGTTGGAAACCCCAAAGAAGATGTCTCAAGTATTCCGTCGAGCCCGGCAGTTACTCCTGTTCCTGTAGTGCCTTCGTATATGAATTTGCAGGCCCAAACAGAACAGGTTTCCGGTATTTTAGACATTCAGCCGGAAGGGCATGGATTTTTGAGGCCAAAATTTATCCCTTCAAGCAAAGATATCTACATTTCCCAGTCTCAAATCCGGCGCTTTATGCTTCGCCCGGGAGATCTTGTTTCAGGAGTAGCACGACCGCCTAAAGACACAGAAAGGTATTATGGCCTATTAAAAGTAGAAGCAGTTAACGGAATGGGAGCCGATGAATCAATCAAAAGACCCCATTTTGATGAGTTAACTCCTATTTATCCTAAGAAACAAATTGTTTTATCAACAGGAAAAACACCTCTTTCAACAAGAATTATGGATTTAGTAGCCCCAATAGGCTTTGGACAAAGAGGAATGATTGTTTCTCCTCCCAAAGCAGGTAAGACTACTATATTAAAGGAAATCGCGGCCGGAATTTCCCAGAATTTTTCCAAAGCCAGGCTTATGGCGGCTTTAATTGGCGAAAGGCCTGAAGAGGTAACAGATATTACTCAATCCGTAAAAGGGGATGTTGTGGCTTCCAATTTTGATGCCCCGCCGGAAAAACAAACTCAAGTAGCAGAAATTACTTTAGAGCGGGCAAAAAGACTAGTCGAACTCGGAGAAGACGTTATTATCCTTTTGGATTCCGTTACAAGGCTGGCACGCGCTTACAACCTCTCAATTGAACCGTCAGGAAGAACTTTAACCGGAGGTTTTGACCCGGCGGCCTTGTGGCCGGCTAAAAAATTCTTTGGGGCAGCCCGAAATTGCCAGGAAGGCGGATCTTTAACAATAATAGGTACAGCTCTGGTTGAAACAGGTTCAAGACTCGATGATCTTGTTTATGAAGAATTTAAAGGCACAGGAAACATGGAGCTTCATTTAGACAGGAAACTGGCAGACCGGCGAATTTTCCCGGCCATTAATGTTGAGCGTTCAGGTACAAGGCAGGAAGAACTATTATTAAAAGAACCTGAATACAAAAAAATGGTGACCATGAGAAGAATGCTTGATATGCTTTCTTCGGATGAAAGGACCGCGATTTTAATTGAACGTCTTTTAAAAACAGAAACCAATGAAGAATTCCTCGAAACCTTGGGAAAAGGATAAAAACATGCAGAAAAGATTTTCCTGGTTCAGACTTCATCTTTTTGAATTTTCCCGCTTTTTCTTTTTGTATTTTCAGAAGAAAATTATTACTCTGTCCCTCTTTTTTGAAAAGAACAAGAATATTCTTGTTAAGTTTTTTACGATGAAAAGAGGCCGTTATAACAGGCCTTTCTTACATTTAATCGCAATGTTGGTTTTATTGATTGCCGTTTTACTGGCTCCTTTTTTGGCCGACACTTTCCCGATTTTTTCCGATAATGATCAGGAGAAAAACTTAAACCTCCTTTCTTCCGCTTTTGAAGGAGAATCAATCAGTATTGAAGATAATGTTTTTAAAACAGAAGTGTCGCAAAAGCCTAGGGACGAAATCATCACCTATACAGTGCAAAAAGGAGAAACTTTATCAATTATTGCTGATAAATTCGGTATTTCCCAAGATACAATACGTTGGGCAAATAATCTGACCAGTGATTATATAGGTGTTGGGGACGAGCTTAAAATTCTCCCTGTTACAGGAATAGCTCATAAGGTATCAAAAGGAGAATCTGTATATACAATCGCTCAAAAGTACAGCACTAATCCCCAGCAGATTGTCGACTTTCCTTTTAATGATTTTGCCAATCCGGAAACTTTTTCTTTAGTTGAAGGCCAGATGTTAATTGTTCCGGATGGCGTAAAGCCTACGGAAAAACCAACTTATAAAAGGCAGACCTATCTTGTACAGGGACCTGTAAGTTTTTCTGTTTCCGGGTTTGCCTGGCCGGCACAGGGCGCTTTAACGCAATACTTCTCCTGGTATCATCACGCAATAGATATTGCCGCTCCTGTAGGAACTCCTGTCATTGCTTCAAAAACAGGGAGAGTTGCTGCTATTAATCTTGGTGTTTGGGATGGAGGATACGGGAACAATATTTTAATAGACCACGGCGGAGGAGTACAGACTCATTATTCTCATCTTTCAACGGTTAATGTTTCTGTTGGAGATGACGTTGTTGGAGGAAAATCCGTAATTGGCGGAATGGGTTCAACCGGTCGATCAACAGGTTCCCATTTGGATTTTGAAGTAAGAATTGGCGGAGTTAATGTTAACCCTCTCCAGTACCTTCAATAATTACACAGAACTACGCAGAAATTGTGGACCCGAGGGGAATCGAACCCCTAGTCTCTTCCATGCCATGGAAGCGCGATAACCGTTACGCTACGGGCCCAAGTGTGCTTGCACTGAGCGAAGCGAAGTGGACCTGGGCGGATTCGAACCGCCGATCTCCGCAATGCGAATGCGGCGCATTACCAACTGTGCTACAGGCCCATTATACTATGTTAGTATAACATCTTGCTATTTGATTTTAAATCCTGTATACTCTAAAAAGTGCCCCAGCTTAAGTATCACCTCTGGCTTGCCAGTAGAAAAGTGAGAAATGTAGGGTAAGGCAAAAAAGGAGGTGAAATAAATTGGCTTTTCAAGATCAAACATTACAATGCCGCGATTGCTCCAAAGATTTTCTTTGGACATCTTCAGAGCAGGAATTCTATCAACAGAAAGGTTTTCAAAATGCACCAGTTCGATGTCCCGCTTGTCGTGCTCTTAAAAGAACACGAATGGGAGACGGAGGAGGACGCATGAGACAATCTTTTGAAATAACCTGTTCGGAATGCGGACAAAAAGATACGGTACCTTTCCAACCGAGAGGCGATCGGCCCGTTCTTTGCGGATCGTGTTTCCGAAAACAAAGAGGAAATTAAATTGTTTTGACAATTTAATTATTCATGGCTATTAAGTAGCGATTAGCTTCGCGTTATTAAACTACGAAAAACCCCCATGAAATTATCATTAAATCAGCTATTAATAATATAGTTATTGTTTTATGGTAGTTTAACTGGGGGTTTTCTTTCCGGCAATTCTGCCGATGGGGTGCTTAAATTAAGAGGAGGTTGGTTATCACTAATCTTTTGAATTGGTTCAGCTTCTGATTTTTGAGAAACTGTACCAATTTTAGCTTTAAGAGCTTCAATTTCCCCTGAAATTTTTTCCATAGCATCTTTATTATTTGAAACCAAAGTTTTAACCGTTTCATATTGAATTAAGGCATTTTGTAAATCCTCTTTGCTTTCAAGTGCATGGCCGAGGTTATAATAAGCGTTGGCAAAATCCGGCTTTAGCTTTACGGCTACCTGAAACTGGCCGATTGCTTCATCCCACATTCCCAATCTATAATAAATGCCGCCTAAATTTAAATATTGGTTTGGATTATTCTGGTCGAGAGAAATTGCCATCTGATTTGCAGCTATAGAAAACTTGGATGCATTTTCACCAAAACCGATAAGACTTCGATAAATAGAAGATAGATTTTGCCAGTTTGCCGAAGTTAAAGGGGCGATAGCAGTTGCGTTTCGCGCTGAATTTATTGACTGTTGGATAAAACCTGTGATAGCTTGCGAAACTTGAGCAGATGGGCTGGCACCTTTTGGCTGTTGGGCCGCCAGATTATTGGCCAGAGCCAAATTTGTCTGCGAATAAATCCTTAAGTAACCGTCTCTATAGGGAAAAAGCTTAATTGCCTGTATTTGCTCATTATAGCTTTGAAATCCTTGGTTTTTAGAGGCGGAAACTAACGACCTTTGAAAAATAATATCTGAAGCAGCAAATTTCCAGCCGAAATAAGATATTAAGGCAACTAATAAAATTAAAAGAAGTGAAAATAAAGCAGGCAAGATTTTGCTTGGAGTAGAAATTATGCCTTTTTTAAAAGCCAAAAACTTGTATTCAATATCAAAAAATTCGTGGGGATTTTTTAACGAAGCAAAAGCGGCAAAAATTCCCAAGATTAAAATAAGGGTCGTTTGCAGGAAAAAAGTAAAAGGGAATATAAATGAAATTATGAAAGCCAAGGCAAGAGAAAAACCAATGCCTCCAATTTCTTTTATTGCTTTAAATTCCCTAAGAACTCTAAATATTAAAAAGAGAAAGGTCGAGAGGCCTAATATTCCGGTTGTCGCCAAAAGTTCTAAAACAAAATTTGACGATCTGAAGAAATTGAAAGACCAAAAAGGACTTAAGTTAAAAACCGGCTGTTTAAATCTGGTAAAGTCGGTATTGTATGTTCCAAAACCGGATCCAAGAAGGAAGCTTTGGGTCACTCTTCCCTGGTCTTGAGATATAGAGGCGAAAGATGTTTGAAAACCCGTTTCAAAAGGAAGAATTAAAGGTTTTTGAACAAATATTAACTGGTAAACTGATACAGAGAATCCTATTACGATAATAAGAGATATAGTCGTTAAAATAATAATTTTTCCTTCTATTTCCTTAAGGCTTTTTATATTTTTAATTTTTTGAATAATAGGGACTAAGACGATGGGTAAAAGAAAGGCTAAATATATAGCCTGATCCAATAGAAGCCCTAATGGTGTAAAGTTTTGATTTTTAGCAAAGGCAAAGGGAAGGGGAAAGACATTAAAAATAGATAAAATAGTTAGAATGGCTAAAATGGTTGCTCCGCCGATTAACGTGGAAGATAAAAATATAACAGCAGATTTTTCCCGGACAAGGTTAACTATTACATAATATCCAAGAATAGCCAAAAGCAGAGGTCCGAAAGAGATTAAGGCGTCATATCGGTTTTGAGAAAAAATTGCCGAGGCAAAAACAGCAAGAGTAAAAATAAAAATCGGCAGGTCAAAAGGGGTCCTGCGAAATCTGATTGCTCCCTCACTTATTGTTTTAGCGCCAAAAAAAACAATTGATAAAAGAACAACTGCTCCTAAAACTATTTGCTTTGGAAGAGTAAAAATATCAGTAGTTAAAGTGCTAAAAATCAAAGGATAAGTTAAAAGAAAGATCCCCAGAATAAGAAGTGAAATATTTTCTAAATAAGAACTAAGTTCATTTCTCATATACTAATTGCTACGAATTTTTATACAAATTAGATCGAATATATAAATTTGTATTTAAATTTGCTTTAATTTGTAGTAATTCGTATTACAATGGTAAGGTCGTAAAAGTATAATGTCAAGGAGAAAAAATTGCATTATTTTGGTTTGGGAATCATCCTCACGTAAATCACTGCCTTATCGTCTTGAAAAACTTTTTCCCAAAGTCCGTTTTGCACTAAAAGCTCAATTTTTCCGGCTAAGTTTGAATTTACGGGTAAAAGGGCCCAGGAGAAATCAAAATCCCGAAAAAGTGTTTCCCAATCTCCTGAAGCAGTAATTAATTTCTCATGTTCCTGCATAATATAATGGTTCTGGATTTGCCAAAGATGCATTCGTCCGTCAATAAAAGTCTTTTTTTGAGGGAATCTCCAGGTTAAATATCCGCCCCAATCATAATAGGTAAAGCCCAACCCTTTTGGAACATTTTTTGTTAGATATTTTGTCGCGCCTTCCGAACAGCCCGAGGAAAAATTGCAATAAGCGTTCCAGTCATATGATAAAAGATTAAAAGGCACAAGCCGAAAAACAAGAATTACGAAGAAGCCCGATATTAGAAGTGCTGAAATTTTTTGGAAATTGCTCGCCTCGCTACCAGCCTCGCCGAGCTCGCCTCGTGTCGAAGCGGGTCTAGGCGGGCGAAGCGGGATATCTTTAGAAAGCCGTTCAAAATATGGATGGAGCATTTTAAAAAACAGGGGAGCGGAAAAGATAATAAAGAAGATAATGTTTCGCCTTGCCGAAAAAGCCATATAGGCAAAAGGAATTAAAGGCAAAGCTTCTTTTAGAAATTCCGGGTTTCTAAAAAAGAAAAGACTGCAGATTATTGCTGTTGTATAAATAATAAGGCCGATGCCATAAATACTGGTTAGGTCGGGGGGAAAATATTCAACTACT
>JGI1356J14229_10003778_pt1 | contig 11444 bp, 9 predicted proteins | sample Subgrocontami58m_FD_14229 | JGI IMG/M metagenome (IMG submission 14229) | reverse complement strand
GGTAATTATACGGTTTCGTAACCACTGATGATATACTTCATCAATGGTTATGCTGAAAAATGTTGAAAATCGATGTCTGACGTCTTTTTTGCTTGGAAGGAAGTGCGTATTCTGCGGACACCGCAAGTCATACCGGACGAGAAGAGGATATCGGAAGTGCTGGTATTGCAGGCGGCAGAAAAGCTTGAAACGTCTGCGGCGGGAACTGTTTGTCATCAGCGCATTCCGGCGACAGCAAACAGCGCTGCTCACCTCTCACGATCTTGGCATACCCTATCAGGCGGTCAAGAATGTCTACGACAAGCTGCGTCTTGCGATCATCCGGCAGTGCGAACGGGAAGCGGGAAGAATGTCGGGAGAAATCGAGCTGGATGAGGCATATTTCGGGGGCAGAAGGAAAGGAAAGCGTGGACGGGGTGCTGCGGGCAAAAGTGTCGTATTTGGGCTTCTGGAGCGGGACGGAAAGGTCTATACCAAGGTCGTGGATGCGGTGTCGAAAGAGATTCTGATGGATGTCATCCGCAGGAAGTCTCGCAAGGGGTCCGTGTATTATACCGACCAGTTCAGGAGCTACAACTCGCTCAAGCGCTACGGCAAGCACTACACCGTCAAGCATTCAAAAGTGTTCGTGCGTAAGGGTAGAAAGCGGCTGATTCACATCAATGGCATTGAAGGATTCTGGAGCTTTGCCAAGCACGGGCTTTACAACTATCGGGGAGTTTCCAAAAGCAATTTCCCGCTGTATCTTAAAGAAATGGAGTATCGATACAATCACCGGAAAGACAGTCTGCTCAATCTGCTTATTCGACTCTACTTTGGTTACGAATCCAACTAATTACCTAACTTTTTTGGGTATTCCATTTAACGGCTCATCGCGATGAGCCGTTAAAAATGGCTTATTTTTCTCTTAACAAAATCTTGCTTCGAATTTTATACGCTGGCAAAAAATACTTCTAAACGCACGTCCGAGAAGCCGTAACCGCGGGCTGACTCACCTACTATCCAAGAAAATTCTATCATAAATTTGAAGAGCCAGTCCACCGCGGGGTGAACTGGCTCGTTGCCTGCCTAGCGACAGACGACGGTCAAAGAATCAAAGCACATTGCGCGCAGTAATCCAGCGACCAAGTGATCAGGAGCTTGCGAGAACCAGAGCGGGATACATCTGAAACCAGTCGTAGCCGAGCCGGCCGTAACTCCAGCCCCACTGCCCACCAATGAAGTCGAGACAACGGACGCAGAGGCGGTCGTCGGGGTCGCGGTAACCGGTTCCCCAGAAGAACACGGCCTTCCCCTTCCAAGAGTCCGGGATGAATTCCGGATTCTCCAGAAGGAAATCGAGCCAGTTATCCGTAAGGACCGGCTCTGACTCGAGGATCTTCCGCAGCTTGTCGCCGCGGACGACCCGACCGTCCCTCTGCTCCTCGGCGAGGTGGAGCCGCACCGCGCCGGGCGTGAAGATCTGGCGCCCGAGGTTCCTGTGCCACTCGACCTTCCACCCGGTCTCACGCCACTTCTTGGGCATCGAGGCCTGACGGCAATCAATGATGTGATGCTCGGGCACCACGATCTCAACCTTGGCGCCGAGCTCGAGGAACCTCCGGAACTCGCGGCCGGCGCGCTGGCCATCGCGGATGATCCGGTCTTGCGTCTGGAATTGCTCGGGATCAAACGAATCCAGATCCGCGTTTTCCTCAAGAACGTTCACTGCGCGGAGAACCATTGATGTGTGACCCATGGCGGGTCTCCTTTTGAAAAGCCGCAACGCGGTTTTGTCGGTCTCGACTCTATGCCAAAACCGATTTCACCCTCCTATTCGCCACAGCGTTTGATGCACTTTTTTAATGGACCAAACGCTGTGGCTAAATATTTCAAACCAGAAAAGAACAATAAATATATTTATAATATATCACAATACTTATATTTTGTCAATTTCAATTCGAAGAGTGAAATTTTCAACTTTGATTTCCTTCTCCGCTAAAAATTTCTTTCCTTTCCCAAATGCCACGCTTTCAGCATTCGTGCCGGTAAGGAAAATTTTGTCCCATCGGGACAAAAGTGTCTCGGTATTTTTCTCCCCAGAAAAACGAAGTGCAACCCGATCACGCGGTTTAAGACCTGCATCTTTTCGCATTTCTTGAATATTCCGAATAAGCTCACGGATAAATCCTTCTTCGCGAAGCTCGGGCGTAATCGCGGTGTCGAGCTCTAGCTCACCGCCAAATGTAACATTCTTTACGTTCACTTCCTCTTTTATTAGTTCAATTAATGCTTTTTGGTTTCGGATTTCGCCCGCCTGCAACGCTTTCGGCGTAGCCGATGCGGGTAGGGATTTCGTCCGCCGACTGGCGGATCGGATTTGGAGCGAAGCGAGCGGTTGTCGCACTTTAATCCCTGCCTCTGCCCGCAGTCGGAGCGCTTCTGACACGATGGAACGAACTACTTCCATATCTTTCTCGAGTTTTGCATCAATGAGTTTTTTCTCGGTTTTTGGCCAGTCCTCTAAATGAACTGACAATTTCTTTTTTACGCGGATCTCTTGATAGATAATTTCAGCAAGAAACGGCGTCACGGGCGCGATAATACGAGCGTAATCATACAAAACCCGTTCGAGCGTCGTAAGTGCACTAATTGCATCCGGCGAATCGGCTTTCACCCGCTCGCGCGAACGACGAACATACCAAAGAGACAGGTCCTGGACAAAATCAAGAAGCGGACGCGACGCATCGATGATTTCATAGCGGTCGTACGCGTCCGTAACGCGAGCAATTGTCGAATGGAGGCGCGACAATATCCAGCGGTCAAGCGCGTGCGTCGGCTTTTGCGGTGCTTTTGATTTTCCTGTGAGGCCTGCCTCCTGCCCGCGCAGGCGGGGCGCAGACAGGCGGTATTCATAGAGCTTATAAAACTGAAGGACGTTCCAAGAAATGAGGGAATACTTTTTATAAACCTCGTCAACGTCGCGCTCCGAAAAATTGATGTTGTCTGCGATCATCACGGAAGACGACATCAAATAGTAGCGGATCGCGTCAACGCCGTACTTAGAAAACAAAATCCACGGGTCCGGGAAATTTTTCTTTGACTTGGAAAGCTTCTCCCCTTTTTCCGACAGAATCGTTCCCGTTGTCACCGCGTGCATGAACGCGGGCTTCCCAAAAAGCGCGGAGGAAAGAACGTGAAGGGTATAGAACCACCCGCGGGTCTGCGCAATGTATTCGGCGATGAAATCCGCCGGGAAATTTTCCTCGAACAATTTCCTGTTCTCAAAGGGATAGTGTTTTTCTGCATACGGCATGGAGCCGGACTCAACCCAACAATCAAATACGTCTTTTATGCGCCTCAAGTCGCTACCGCAGCTGCAGTGAAGCGCGACTTCATCCACGTACGGGAGATGAAAATCCGCTTCGCCGGTTTCGTTTCGCGGAATATCGCGAATACGAAGATCCTGAAGTTCAGCAAAACCGATAAAATCAGCACCCTTCTCCTTCAGACGAAGCGCTTCATCGTTGGACAATCCATAGGCGCCCGCAGAAAGCATCCATAATGGATATTCATGGCTTACAATAAGTACGGTCTTCCCTTGATATTTCTTCTCCAAATCCCGCAGTCCGTCGAGAACGCGCGTACGGACGTCGGAAAGCGTTTCTATTCCCGGGAGCGATTTTGTGAATTTTTCCTTGGAGGAAGAAAAAAGTTTGTTGTAGCCGCCGGTCGGCTGCCCCTCAAGCATCCCGGTATTGACCTCACGAAAGCGCGGGTCATACTGAATGCCGAGGCCAAACGCATCCCCGACGATTTGCGCTGTTTCTTTCGTACGAAGAACGTCTGAACTTACGATGACGTCAATCTTTTTTTTCTTGAGCAAGCGTGAAGCTCGCTCTACCTGTTTCCGGCCGCGTAGGGTAAGCGGATAATGCGCGTTTTGATCATACGATATAATACCTTTCACATTTGTTTCAGATTCGCCGTGGCGCATGAGGATGTAGCGATTCTTTGCGGGCTTTGCGCGTTTTGCGAACTCGTCTCGCGAGCCCACTACGCGAATTTTCTTGCACCACGCGCATTCCCATATCGGAATCGGCGTTCCCCAAAAACGGGAGCGCGACAAATTCCAATCGGGCGCGGTTTCAAGCCCATTCCCAAAGCGTCCGTCCTTCAAATGCTTCGGATGCCAGTCGATTTTTTGATTGAGCGCGAGCATGCGCTTCTTTATTTTCTGTATGTTCAAAAACCACGCGGGCTCTACCTTATATATAAGAGGTGCTGAACAGCGCCAACAAATCGGGTAGCGGTGCGTAATTTTCTGAACCTTCCATAAGATCCCTTTTTCCTTGAGGCATTCAATTAAAGCCGGATTTGCCCCTGCCGCGGTTTTTCCTTTGAGAAACGAGAGCTCTTGGTAGGAATCGCCGAAATGCCCGGTATTATCAAGGGTCTCGATCATAGGAAGTTTTTCTTTTTTCCCCAAACGGAAGTCCTCCTCGCCGAATGCGGGCGCAATATGAACAAGGCCGGTTCCCTCCTCGGTTGAAACAAACTCTGCGGCCACTACCCGATATGCATTCTCATCTGAAGTGAGGTTAAAAAATGGTTTATAGCGCTTCCCGACCAATCCAGAACCTTTTGCTTTCCCGAGAACTTCCGGTATCTCTCCTGCTTCATGCGGCGGCGCGACAGCGGCCCATAAAATCGCATCTCGTATCCTGTATTTCGTATATTCTATGTCCGGGTGTACAGCAATGCCGGCGTTTCCCGGGAGCGTCCATGGCGTCGTCGTCCAGATTAAAAAGTATTCACCAGGTACCTCCGCAAGCTCGAATTTTACATACACCGAATCATCTTCTTGCTCGCGATACGAATTATCCATCGCAATCTCGAAATTCGAAAGCGCGGTTTCGCAGCGAGGACAAAAAAGCGCGGTGCGCGAATCCTTATAGATAAGCTTTTTTTCATAGAGCGTTTTAAACGCCCGCCATATGGATTCCATATACGTCAAATCCATCGTGGCGTACGAATTTTCGAAATCAACAAAGCGGCCCATCCGGCGGACAGTTTTGCGCCATTCATTTACATAGGTGAGGACTTTCGAACGCGCGGCCTCATTGAATTTCTGTATACCGAATTTCTCGATGGACTTCCTGCCCGAGAGATTAAGCTCTTCCTCAACAATATTTTCGATGGGAAGCCCGTGGCAATCCCAACCCCAACGCCGCGGAACATAATATCCTTTCATCGCCCAATAGCGCGGAACAACGTCTTTTACCGTACTCGAAAGGATATGACCGTAGTGCGGAAGTCCGGTTGCAAAGGGCGGCCCGTCGTAAAACACAAAGCGTTTTTTCCCCTTCCTCTGCAGAACGCTTTTCTCGAAAATCTTATTATCCTCCCAGAACTTCACGATCTCTTCCTCGAGTTCCGGCAAACTCTTTTTCTTTTCTTGTGCGTCCATGTGCATTATTCTACGTTTTTTCTCGGGAAAAATCAAAAAACCGTCCAAGACCGGAAACCGCATGTTAACACTTTCACTACGATCGTATGAAGAATGTTAATGTGATTGAATCCCCTCTCGCCCCGAACAAAAAACCGCGCTGGGAAATCGAGCTTAGCTCGACGGACCAGGCGGTTGGTGCTTTTTATACTTATTACCACTTTCCCCATATGGGCTCTCGTCCCTCAAAGCACCCGAAGCAATAATTCCGATGATCGGCGCCGCACTCAGTAACCGCGGCCTTCAGTTCCTCAAGCGGCAGATACCCCAGAAAGTCAGCTCCGATACTTTTTCGTACCTCCTCGATATCAGCTTCTTCGCAGGCGGGAACACTCGCCGCGATAAGGTGAGAAAGATCAATTCCTTTTTTGCACGGACCTATAAGCGGCGGACTTCCGGAAAGCATGCCGACCCACGAAGCGCCGTTTTTGCGCAAACTCGATACCAAGCTCCTTGATGTTTTCCCGCGAACAATAGAGTCGTCCAGTATCCACACACGTCTACCCTGTATGGATTCAGGAATAATGCTGAATTTCTTGCGAAGCGTCTCGTCGCGATCGCCGTCAGTGCCTTGCGTAAAACTGCGGACTGATTGCGGAAATCCACCCGCTCGAAAATGTCTTCTCAGAAACACGCGCTCTGGATATATGCCCAATGCCGGGCAAAATCCATCGGCCAAAAAATTCGATGAATCCGGGGGATTCGTGATAACGTCGCCCTTTTCTATGCGTCCGCCGAAACATTTCGCAAGCCGCGCCCCAAGCGTCTCCCGAAACCTCGCAAGGGAAATTCCAAACATGCGCGAGGAAGGAAACGCAAAGTAGATGCCTTCAAACACGCAATGCCGGACGCTTTTTGACCTCGCGATTGGAATGACTCGCGGATGGTCGCGTGTCTCATTCGATATCACAACCATGGTTCCCGGCTCGACCTCACAAAGGCGAGCCGCCTTAATGAGCTCAAACGCAGAATCCTCTGATGCAACCACAAACCCGCTTCCGAGCTTTCCCAATACAAGCGGCCGGTTGCCCGACCCATCGCGCGCCGCGACAAGCTTGAATCCATCCTTGTCTTTGAGAAGCGCGGTAATTGCAAATGTTCCCTGATATGCGCGAAGTCCGTCCCGGAACGCCTGCAATGGATCTCGCTCCCGAGACAGCAACTCAATATACTTCACGAGAAATTCTGAATCCGCGTCGGTTGAAAACACCGCGCCCTGCGCGATGAGATCCGCGCGCATCTCCTCAAAATTCGGCGAGTCCCCGTTGTGGCCGAGATAAAACTCGCCCCACGGGGCACGGCCGTACAAGGGCTGGGCATTCGAAAGGGATTGGCGCGCTCCGCTTGTCCCGTACCGAAGGTGGCAAATACCCGCGGAGACATCGTCGTGGGCAAACGGATTTCTCCGAAGACGCCCGAAAAGCTCAGGCGAAAGCCCGAGCGCGCGTTCGTAAACAATCTCATTATTCTTGAGCGCGAACGCCGCCCCCGCGCTCTGCTCTCCGCGATGCTGAAGCGCTGTCATCAAATCAACCGCGGTTTTGACCGGCTGTTCGATTCCGAAAAACCCGATGACTCCGCACATACACGCCTCCTATATGAAATGACCTGTATTAAAAGAAGCAGAAAAAAGATCGGTTGTCCATACCGAAAAATCAGCATCAAAAAACCGCTCTTGGTAGAGCGGATAATGACACTTTTTCGAATTCTTCCGAGATAATAAAAGTACGGCGCGCCGTACTTTCTGTTTAATCGCGTGTGATCATTTCATGCAACGAAAGAAATGGCTGATGATTGTTCCTCTTCGCGAACCTTCCACGACGAGAAGATTTTCCGGTGTCTTTTCTTCCCCGAGAAAAACAATTATCACCCCTTCATCCATGACGTATTCGTTTTTGGCATAGGAATCCCCCTCCAACGTGATACGAAACGAACCGAACTCGGAGTCAAACGTAACCGCGCGGATACAATTATTTTGATATTCAACGCCGGAGACGCGACCGGATTGCCTGGTAAACATAGTATCGAATAACCTGCCAGTCGCGGGAAACTCGCGCCGAAGCCAATCAATTCTAGGCATGAGATAAAGATACATCCGAAGAAGGCCGTAGAGGGTATCGGAAAAAACTATGCCGCCGCGTTCTCGAATGTCGCGTATCGGAGTTTTGATTGCCCTACGCAATCCTTTCGGCATCGGAACCCTCTCTTCGAAACGATAAAGTTCGTCCCACTCAGAATCAGAATACGACAGAGAGATAATAGGTTCTCCTTGCGGTTTCATTCGCTGCTCCTTGATAGTGCTGACCTCACAATACCACGGGCTTACAAGTCGTCAACTTCGCGACAAAAAAACCGCGCTGGGAAATCGAGCTTAGCTCGACGGACCAGGCGGCTAGTTCCGGGGATGCGCGAGAGCGCACATCGCAAGTTCGTGATACATCATTTTTTCCGGAAGATCGTCGTCGGTTGCGACCCCGATCCTTTTCTCGCACCGTGGACATGAAAGTTCTGCTCTGTCGTCAGGAATGCCGCGTGCGCGGAGAGATTTTCGGAATGTATCAATCGCCATTCTGCATGCCGCAAGGTGTTGGTCTTTCGTGCCACCAAAGTATGCGGGTACCGTGCCGCCAAATTTGAATTCGAGCTGCTGTACGATCAGAATATCTGCGGGAACGAACTCGTATTCCGCAAAATCGCCTATTTTCACCCACCGTACTTCCGCATGAACAAGCGGCTTTGGCTCGCCCGCAACCAATCGACAAAAGAAACTATGGAGACGCATTATTTCCTCTGCGCCGTTGCCATACCGAATCATGGAAAATTCATCGCCCACGAGAACATCAACGCCGAGCCCCTCTTTAATTTCTCTCCTGAGACATGTTTGGAAATCTTCGCCTGGTTCCGCTTTCCCACACGGAAATTCCCAAAGTCCCGCAAAACGGCGTTGAACTCCTCGCTTTGCAATGAGAACTGTGCCATCCCTTTGGATTATCGCGGCAACGACAACCACCGGAGATTCCATATCCCCTCCTCATAGGTTCTGAGATGACAATAGTCAGCGCTGCGCGCATTGTCAACAAAAAACCGCTCTGCGAATCGAGCTTAGCTCGACAGGTGCAGGCGGGTTCTTCTGGTTTATCTTGGACTACAAAGGAACTTTTTGAATCGGAGGAGCTCGTGAACTGACAAGCGAGTTACAACGCCGAGAAAGAAAAAGCTGAACGTGAGAATGAACGGCGGGAAGTAGTTATTGAAATAGTAACCACACCCTTGCCGGTCACATTCATATGTGCCAGATATGAAAAGAGAGCACACAAGGAGTATGAAAAAAGTCATGAGCAAAACAGAGGAACGATCGGCACACTGCGGCTTTCTTCCGACAAAGTCAAAGACCAGCTCAGTGATTCCCGGTCTCACGACCCCAAAAAGCAAAGCGCAAAACAGAAACCCGGCATAATGGATCGATGTCTGACCGAGTCGCGGATTCTCACCTACTCCAAGAATGACCCCCAACGAACCGAAGTAAAGAACACCGAGCACTATGCCGCTGATACTCCAGCAGATGGCTTTTTTCAACTCTCCACCCCCACAATCTTTTGAAAGAAGAATACAATCTTTTTCGTTCTCTGTCAAGAATCACATCTTCTCCGGCGCGGAAATGCCCATGAGGCCGAGCGTATTTCGCAAAACGATTTGAGCCGCTTGAACGAGCGCGAGTCGCGCATCCATAAGGTTTTCATCTTCCCCGATTATCCGCTCCCTCTCGTAAAAATTATGGAATGCGCGCGCCAATTCATACGCATAGCGCGGTAGGCGGTGAACATGATAATCCTTCGCAATATCCTCGACAACTTCCGGGAATTGAATAAGTTTTTTTATGAGAGAAAACTCATGGGGAGATATTAAAAGATCAAGAGAACTATCGGTCGGCGCCTTCCCCGCTTTCTCAAATATCGAACACATCCGCGCGTGGGCATACTGAATATAGTAGACAGGATTTTTTACCGAGCGCTCGCGCGCCAAATCCAGATCAAAATCCATATGGGTGTCCGGAGAACGCTCCAAGAAAAAGTAGCGCGTGGCATCAAGCCCGACTTCGTCAATAAGCTCGTCGAGCGTTATAAACTCTCCGGTTCGCTTTCCCATCCGGACTTCTTTCCCGCCGCGGATAAGCCGCACGAGCTGCATCACGATGACGTGGAGACGCGGCGAATCAATGCCGAAAAATTTGATTACGCTTTCCTTGACGTATGAAATTTCCGCGTGGTGATCCGCCCCAACGATGGTAACCGCTTTGTCGAAATTCCGTTCTATGAGCTTATTTCTGTGGTAGGCGAGGTCAGCCAAGAGATAGGTTGGCTCGCCGTCGGACTTCACCAAAACCCGATCCCCAATCCATACTGCCCCGTCCCGCTTTTCCACACAATCTTTGCTTTCGAGAAACCGGAGCGTTTCCTCTATCGCTCCGGATTTTCGCAACCCGTCGTTTTCCGAAAACCAGGAATCGAATTCAATATGCGCATTGTGAAGCGACGTTTTAATGTCATCCAATAATGCGCGGACCGCCTCTTCCCGACTTTTTCCCGCGAGCGTTTTAATATACTCGCCTTTGTAATATTCTTCTCTGTCCGGGATTGTCCCTTGAGCCGCCTCAATTGACTCGCCCAAAAGCCGTACCTGATTTCCGCTGTCATTTACATAGTATTCGCGCGTGACACCGTATCCGCTCTTCTCCAAGATATTCGAAAGCGTGTCGCCGTAAAATCCTCCGCGGCCGTTGGCCATGGTTAAAGGTCCGGTCGGATTTGCGGAAACGAATTCAACGATGATTTTTTCGTTTCGCTCGGGCGCCGCTCCATACAAGTCCTTCTTTGCGAGAATCGTCTCGATTTCTTTTCGAAGCCGCTCTTCCGGAAGGGAGATATTGATGAACCCCGGCAAAACAGCGTCCACGCGCAAAAATCCTTCACCGCCGAGATGTGCGACGATCTCTTGCGCAATCTCAAACGGGGGTCGCTTCACAATTTTTGAAATTGAAAGCGCGATGTTTGACGCATAGTCCCCGTGCGCCGGATTATCGGGCGGCGCAACGGAAAAACCCGGGATATCTGCTATTCCGTATTTTTGCGAAATGATGTCCCGGATCCGTAATTCGATTTCTCTTCGCATATATATAGAGTAGCAAAGAATGCGCAAAAACTATACCTCCAGCACGTCTTTTGATACAGTGGGGTTACCCTATGCCCGAATTTTCATCAAACAAACGCGCGCGGTTTGACTACGAAATCCTTAAGGAATACGAGGCGGGAATCGTACTCTGGGGATTTGAGGTCAAATCAATAAAAGACGGCCGGATGAATCTTGCGGGCGCGTTTGTGGTTCTCCGAGGAAACGAGGCGTGGCTCCTTAACGCGTCGATCTCCCCGTATCAAGGGAAAAACACGCCCGCGGACTATGACAACGCCCGATCACGGAAACTTCTTTTGCATAAATCGGAACTCAAAGAACTTATCGGAAAATCGGCGCAAAAGGGTTTGACAATCGTCCCTCTTTCGGTGTATAGTAAACGGGGTAAAATTAAAATTTCCGTCGCTATCGCGCGCCACAAAAAAGCGAAAGACAAGCGCGAGGCCATAAAAGCGCGGGAATCAAGGCGAGAAATCGCCCGTACATTGAAAGGGATATAAAACTATGTACACTGTGTATATCCTCTACAGTACCAAGGATAGGAGACTGTATGTCGGATGCACAAGGAATCTGGGTGAAAGGTTACGGAAACATAACTCAGGAAGGGTGATTTCGACCAGAAATCGGCGGCCTCTTGAACTTATACACTCCGAGAATTTTCCGGAAAAGAAAGACGCTTTCAAACGAGAGCGATTCATGAAAAGTCTTTGGAGTGGAAGATTTAAGAAAAAGCTGATAGAAAAGTACCTAAAAAGTGTACAGGGCTAAA
>JGI1356J14229_10003767_pt1 | contig 11485 bp, 7 predicted proteins | sample Subgrocontami58m_FD_14229 | JGI IMG/M metagenome (IMG submission 14229) | reverse complement strand
ATTGCGGGAAGAAGGCATCACTTTTGATGAGGCATACAGCTTAATCAGGTTAACTAAAAACAGCGACATCATTTATCTTGCCAGTTTAGCCAACCGTATAAGGGAAGAATTCTGTGGCGCGAGAATACACCTCTGTTCTATAATCAATGCGAAAAGCGGCAGATGTAGTGAGGACTGTTCGTTCTGTGCCCAGTCAGGGTTTTACAATACAGAAAGTCCTGCCTATCCACTCTTATCTCAGGATGTAATATTAAAAAGGGCACTTGAGGCAAAGTCAATTGGGGTGAAGAGTTTCTGTGTTGTGACAAGTGGGAGGACACTCGGGGACAGGGATTTTGAGAAGGTCCTTCGGATACTGAGGAGTATCAAAGATTTAAGTATTGACCCTAACTGTTCACTTGGGTTTCTTACGGAAGAACGCGTAAGAGCGCTTGAAGAAATAGGGGTGAAGGAATACAACCATAACCTTGAGACTGCGAAGAGTTACTTCCCGTCTATTTGCACCACACATAGATTTGAAGACAGGGTAGAGACTGTGAAGAGAGTAAAAAAGTCAAGGCTCAGGGCATGTTGTGGAGGGATTATCGGCATGGGGGAGTCTCAGAGACAGAGGCTTGAGATGGCATTTTCACTTAAGGAATTGAATGTGGATTGTGTAACCCTTAATATCCTGAATCCACGCCCTGGGACGCCATTAGAGAATGTGGCGCATATCACCCCAATGGAGATTATAAAGACGATAGCAGTATTCAGATTTATCATGCCGAAGGTTACTATTAAACTTGCAGGCGGAAGGGAACGTAATCTGCGTGACTTGCAGTCACTCGGGCTTTCAGCAGGGGCTAATGGATTGATAATAGGCGGATACCTCACTACCAAAGGCAGGGGCGTGAAAGAGGATTTGCAGATGGTAGAGGATTTGGGATTTGAGATTGGATAGAGAGAGCACCGTAGTTATTACAGGTTTAGGGATAATATCGCCTATCGGCATTGGTAAGGAGGATTTCTATAAGGGATTGAGAGGAGGGGTCTCTGGTATTGGCCCAATATCAAGATTTAACACTGCAGGATTTCCATGCTCCGCAAAACTCGCAGGTGAGGTCCAAGGTTTTATTGCCTCTCAAGGTGAAGATGGTATATTAGATAGATATATCCAGTTTGCGAGCAAGGCATCTTGTGAGGCTATTAAAGATGCCGGGATAGACCTTAATTCCTTAGACCTGAATAGAATAGGGGCAGTGGTTAGTTCAAGTAAAGGAGGCATGGAGACATTTGAAAAAGCATTCAGAAATTTTGCAAAAGATGGCTATAAAACCATACCCCCTCATTTTATTGAGAACCTTGTCCCCTCAGGCGCATCTTCCCATATTGCAAGGAGATTCAAACTAAAGGGCGGGGCGATAAATACAGTCTCTGCATGTGCTACAGGCAGTTATTCTATCATCTATGGGTATAATCTGATAAAGGAAGGTAGATTAGATATTGTAATTGCAGGCTCTTCTGATGCATCTATCACACCCCTTATATTGAGTGGCTATGCACAGATGGGGGTACTCTCTGGTTCTGGCATGTGCCCTTTTGATAAGAATAGAAATGGGTTTGTAGTAGGTGAAGGGGCTGCTGTAGTGGTAATGGAATCAGAAGAATCTGCCTCAAAGAGGGGGGCGCATATTTACGGTGAACTCCTTGGCTACCAGTGGCTTTCAGATGCCTACCATGTAACAGCATTGAATTCGGGTGAGATGAATTTAGCCAGGGGGATAACTTCTATTATGAAGAATTTGGGCATATCCGGCAAAGACATAGACTATATCAGTGCCCATGGGACGTCTACGAGGGCAGGGGATAAGTATGAGACAGAGAATATCAAATCAGCCCTTGGAGAATATGCGAAGAGAACACCGATAAGTTCTGTAAAGTCAATGACAGGCCACCTCCTCGGTGCCTCCAGCGCTGTAGAATTTGCTGCTACACTTATAGCGATGGAGCATGGATTTATCCCGCCAACGATAAATTATAAGACACCTGACCCGGAGTGTGACTTAGACTATACCCCAAACAGTATGAGAAAGAAGGATATTACCATCGCCATGATGCTCTCTATGGGGTTTGGCGGGCACATAGGGGTATTGGTGATTAAAAGAAGATAATTTGGAACGCCCCGTCAAATTTTGATTCTCTTCCTTCCTAACCAGTTTCCAATATCGTCAAAGATAGAGTAGGCGACAGGGGTCATAAGGAGTGTAATCAAAAGGCATAAGGATTGCCCTCCGACTATGACAATAGCCATTGATGCACGTGATTCGGCGCCTGCACCTTTCCCGAATGCGATTGGGAGCATGGCAGTCACAAGGGTTATTGTGGTCATAAGGATGGGTCTTAGTCTGACATGGTTTGCTTCAAGGATGGCTTTGTTTCTTTCCATTCCCAACCTTCTTAAAGTGTTGGTATAATCTATCTGGAGGATTGCATTTTTCTTGACTACTCCAAAGAGCATAAATATTCCGAGGATGCTGTAAATATTCAGTGTCCCATTCGTTACAAGTAGTGAAATGAGTGCAAAAGGAACGCAGAGAGGCAAAGAGAGAAGGATTATTATGGGATAGAGGAAACTCTCAAACTGTGCCGCCAGCACCATATACATGAATATGATGCTTAATAGAAAAACTATTGCAAAATTACTGAATGCCTCAGCCTGGACCTTTGCCCTTCCGCTGAAGTCTGTTACATAACCAGGCGGCAAGTTCAGTCTTCTTACAATCCCATTTATTTCGTCAACAGCGTATCCTAAGGGTTTGCCCTGAAGGTTTGCCAGAAGAGTTACCTGCCTCTGGCGGTTCTGCCGGTCTATTTGGGCTAGTCCTGGTTCTTCTATAAGTGACGCTAAATTGTCTAAACGGATGAGCCTCTTATCTTCAGAGGCGACAAAGAGTTCGCTTATAGCGACAGGGTTGTTTCTGTCTTCTTTTTCCACGCGCAGTCTCACTTCATAGAGTTCGTCGCCCTCTTTATATTTTGTTATATCCTCTTCACCGCTTATCATACTCCTTAACGTTTCTGCAATGTCAGAAACTTTGACATCCAGGGAACTTGCACGGTCCCTGTCAATCTTCACTTTCAGTTCTGGTTTACCTATGTCCAAACTTGTATCAACATCAACAATGCCAGGGATAGTCTTCATCTCCTCTTTTATCTTTTCTGAGTATAATTCAAGATTTTTTAATTCGGGACCGCGGATATTGAAATTGACTAATGAATGTTTAAATCCACCGCCGCTTATAGCGCCGACCTCCTGGACAGCAATTCTCAAGGAAGGATATGCCTTGAGGACTTTGCGCGCATCATTCATTACATCAAACTGGCTAAATTTTCTTTCTTTGAGGTCAACCATCCGGACATAGATTTCACCCTCGTTGACGCCGGCGCCTGTCCCTTCTCCTATGGTGGTAAGGAGGCTCTGGACGCCGCGAAGTTTTCTTATTTCTCGTTCTATATCATGCGTGATTTTATCCATTGCAGAAAGGGATGTCCCTTCAGGCGCCTTTACTGCCACGGCAAATTCGTTCTGGTCACTTGATGGTATGAAGTCCTTGCCTACCTTTGGTAAAAGTAATAATGTGGAAAAAATTATGAATAATCCTGAAATTGCTATTATCCATCTATGCCGGAGGGAGAACCTAATCATCACGCCATAAGTCCTATCTATGACAGAATAAAAGATGGAATCCTTTGAAGTCCGTTTTTTTGTATCAGGTTTTGAGGATTTTAAAAATCTTGCGCTCAAGGAAGGAGTCAGCGTGAATGAGACAAGCAGAGAAACCATTATTGCAAATGCAACTGTCAGTCCGTAACTCCTTAAAAACCTTCCTACCATTCCACCCATGGAGGCGAGTGGCAGGAAAATAATCACAAGAGAAAGGGTGGTTGCCATGACTGCAAGGGCGATTTCCCGCGTTGCCTCGCTTGCCGCAACTTCAGGAATGAGATTTTTCTCTTCAATATGCCTGAATATATTCTCAAGTATTACGATTGCATCGTCAATAACGATACCGACGGCAAGGGATAATCCCAGAAGCGTCATATTGTTCAATGTAAAGTTCATGAGTTTTAAAAGCACGAACGTTGAAATGATTGAAGTTGGTATGGCTAAAGATGTGATGATTGTGCTGCGGAAATTCCTCATAAACAGAAGGACAACAAGGCTTGTAAGGATTGCTCCTATAATGAGGTGTTCCTCTATGACATGAACCGATGCCTCAATAAACTTTGATTGGTCCCTGATGACTTCAAGTTTGACATCTTTAGGCAGGGTTGACCTNAATACCTGAACTTTCTTTTTTACATTATTGATGACCTCAACCGTATTGGTCCCTGATTGTTTTCTGATTGAAAGTGAAAGGCAATTGTTTACGTCTAATCGCGCAAGCGACCTTGGTTCTTCCTCAGTATCCTCAACCCGCCCTAAATCAGAAATTCTTATAGGTACGCCGTTGACTGTCTTTACTATAATCTTTTCAAAATCTTCTACTCTGGTAATCCGTCCCAGGGTCCTCAATACTAATTCTCGGCTTCCCTCATCAATCCTCCCGCCTGGAACCTCAAGGTTTTGATTCCTCAATGCCTCCTTGACGTCCTTTACAGACAGATTATATGCCTTTAACCTTTCTGCTTTCAAGATACAGTGTATTTCTCTTTCTCTCTTACCCACCAGCGTTATAGAGCCTACATTGTTTACAGACTCAAGGGGCTCTTTTACAAGTTTTTTTGCAATATGAGTTAATTCCCTAATGTCTTTTTTATCTGATGATACTGCGATGCTCATCACAGGAGAGGCATCAGGGTCAAGTTTTTCAATTATTGGCGGGTCTGTCCCTTCAGGGAGTTGATTTAAAATCCTGCCGATTCTGTCACGCACCTCCTGTGAGGCTACATCTACATTTTTCTCAAGGATGAAAGTAACTACAACCAAAGATACGCCTTCATAACTTGTTGACCTGAGTTCATCAATGCCTGAAATTGTATTTACCGCCTCTTCAATCGGTTTGGTTAACTCAGTCTCAATCTCTTCAGGGTTTGCACCTTTTAGAGTTGTAGTAATCGTTATGATGGGGAAGTCAAGTCTCGGAAACAGGTCTAATCCCAGGTCCTTAAAAGAGAAAAGACCCAGGACCACCAATGCGCTTATAAGCATCGTGGTAAATACAGGGCGTTTTATACAGACGTCTGTTAATGTCATTGTATTTCTTCAGATTTTACTAAAGTTCCGTCTTCAATGCCATACTGTCCCTGGACAATAATTTTTTCACCGGCTGACAGTCCTTCTTTTACCTCTAAGAGATTATCTTCTCTGATACCTAATGTTACAGGACGCTTATAGACTTTTTCATCGGTAAGGACAAAGACAAAACTTTTGTTGTTTTCTGCGAGTATAGAATCATTTGGTATGACAGGGACACCTTTTCGCTCATCAGTTACGATAGAGACCTTTGCAAACATCCCTGGTATCAATCTATGGTCTGCGTTAAGAAGCGTTACCTCTACAACTGCTGTTCTTGTTGCCTCTTCTACTACCGGGCTTATAGTGGATACAGTCCCTTTAAAAATCTCATCTTGATAGGCGTCAACAGTTACTTCTGCAACCTGCCCTTTTTTAATCAGGGGGATGTATCGTTCCACAACGTCTATCTTTATCCGAGCCGAGTCTATTCTGACTATACGGGCAACAGGGGTTGTCGGAGTCACTTTGTCACCTCTGTCAAGATAGATTCTGCCGACCAGACCATCAAGCGGCGAAAGGACCGGGGCAGGTTCAAAGGTATATCCTACCTCGTCTCTGTTTACTGTGGCTATTACATCGTCTTTTTTTATAGCATCACCCTCACTGACTTTCTTCTCAAGGAGTTTTCCCGGAACTTTGGAATAGGCAACTGCCTCATCTTCACCCAGGATGTCTCCTACAAAGTTCAATCTCTCTTTTATGTCCTTAGCCTCAACTGTTTTCCATTTGACAATAGGGAGTATTTCTTTGTTTTCTCTGGCAGGCTCTTGTCCTTTAGATTTACATCCACCTGATATAAGCACAATAGGAATTAAAAAGACAAGGCCAGCCCCTTTTAAATTGCACCATTTTATCATTTCACACCTCTTTTAGCCGTAGACATGGACACATAAGGGAAATTAATATATTCTTCCGCAAAGGTTCCGGTTACTAACTGGACGTTCAACAAAGCAAGTTGATATTCATAATTTTTTACAGAGTGTTCAACCCTGGAGGAATTGTATCTATTAAGTGCATCCATGATATCTATACTGCTTGCCTGTCCAAACAGATACCTTTCTTTTGTAATATGATAAGTCTCTTTTGTGAGTTCAACCTCCTTTTCCAGGGCAGAAAGGACGCTTTTAAAAGTCGTTAGTTCAAAATAGGAATTCTGGACATCTGTTTCAATCTCCTTCTTGAGTCTTTCGCGATTGAGTTGTGCCTGCCTAATCTCCATTTTTTTCTCTTTCAGGTTAAATGCTCTCAAGCCCCCCTCAAAGATTGGCATACTTGCAGAAACTGTCATTGTCCATAAGCCGCTTTTTTGTGAAAATGTCTCAGGGTCAACCCAGTAGTCAGACCATTCTAATTTTAAATCGGGTTGAAATTCAGCCCATACGAGTTTCTCATTGATTTTTGCGACTTCAATATTCGTTGAACTCTCTTTGAGGTCGTTACGGTGCTCTAAAGCGATTTTCAGTAAATCCTCAAGATTTTCTGCCTTTATTTCCGCATCTTTTGGTTTTTCAAGTCTGTAATCTTCTTCTGCCTTGAAACATAGCAGATTGGCAAAGAGCGCCTTTGATGAAAGGAGGGAATTTTCTGCTTCAACAATCTGGCGCTCTGCTCTTGATAACTCAAGTTCTGCCCTGAGAACGTCTGTCCGGGGGACTTCACCCGCTTTGTATTTTTCTTCTGCAACCATTAATTCTTCCTTTGCCAGAAGGACTGTATCTTTTGCTATGGCGACAGAGTCCTCATTCTTGAGAATGGAATAATAGACACCGGCGACATTGAAGAGGACATTTCTAACAGTAAAGGCATAGCTTTCTTTTTTTGCAGATGTTGTATGCTTTCCCAGGGCGTATGCAGGCAGGAGCCGCGGGTCATATAACTTCTGGGTCAGCGTTACTGTCCCTGTCCATTTCTCTGCAGGGATGATAGGACTGGTATCAAGAAGGACTGGCTCTTTGGGTCTTGAGTAATCTCCTGAAACATCAAGGTGCGGGAGAATTTCGGTTAATGCCTTCCCGGGAAGAAGTTCTGATTTGTCAACCTCTATATCCGCAACTAATATATTCTCGTGGGATTGCAGTGCGAGCCTGTAGGCATCGTCAATGCTGATAAGCGTCTCACCTTCTGCCAGACTTATAGCTTGCCATAATATTAAGATAATTCCACAGAAAAGGTATTTATTCTTCATAACCCCTGACCTGTTTAGAAATTTATTTCTAACTGGATTGTATAGGAATTTCCTTTTTGAGATTCTTCAGTCGCCTTGCTCCTTCAGAATGACATTATTGTCATTCTGAGCGAAGCGAAGAATCTAATTTATCCTGTTATTTTCAGTATTTTCAAGGACATTATAAATCCTTTCCAGAGACAGTAAAAATTTTTTCTGGTCAGATGGTTTTAGTTTTGAGAAGATACCTGCAAGTTGTTGTCTGCGGTGTTTTTTATGAGCATCTATGATTAAACGTCCTTTTGGCATCAATTTCAAAGCTACCATCCGCCTGTCACTTTTTACACCAAACCTTTCAACAAAGCCTTTTCTTACCAGAGTATCCACTATAGAGGTGGCTGTCGGGAGCGTGACTGAAAGACTGTGTGCAAGTTCTGTCATTTTACATTCAGGGATAAAACTGAGAAAGAAGAGCGTCTTCATCTGTGAAAAGGTAACATCAGGCACGCTTACCTTACTTCCGGGATGGAGGAAGATTTTCCGCAGGATACTGCTGAAAAGTAAATCAATCCTTTCTAATTCAGGTTTTTCTTTGGCCATTTTCCGTCCCCTTTAAATAATTAGAAAATCAAATAGTTTGATTTTCTAATTAAATATACCACACAAAACAAATCCTGTCAAGTTTTTTGTTGACACGGATTACTTTTCATTGTAAAATTTAAAACATGATACAAGGGAGGATGTCAGAGGACCTCAAAAATGGCTAATGTTGAAGGCAGTAAAAAAACCAAGTTTCTATCATCAATTAATAATGAAAGGAGGGACTTATGTCGGATAAGCCTGAAGTTCGTAAGATGGAATTTGTATTTTGTCGATTTCATTTTGAAGGATTATTTTCGCAAGATGTACTTACGAGAATGAAGGAATTCTTATTGAAATCAGAAGAAAAATCCATAGAAGAAGAAAGATTCAAATGGGCTTTTGGTGATGTGGGAACTCAGACTGTAAACAGTAACGAGATAATTTATGGAAGACTCGGCAGAACTATAAAACAAAAATTTGGGACTATATATGACCAGCAGAAACACTCTTATAGAAAAGATTTGATAAAAAGTAGTGAAGCTGCATATTCAAATTTCTTTATAATTCCGAAATCTAATATATTAGCCTTAGAAGATAAATATAATTTAACCAAAAACACGTTTATTAAAAAATTTAATGAATTCTGGATTAAAAATGATTATACTGACTTAAAAATTGAATTTTTGAAGGATGAGATAGAAATATTTGAATTAGTTAAAGGCTGGGATCGTCTTTCGCGCGCAAGCTTTGATTTGGTTCCTTCTAATCCGGATCCGCGAGAAGATTGGAAAGAGGTAGATGATCTAATCCAAAAAGCCAGAGCCAAGAGAGCTAAGCTGGAGTTCGAAAACAAAGAAGAGAGTTTAGCGAAACAGGACAGCATTATTCAAAAAAGCATGTCTATGGCAGCAGATGGATATGGAGAATTTAAACTAAAGGGATGGATAGGCAATGTAGGGCAAACCTTTAATTCAATATCAACAATAATTAGAAAAGAAATACACAGTGTGGATGAATTACCGGCGATTTTAGGGCAGCTACATGATGAAATAAGGAAGATTCTGGAAAGGAAAAAGAATAATGGAAAAAAATGATTATAATCTAATAAGCTTGCTCAAAAAATATGGAGGATGGGTTAGAATATTTAAGTCGTTAGATTTTATCACCGCTTTTATTTTCGCTATGTTATTTCTTTGCTATATAAGATGGCCTAACACAACCGATCGCGGAACTTTTGCCAAAGATCTAGCGATAGATTTATTAAGCATTTCAGCTAGTTTATTTGGAATTTTATTTGCTGCTTTCGCAATCATTCTTTCATTATCGGATGAGAAATTTATGAAATTCCTCAGAAAGCTTAAGGTACTGGATAAAATTTTATTTCCCTTTTGGCTTATTTCTATTTTGTATATAGTTAATATAGTGCTCGACATTTTAATTAAATTCTTTTCCCCAAATATTGCAAAATACTTAGTAGCTATTTCTGTATTACTATTCTTTTGGGCTATTTTCGGCACTATATACCTTATTAACGATACAGTTTTCTTTGGGATGAGAAGAGCGGATTATTTAGAGTATGAGAAAGAAATAGAAGAAATGAATAAAAAAAAGTAGGTTGTTAAGATTGGTAGGGGGACGCTTCTAATTTTGAAAATATAGACGCCCCAATTTTTAATATAAAATGGACAAACTAGATAATTTAACCTTGAAACATTTCTTACGTTTTGAACTTTGGGCTGAAGCTAAAAGGCTTCTTGATTTTCAAATTGCACAGAAAAAAAATAACAAATTCTTTAATACCTTTAACTTTTATTATTTTGAAAGGATTAGTAAAAATGCTCGAGTAATAGGAGAAGAAAAATATTTTAATGAAAAAGTATGCAATAATATATTTTATGGACTTGAAAAGGAAATGTTTTTTTATCATTATACTGTTCCAAAACAAGGGATGGGCTTAAGAAAACTTTTTTTCTTTGGATATCCTATGGCAGTATTACAATATGCTATAGGATTGTACTTTTTGCGGCTTACTACTCAGTTTATCAAAGATCATAAGCGAAATAATATTATGGCATATTATGGTGGGGATTTGCAATTAGACACCGCTAGTAACAAAAAGCTAATCCTTGGTAAGAAAAATATTTTTTACCGAAAATATTACAATTCTTTTAAAAGAGATTTAATAAATGAAGCTCGTTATCCTAACGATAAAATGATCGTTAAGCTTGATATACAAAATTATTTTGACAGTATTTCCATTTCAACATTATTAAAATTAATAGAAGAAAATGTAAAACCCAGTATTTTAAAAGTAAATAACTTTGATGAAACTACTAAAGATTTAATAGAATTTTATTATAGATTTCTTAATAGCGGGAAAGATGGCTTGCCACAAGGTGATAATAATATCATTTCCGACTATATAAGCTATTTATATTTAGTTTTTGGCGATCTTATAATCGAAGATACAATAATTGGATTGAATAAAGTTAGTGATAATCTGATTAAAGAATTTAAAATAATAAGATATGTCGATGATACTTACATTTCTCTAAAGTTTAAAAAATTAGTCAATGGAAAAGAGTGTGTTAATAAATATAATAGAAGTAAGTTTATTTATAATTTACTCAACAAGATAGCGGATGAATTCTATCGAAAGTTGCATCTAAGATTCAACAATAAGGCCAATCTCTTTAAACTAGAGAAGCCAGAAGAAAAAGATGAATTTTTGGCAGAAATTAAGAAAGTATCTACAAACTATCCAGAGGCCGAGAACAGAAAAGAAACTCCTTCGGAGATTTTTATTAGAATACTTGATATTTTAGGGAAGATTAAAGAAGAGGATATTGCAGAACTTTATAAAGAGCCCCCTAAACATTTGACAGAGGTTTTAAAAGATGTTTATAGCCATAAAGTAAATAAACTAATAGATCACAGTAGTAATGCTATTATTATGTTAGAAAAAAAATTTGAAACATTTAATTTTGATTTATTCAGAGTTTTTTCTCAACCCCTTATTATTTTGGTAAATAAAACTACAAATTCTAGGAAAAAATTCGAGAAATTTCTCTTAGATAAACGTTCTTTAACTACTTTTGATAGGGGTTTGATTATAGATTACTTGTGCCAAAGGGGCTTCGATAACAAAAAATTAATTATTAAACTAAAAGAAGATATTCAAATTGAGCCAATAATAAATAAATTCTACGAAGGTGCTGTAACCAGCGATAAAAATACCGGTTATTATAACTTGAATTTTTCAACTTGCAAAAAATTGTTGAAACAAGTTAGTTTGATTGAACAAGTAAGAATGAGAATTTATGCAGAAAAAACTAATCAATTCTCTGTTTGCCTTAATCATCTTTTAAATGAATTTCAGCTTATTTGTTGCACGCTTGAAGGGCAGGACATTAAGAATTATAATGCTAATCGCGTAGAAACATATTTAAGAGGGAATGCTG
>JGI1356J14229_10003748_pt1 | contig 11516 bp, 13 predicted proteins | sample Subgrocontami58m_FD_14229 | JGI IMG/M metagenome (IMG submission 14229) | reverse complement strand
CTTCCCATAAAATTTTCGCCAATGTATGTAAATCCAAGCACGCCACCCATTAAGGTTTCAGGAAGAATATTCAGCCATTTTAAAGGAACTCTTTCACTCATGTCCTCTTTGGATTGAACATGCTTTCGCAGATAATCGAGAGTCGCCTTGGTTTGTTTGTAAAAATTGCCTATGGCAGTGTAATTGGAAGATAGAACTTTTGCTTTCTTTTGTATATCGGGATCATTTTCAGCAATTCTTGCCTCAAGATTATTTCCAAAAAGCATAACCCCAAATTCATCCGGGCTGCAATTAAGAAAATAAGCTAAATTCTCTTTACGAAAAAATTCAGATAAGTAATTATTGTTTGTTCGTTCATTCATTTGCCCTTTTAAAAATCTTTATTCCTTCGTCAAGCAGCATTTGGGCTTCTTCCTTCTTGTCAGAGTCGCTTATTATCCTGAAAATGCTGGATTCTGTCTTTGACGCCCTGAACCATACAAAAGAATTTTTGCCTGTAATAATCTTGAGCCCGCCTTTTATTCCTCCTGTTTCTCTTATTTCAAATCCTTTTTTAATGTAATATACTTTTATTGATTTTTTTATTGCATCGTGTTTTGCATTAAACTCAATTTTATGCCTTAAAGTATAATATTTTGGAAGCTCATCTATCATCTCCCCCAATCTCTTTCCTTTATCAGCAACAATTGAAAGCATCATCATCAGCGTCATAATTCCGTCCCTGCATCTTGAAGGCCATATCACAACCCCTCCGCTTGAGCCTTCTCCGCCTATTATGGATTTTGATTTTTTCATTTCTTCAATGACATTCGTTTCCCCTACTTCAACTTCTTTATATTTTGCTCCAAACTTTACGGCAACGTCTCTTACAACATTTGAAGTTGCATCATTAACAATAACAGTCTCGTTTCTGGGATTTCTGCTCTTTGAAAGAATATGCTTTACTGCCAATGCCAGGATGTAATTTCCTGAAACCAGCCTTCCGCCTTCCAGCAAAATCTCAACCCTGTCTGCATCGCAGTCGAATCCTGCGGCGAAATCAGCCTTATTTTCATCAATTGTATTTTTCAAATAAATCATAGAATCCTCAGTCGGTTCCACTTTTCTGCTGAATTCCCCATAGCCCATGTTCACGCCAACCGTTTCCACGCCGGCTTCTTCAAGAATTTTTTTTGCAATTGCTCCTGTCCCGCCGTTTGGGTCAATTACAATCTTCTGTCCGGATTTCCTTATTTTTTCAATATTAATTTTCCCAATGGTTTCAAAAACAAAGGAAGCATATGCTTTCAAGGCTTCTGTATTTTTTTCTGTGATTTTTCTGTCGCTTATCTTGTGGAATCCCTTGAGGGCGCCTGCGTTGCCTATGACTGCAGACATTCCCTTCTCGTTTAAAACACCCCCATCTTCTCCAAGAAACTTGAAGCCATTCCAGTGCGGCTCATTGTGCGAAGCCGTTATTATTATTCCTCCGTCTGCTTCAAAATGTCTCACGGCAAATTCAATGGCCGGCGTAGGAAGAATTCCGACATCTATGAATGAGCAGTCCAGCGCCCCAATTACAGAATCAAGCAGTTTTGCGCTTGACGGCCTTGTGTCCATTCCAATGATTAATGTGGCGCTATTCTTCTTCATCTTTTTTCTGACAAAAGAAAGATAAGAATAAGCAAACCTGATTGCAGTGCTGTCTTTCAAATCCTGCCCGTATATTCCGCGTATTCCTGAAAAAGATGTTACAAGAGGCATATTGATATATGCTAAACAATTACATTTATATTATTATCCTTATTTTCAGCAATGATGTATGACTGCCTAATATGCAATAATAAAACCATTTACGAAATTTCCTTTGGTGATCCAGTGGACGGAACTTACTCTTTAGGCGGATTCTGTGATGTCCACATAAACAGTGAGGGTATACAAAATGCTTTCAAAGCTTTTACAAAAAAATGGCCAGACATTTCAATTGAAGATTTGATAAGTCCGGTAATAGGCAGGGATATGACTAAAACAGAACTTGAGCATCAGCGTGAGCGTAGTGAATTGTGGCAACAAACAAGAGAAGACATCTGCTCATCAGTTATAGATTGTCCCCTTACAGAAAGAGCAAAGATTCTTTGGGATAGTTTGAAGCCCCAATTAAAAAAATCCGCATAGCTGTTAACAAGACCCTCTATAAAATTGCAAACCCAAATCTATTTATATCTGTAAATAAGCTGCTAACTGAGGTGAGAGCATGGAAGGAATTAATGTCGAACTTGCAGGCTTTAGGGCAATTGAAGAATCTTCAATGGCAGTTGTAAACAAGATTATATCAAATTACGCGCATAGGCTGTCTGAACTGACAAAAAGGCTGGAGAAGCTCCATATTACGCTAAAGCCAGTGCACGAAAGGGAAAAAAGCGAGAAGTACGATATTCATGTAAAACTGCTTGATAACGGGAAGGTTTACAACTCTCATTTTATTGACAGGAACCTGTTTACTGCAATTGACACTGCTTTAAGAAAAATTGTAAAGGAATTGGGCGGAATTTAGGCTTGGGGCTTTTCCTCAACCCTTTGAGCTGATTTTTGCTTCAGGCTTATTATCTGAATTAACTTAAGGGCATTTATCTCCTGTTTTAATTCATCTATCTCATCTTTAAGCTCATATATAAGCTCATAATTGTGCTGTATGTTGTCTGCATTCTCATTAACTAAATTCGGCAGTTCTGAAAAATCAGAGAATTCCCTTCTAATCTGCTTAATCCAAGAATCTACATTTTCCCTGAAAAGCTCAATTTCTTGTTCCATTTTTTAATATAAAAAAAAGAGGGGACTGGGCAAAACTGACAAGTGTGCTTTTGGCTCGCGTAAAGCAAGCTTTTAGCCACTCATGTGTCATTGTTTTGCCGCTGGCCTCAGTTTTCTCAAAAAGAGTTCCTCAAAGGCTAATCTGCGAGATTGTTTACCCGAAATAAATTCGAGTTCCTAAAAAATACATTTTAGGACTTTGCCTTCCAAGATGAACATGGAATCCTGAAGCAACGAAGCTGCAGGATTTGCCTTGTTTTCCTCTTTTTGAACACTAGTATACACTTATTGTGTATGCATATACTAGTATACCTTTGTGTATACTACTTATTTATATATCTTTCGGTTTTTATGTATGCTGCAGAATATAATTGCTCGAAAGAAAGAATTGAGTTCAGAATTTACAATTAATTTTCCCGTCTACAGAATTAGCATTTCGGGACTTGCAGGCAGGTTGTTCCGGATATCTAAAATGATAAAATCTAATATTTTGTTTTAGTTAGCATTAGTTCATAAAATCCAAGAAAAATCTACTCTTCCTTGTCGTGCTGCCCTTTAACTTTATGCTTGCTGGACGTCAAAATCTCATTGTACAGCTTTTCATACTCTGCCTGAAAGCTGTCCTTCCTGAAGAAAACTCTGTATAGTATAAACAGGCCTATAAGCGCATATACGCTTACTAAAATAGTTTTGCTGAATTCCATACATATTAATTGTCTCCGGAGTATATATAATTTTTGTTTTTTGAATAGATTTAAATAATTAATTAGACTTTGAATCGAATCATGAAAAAGCTGATAAGAAAAACAGTTGAAGCAAATCTTCCGTCAAGGTTTGGAAACTTCAAGGTTGTTGCATATGAAGACAATAAAAATGCCCACCATCTTGCAATAATCAAGGGAAAAATCAGGAGAAAAAAAAATATCCTGGTAAGAGTGCATTCTCAGTGCTTGACAGGTGACTCTTTGGGCTCATTAAGATGCGACTGCGGGCCGCAGCTCGAGTGCGCGCTTGAAATGATTGAAAAAGAAGGCGGAGTTCTTCTTTATATGGCCCAGGAAGGAAGGGGAATCGGCTTGGTGAACAAGATAGCCGCTTATCACTTTCAGGACCATGGCATGGACACCGTTGAGGCAAACATAAAGCTCGGGTTCAAGGCAGATGCAAGGGACTACACAATTGGCGCGCAAATCCTTGCCGACCTGGGTATTACTACTATAAAATTATTGACTAACAATCCCAGAAAAGTCGAGGGACTTAGGAAGTACAGGCTGAAAATTGTTGAAAGAATTCCTATTCTTATAAAACCCAATAAGTCAAACAAAAAATATCTGAATACAAAAAGGGAAAAGCTCGGCCATTTTCTGGAAAAGAAAGGGGTTGTGAAGTAGCTAAAACCTCAGAAGGCTGATTGATTTCCCAACATCTTCTTCCTTGACAAGAATTATTGTATCTGTCCAGCAGCTTAATGTTTCCACTATATTGATATTGTGCTCAACGAATAAGGAGCAGAGATATGCATAAACTCCGGGCGTCGTTTCAATTTCTTTCGGGCTTTTTATTGTAATTTCAGCCAGATTTTTATTCTCAAGAATTATCCTGTTCCTAAACATCTTCTTTATGGTGTCAAGGAATTCCTCTGCAGTTATGATTGTTATTGCCGACAATCCCTCAATGATCCTGAATATCTCATTCTTTTTTTTGATTTCTTTTTCCAAATTAAGAAGATTTCCGGAGAATATGCCTTTTTCAAGCACAACTGCCACAATCTTGTTCTTTATCTCTACCTTGCTTTCCTTCAGAATTTTAAGGATTTTAGCTTCAAGTGTACCATCTTTCTTAAGTTTCCTCTTGAACCTTCTGCATGCAATGAGTATTGCATCAAAATTTTTCTTTGTGTCCAGCTTCAGCTCGGAGGCTATTGAGCGCGATAAAGATGAATAATTGATGAGCCCGTTTTTAAGGCAGTCTTTCACTGAAGGGTGCGCCATGATATACTCTTCCGATGCTTTCGTGATGTTCATACAGCAGCAATTATGCATTTTCTTTATAAATGTTTTGTTTCAGACATAAATGTTTATTTTTGTTTTGGATGGGGCATCAGATTTAAAAAGCAGGCATTTTGCCTGATTGCTGCAATGAAAAAGAAAGTAGTGCTGGCTTACAGCGGAGGGCTTGACACTTCAGTCATACTCAGCTGGCTAATCGGCAAAGGCTTTGATGTAGTTGCATTCATAGCCGACGTCGGGCAGAATGAAAACTTCAGGGAAGCAAAGCAAAAAGCCTCCAAGATAGGCGCGTCAAAAGTCTATGTTGAAGACCTAAAGGAAGAATTTGTTACTGACTTTGTCTTTCCGGCGATAAGGGCGAACGCAGTTTATGAAGGCCGTTATTTGCTAGGCACATCGCTGGCAAGGCCATTGATTGCAAAGAAGCAGATTGAAATTGCAAAAAAGGAAAATGCGGAATTTGTAAGCCATGGCGCAACAGGCAAAGGAAATGACCAGGTTCGGTTTGAGCTTGCATACCTGACTCTTAATCCAAAAGCAAAAATTATTTCGCCGTGGAAAGACGAAGAGTTTTTGTCAAAATTCAAGGGCCGCTCCGACATGATAAGCTATGCAAAGAAAAAAAATATCCCGGTAAAAGCAACACAAAAAGCGCCGTACAGCACAGACGCAAACCTTATGCACATAAGCTATGAAGCGGGAATACTGGAAGACCCGATGCAAAAACCCGGCAGCAGCATGTTCGAAATGACCAAAAGCCTGAAAGAAGCTCCTGACAGGGAAACCATAATTGAAATTGAATTCAAAAATGGGAATCCGGTAAAAGTGAAAAATAAAAATGACGGAACAGAAAAAACAAAGCCGCTTGAGATGTTTCAATATATGAACAAGATTGGCGGTGAAAACGGCATAGGGAGAATAGATATAGTTGAAAACAGGTTTGTAGGCCTTAAGTCAAGAGGAGTATATGAAACTCCCGCAGGGACAGTATTGCACGTTGCGCACCGCGATATTGAAGGGCTCACAATGGACAGGGAAGTGATGCACCTTCGTGACATGCTGATTCCAAAATTTGCGCAGCTGGTTTACAACGGATTTTGGTACTCTCCGGAAATGGAATTCCTGAAAGCCGCATTTGACAAGAGCCAGCAGCATGTTAGCGGAAATGTTTACCTGTCCTTATACAAAGGAAACTGCACTGTAATTGGGCGTGATTCAAAAGAATCTTTGTACAGCCAAAATTTAAGCAGCATGGATATGCCGGGCGGTTACAATCAAAAGGATGCGCTTGGATTTATCAATCTAAACTCCATCCGGCTGAAGATGAACAGTTTAAGAGAAATGAAAAATGGCAATTGAACTAAAAGTTGCTTCAGAAACCGGAAAATTGAAAAGCGTTATAATTGGGTATCCGCATAATTTCCATGAATGCGAGCCTGAAATAGTCAACGAATCCCAGCGAAAATTTTATTCAGGCCGGAAAAAGCCTACAATTGAATCGTTAGTGCCGGAATTCGAGGAATTTAATCATCAATTAAAACTGAACGGAGTTATTGTTTACGAGCCTGTCCCTGTTGAAAATGTTCCTGACCAATTGACCCCGCGTGACATAGGATTTATTGTTGGCGGCACTTTTGTTGTCGCGGGCATGGCAAAACAAAGCAGAAAACAGGAGTGGGAAGGAATAAGCCGCATTATCGAACAATTTGATTCATCCAAAGTAATTTACGTTCCGGAAGGCATCATCCTGGAAGGGGGCGATGTGATTGTTGACAAGGGCTGCGTCTATGTCGGATTAAGCCAGCGCTCGACAATGGAAGGGGTAAATTTTTTGCGCCAAAAGTTTCCGAATTATGATATAACTCCGGTTCATCTTAAAAGCCTTGATTCAGATGAGGATGTCTTGCACCTGGACTGCGCATTTGTTCCTGTGGGAAATGATTCTGGCATTATTTACCCTCAAGGTTTTATAAAAATTCCCCGCAGTATGGAGTTGAATTATAGCAATTTAATAGGCTTAAAGAAAGAAGAGCAGAAAGCTCTTGCCTCCAATGTGCTATCGCTCTCGGCTGAAACTTTAATGTCAAGAAAGCATCCTCGGGCTTCAAGGCTCAACTCAATTTTGGAATCTCGCGGACTTAATGTTATAAAAATTAAATTTGACGAGGCGCCAAAAACCGGAGGCTCGTTTCGCTGCTGCAGCCTGCCGTTATATCGTGAATAAAAATGAAACTCTGGCAAAAAGAATACAAACTGGACAAGGAAGTAGAAAAATTTACAGTGGGCAATGATTTTTTGTTAGATAAAAATCTGGTAAAATATGATGTTTATGGGACGCTAGCTCATGCAAATATGCTGCTTAAAATAAAAATTCTTGATAAAAATGAGTTTTTAAAATTGAAAATTGCGCTGAAACAAATACTTCAGTTAGATGAAAAAAACAAGTTTGAAATACGCCAGGAAGACGAAGACGTCCACACTGCAATTGAGAATTATTTAACTGAAAAATTAGGCAGCCTGGGCAAAAAAATCCACACCGCCCGCTCAAGAAATGACCAGGTATTGGTTGATTTGCGAATTTATTCAAAGGAAAATCTGCTCGAAGTGCAAAAATTAGTTTTGGAATTGGCAGATCTGCTGGCAGATTCTGCTGAAAAATACAAGGGAGTCTCAATGCCCGGTTACACCCATTCCCGAAAGGCAATGCCATCATCAGTTGGGCTATATTTCGGAAGCTTCGCAGAATCATTGCTCGACGATTTTAAACTTTTAGAGGAAGCTTATTCGCAGAATGACCAGTGCCCCTTGGGGAGCGGCGCAGGATATGGAATTCCGCTGGAAATTGACAGGCAATTTGTTTCAGATTTGCTTGGATTCATCAAAGTGCAGAACAATGTCCTTTACGTGCAGAACAGCAGAGGTAAAGTTGAAACATTGATAGTGTTTGCTCTAAGCGCGCTAATGAGCGATCTTGCAAAGCTGGCAAATGATTTAATAACCTTTAGCATGGATGAATTCGGTTATTTTAATCTCCCGGATGAATTCTGCACTGGAAGCTCAATTATGCCGCAAAAGAAAAATCCTGATGTGCTTGAGATTATACGTTGCAAATCATCAAAAGTAGATTCAAACCTGTTCTTGATAAAAAGCATAACTTCAAAATTGCCTTCTGGCTACAACAGGGACTTTCAGCTGACAAAAGAGCCGCTTATGGAAAGCTTTGAAATAGCATTATCTACTTTGAAAATTATGAAAATGCTGGTTCACAAAATAGAAATTAATGCAAAGAAATGTATTTCATCATGCACGCCTGAACTTTTTGCCACTGAGCAGGCTTATGGCTTGGTGAAAAATGGAATGCCATTCAGGGATGCATATAAAAAAATTGCCATGGGCGCAGTAAAGCTTCAAAAATACGATGCTGTAAAAAATATTTTATCCAAAAAACATATAGGGGCAGTAGGCAATCTCGGATTGGAAGCAATTCAGCAGAATATTAAAGCATTGGATAATGAACTGGACTCAAAGATTAAAAAATTCAAAGCTAAGCTGAATAAATTATTGACATAATCAGTAAATTGGAAAGAACAAATTTGCGAAAATTATAAAATTCCAAACCGCAACCTTTATTAACAACTTAACGTTATTTCCCTTTTTTAAGATGCATCATTTTAAGGAACCTAAGCTTGTTCTGGAAAACGGCGATGAGTTCAAAGGCTTTTCTTTTGGCGCAGAGCATTCTGTTTCCGGCGAAGTAGTATTCAATACCGGCATGGTCGGCTATCCTGAATCATTGACTGACCCGAGCTATAAGGGGCAGATTCTTGTTCTTACTTACCCTTTGATTGGAAATTACGGCGTTCCGGGAAAAGAACGTGAAAATGGATTGCTGAAAAATTTTGAATCCGACAAAATACAGGTTCAGGCGCTTGTAGTTTCAGATTATTCTTTTGAATACTCCCACTGGAATGCAAAGCAAAGCCTGGCAGAATGGCTCAAGGAAGAAAACATTCCCGCAATTTTTGGAATTGACACAAGAAAGCTCACTAAAACTCTGCGAGAAAAAGGAGCGATGCTTGGAAAAATAATAATTGATGAAAAAGATGTTAAATTATATAACCCTAATGCAGTAGATTTGGTAAAAGAAGTTTCTGTTAAGCAGCCAGTTATCTACAACGAGAATCCAAACCAGAAGAAAGTCATTGTAATAGACTGCGGCGCCAAAAATAATATAATAAGGAGCCTTATTAACAGAAACCTGACAGTAATAAGAGTTCCGTATGATTATGATTTTCTCACGCAGCTTTTTGACGGCTTGGTTATATCCAACGGCCCCGGAGATCCAAAAATGTGCCAAAAAACAATCTATAACATTGGAAGGGCAATGAAGCATAACATTCCTATCTTTGGAATCTGCTTAGGAAATCAGCTGATGTGCCTTGCTGCAGGAGGCAATACTTACAAATTAAAATATGGGCATCGCTCCCAAAACCAGCCATGCACTTTGGTCGGTACAAAAAGATGCTATATAACAACCCAAAATCACGGCTTTGCAGTTGACATGAAATCATTAGGGGATGAATGGCAGGAATTTTTCGTGAACGCAAACGACGGGACGAATGAAGGGCTGAAGCACAGGACAAAGCCGTTCATGAGTGTTCAATGGCATCCAGAATCGTGTCCCGGCCCCAATGATGGTAATTTTTTATTCGATGAGTTTGTTAAACTACTAAAATGAGACAAATAACTGAGTCAACCACTGGACAAACAAGCACTGGACATGCTCACGTGAACTATTTAAAGGATGTTCCTAATCCAGATTATACGCTCAGTACACACGCAGAACTGCCAAATAATGATTTTACCATCTTAGATGGTCGGTCTTACGACCTAAAATCAATTATGCAGTTCCGCTTAACGTGCCCTTCGCTTCAGAACGAGAATTCTCTCTTAAATGAAGGAATTCTTACGTTTGATAAGAGTTTTGGAGACATGAAAATGAAAAAGTGGAATAAACACACAATCTGTGAATTAAGAAAATTAAATTTTAAGCAATTAACTGACCAAGTGATAGCTTCTAAGCTAAATGACATGAATAAGGGTTGGAATTTTACTGCTATGGCTGTTAAAAGAAAAAGGCACAGGTTAAACTTCTTTAAAAAGACGAATGCAGTAATAAATGAAAGTAATTTTTATGTTAAAGTAAGTAAAAAAACTAACGGAAAAGGATTTTCCCGCGCGTCCTTTCCGTTTTCTTTAATAGAAAAATATGGATTAAAAAATAAAGATTACTTAATTTTAAGAAAAAATAATATTTTATTTATCTCAAAATTTAAAGAAAATCCTAGAAAAGACAGATGGAATAGCAGTTTTACTTTTTATATACCATTTGGACTTATCACTTCAACCAAATATAACTCCGAAATAATAGAATTTCTTGGAAAAATAAGTTATCATGAAAATTTACTTAATAACAAACCATTAATCAAAGAAAATAAAATTGACTTATTAAAACTGCTATCAAACAAAATTAATGATAAAATTCAATTATGCCTGAACCCATTAGATAACAATTATGTATTAATAAATAACGGAAGAGCTTCAATACCTAATCAGCTACCTAGATACTTAGACATATCAGAAAATTTGATGCAAACACTAGGTTTATTTCAAGGTGAAGGCTCTAAAGGGCACTTTAGAAGAATTGAATTTGTTAATTCTGATTACCCGATTATAAAAAAATTTCTCGGCTTTTTTGAGAAGTATTTTTTAATTAATAGGGGCAAGTGGAGATGCAGATTGATATATACAAATGAATCAAAAGATGAATTATTGGAGAAGAAGTTTATTGATTTCTGGAGCAAAAATACATATATTCCGAAAGATAACTTTACTAAAACAAAGCTGTGGGTAGGGAAATCAGATGTTCAAAATGGTTCTATTCATTTATACTTGCCATCTTCTTCTTTAAGGGAGGTTTGGTTTAATTTGCTTAGATTATCACATAAATTAGTTTTTGAAAATAAAAACTACGCAAAATGGTTTCTGCAAGGAGTTCTAGCTGCAGATGGCTGCCCTAGCTTCTCGAAAGGTGTATTAAGGGAGGTGGTAATCAGAATTGAGAATCAGCAGGAAGGAGAATTGTACCAATCTGCACTCAAAACATTAGGACTTAATTCTACTTTATCAGTTAAGCATAGGAGTATAAGACTTGGTAGATTAAATGAATTGAAAAAAGTTAAAGAACTTGATTTGTTTATGCTCCATAAAGAAAGAAATGAGAGATTTAAACAAGGATTATTGCTTAGAAGATGTTAAAATGAAATGGAGTTAATATGAAATTTACAAAGGAAAAAATATTATTAGTTTTAAACATTATTGGAATAGTTCTATCAAGTTACATTACTTTAGCAATGGCAGATGTCAATAAGTCTCCAATTGGGTTTATCATGATTTTAGCTTCAATATTGTCTATCTATTTAACCAAAAGGTATTTTGTTATAAGTTTTATACTTACTGTATTAGTTTATTTAATCTTTTTTATTGCAATTTACTGGATTTTTTACGTAATACCTCATGCACTTGATTCATGGAATGTACCATTTAAAGACCTATAAGTGATGAAACAAAAATGCAAAAGCCAAAAAAAGTTTTAGTTCTTGGGTCTGGATCACTCAAGATCGGACAAGCGGGGGAATTTGATTATAGCGGAAGCCA
>JGI1356J14229_10003740_pt1 | contig 11529 bp, 10 predicted proteins | sample Subgrocontami58m_FD_14229 | JGI IMG/M metagenome (IMG submission 14229) | reverse complement strand
TGCCGGAAAACAACAAGCGCGACCGGGTGATTGCCCAGGACGGTTATCAGGCCCTCATCAAACATCTGCCGAAACATGCGGCGGACATCGTCACGACGGCCTATCATACGGGCATGAGGGTGGGCGAGATAACGGGATTGACCTGGGACCGGGTGAACATGAAGGAAGGATTCATTGACTTGGGCTACGGAGACACCAAAACATCGGAACCGCGGCGGATTTACTTTAACGACGCGCTGAAGGCAATGTTTACAGAGCGGAGCAAGGTCAGGCGGATCGACCATCAATTCGTCTTTACGTACCGGGGAAAGCGGATTACCAGTATCCGGCATTCCTTCCTCGATGCCTGCAAGGCAGCGAGCATCAGGGATTTTCGCGTCCATGACCTCCGCCACACCTTCAATACCAACATGCGGAAGGCGGGAGTCGACCGGAGCGTCATCATGAAGATCACCGGCCACAAAACGACGGTCATGTTCGAGCGGTACAACACTGTCGATGCGGAAGACGCCCGGTCCGCCATGAACCGGTTTGAGGGTTACCTCAAAAATGAAATTACTTCAGGATTACTTCAAGGCCAGGCAAACGATAAAACAAAGGGCCAGCCAAGCGGCTAACCCTTTGTTTTTATGGTGCCTAGGGTCGGGGTCGAACCGACATGACCGCAAGGATCGAGGGATTTTAAGTCCCTTGCGTCTACCAATTCCGCCACCCAGGCATTTGGAAAGGTGCCGGGCTTATATTATTTTTATCGGTTCGAGTCAAGACAATTACCCGGTAAGGACCGTGTGGAAGGGAAATTGCCCGTGCTTTTTGGCCTGGAACTACGACCGGCAAAATTTTCTAAACGGCCTGCCGGAAGAAGTCCAAAATCCCGAAGGGGCACAATCCCAGATAGAAAATGAGGAAAATAAAGACATAGCAAAGCGCTTTTTGGTGAAAGGCCAGCGGTATCTCGCCCGGTTCCTCCGCTTCGCGGGAATAGGCCATCCTTACGAGATTAAGGTAATAAAACATCGAGAGCACCGTATTGACGGCGCCGATGAGGACGATGTTGAGATAACCGGCCTTAAAGGCGCTGACAAAGAGGAAGAGTTTGCCCGTAAAACCGCCGGTAGGAGGAATACCGGCCAGCGAGAAGGCCGCCGCCGCCAGGGTAAAGGCCAGGAGCGGCGATCTTTTGGCAAGCCCGGCGAGCGTTCCCAGGGAAACGTTTTTCCCCTGCCGGGAAATGAGGATGATCACATAGAAGCAGGCCAGGGTCATGATGAGATAAACGAGCATGTAATAGATTGCCGCGGCGCCGCCATCTTTACTGAAAGGCAGAATGCCCATCATCAAATAACCGGCGTGGGCAATGCCGGAAAAGGCAAGCAGCCTTTTGATATCCTTCTGCACCAGTCCCACGAGATTTCCCAAGGTCATGGAAAATGCCGCCAACAATATAAGAAATAGCGGCAACCCCGACGCCACGGCAGAAAGCGGCAACAGCAGACGAAGCAGCACAGCGGTTGCGGCGATCTTGGGAACCGTCGCAATAAACGCGGTTGTCGTGTTGGAAGCTCCTTCGTAAACATCGGGAGCCCAAAAATGCAGCGGGAACAGGGAAAGTTTAAAGAAAAAAGCGGCAAGCGTCAGGGCCAGGGCGAGGGTTCCTATCTTTTGGGTGAGAAATTCGGGCAGCCTGGTTATGATGCCTGCCAGGTAGGTGGTGTGGGACATGCCATAAAGGTAGCCCATGCCGTAAATCATGATTCCGGTAGCAATCGCTCCGAAGAAAAGATATTTGACGGCGGCTTCCAGGTGCGTCTTGTCGTGGCTTTTCCGCAAAGGGACGACGGCATAGAGGCTAAATGACGATATTTCCAGGCTTACGGCAATGGTGATAAGCTCCACGGCGCTTACCAGCATCATGAGGCCCAAGGTGGAAAATCCCAGTAACATGAAATATTCCGGCAAGTAATCGCTCTTGATATCGTCGTTGTTTTCCAGCATGAAGACGACCAGGCAAAGCCCCGCGGCCAGCAGAAACTTGAAGATTTGAGAAAAAAGATCCACCTGGTAGGCGCCGGAAAAAAGCTGCCCCCTGGCCCCCATGCCGAAAAGGGTTACGACCAGGAGTATGAGCGCCAAGAGCCGGGCCGCGACAAAGGCGGACTGCTTTTTCCGACCTAAGGAAAGAAAAAGGAAAAAGAGGGAAAAACCCAAAGTAAATAATTCAGGAAGCAGTTGCATACCGAAGACCCCTTAGTGGGTTAAATTTGTCAGTTGCGTCTGTAAATGCGCCAAAGTTGCTTGCATGACGTTGACCAAAGGCCGCGGAAAAAGTCCTACCCAGATAATGAAAACACCCAGCGGCGCCATACAGACGATTTCTCTTAAGTTCATGTCTTGCAACTCGCGCTTGTCTTCCCGGCCCCAGACGATCTGTTTAAGCAGTCGTAACATATAAGCCGCCGCCAGCACGGCACCGATCACGGCGCCGAAACCAGCCAGCCGGTGCTGGAAGAAAGTGCCGATCAAAATATAAATTTCGCCCACAAAGCTGTTCGTTCCCGGGAAGGCAAAGGAAGAAAAGGCGAAAAGACCGAAAAATCCCACATAGACGGGGGCAATCTTGCCCAAACCGGCATTGTCGTAAATCTCGCGGCTGTGGGTGCGTTCGTAAATAATGCCAACCAGCAAAAAGAGACCGCCCGTGGTAATGCCGTGGTTAATAATCTGGAGCATCGCCCCGGTAAAACCTTTTTTTTTTTTTTTTTTTTTTGGCTCAGGCAAACGAACCCCCCATAGATAATGGCGATGACCGAAAGCGTAATCATGAAAGGAGCAAAGTAAACACTGGCCTGGGGGGTGATGGGCAAGCAAAATCGCAAAAACCCGTAGGCGCCCATTTTTAAAAGGATGCTTGCCAGAAAGACACTGCCTGCCGTAGGCGCTTCCGTATGGGCGGCGGGCAACCAGGTATGAAAGGGAAACATGGGCACCTTGATGGCAAAGGCAATGGCAAAAGCCAAAAAAACCCAAACCTGGAAGGGGAAACTATAGCCCCGGAACATGGCTTCCGGGATGCTGAAGGTGCCATTGGCCAGGAAAAGGGCGATAATCGCCACTAAGAGAAAGACGCTGCCAAAGAGGGTATAAATAAAGAACTTGATGGAAGCGTAATCCTTTTGCGGCCCCCCCCAGACGGCAATCAGCAAGTACATGGGGATGAGCATGGCCTCCCAGAAAACGTAGAACAGAATAAAGTCCAGTGAGCAGAAGACCCCGATCATGGCCGTTTCCATCAAGAGCAGGCAGATCATAAACTCCTTGACCCGCTTCTCTATGGCCCGCCACGAACAGAGGATGCAGATGGGCGCAATAAGGGCGGTAAGCACGATCAGCATGATCGTAATGCCGTCCACTCCCAACACGTAACTGATGTTATATGCGGGTATCCAGGGAATTACCTCGCCAAACTGGAAAAGGGCCGTGTCGGGATTAAAATTGCCGAAAAGCAGCGCCGCCAGAAANAGGGTCACGATTGTCGCGGTAAGGGCCACCATTTTGATCAGCCGGTNCTCGCGCAACAACAAAAGGATGAGCACCCCTGCCAGGGGCGTAAAGATCACCGTCGATAATATGGGGAATCCCAGGGGATTCATCAGCAAGTAGGACGACATTTTTTTATTCCTTTATAAGCCCCCCCTTCATCCCCTCCCGCCAAGGGAGGGAAAAGAGGGTTAATGCCAAAAAGCTACAAAACAAGCCAGAGGATCGCAAAAAACAGAACCAGGGAAAACCCTATGTAACCTTGGACCCGGCCCGTCTGGAGCTTTCTTACGACACCACCGCAGTTCATCACGGTAGCCGCCGTGCCATCCACGACGCCATCAATAATCTTTCTGTCGAAAGCAGAGGATAATGCGGCCTGCTTGAAAAGCGCCCGGAGACCCAGGGTACGGTATAACTCACCCCAGAAAGCGTCAACGGGGCTGATCACCTTTTCGTCAAACTGCAGGAATAATCGGGTGCCCTGCCGGTAGAAGTAATCCACATCCAAGTTGAGCTTGGCCTCCGGCGCAAGCTTTTTTATCATCAGGAAGAAGATGAAGCCGGTAAATAAAAGAATCTGCAGCATTTCCGACACGTGCGGCCAATTATAGGGGTGATACTCCACCGGAAAAGGCAGAAGCGCATAAAGGATATGGGGAAATACGCCGATGACAAAACATAAGAGCGCCGTTAATCCCATGGCCCAGAGCATATTCCGGGGCGGCTCCGCGGCCTTGATGGGCGCTTCTTCCTTCCCGAAGAAGGCAAAATAAGTGACTTTCAAACCGACGGAAAGGAAGGTCCCGATCCCCGCCAAATTCATAAGCAACATCAACCATAGCCTCCCCTCCTCGTGCGCAGCGGCCACGATCATGGACTTGCTGACGAAACCGCTGAAGAGGGGGAGGCCGGAAATGGACAGAGCCCCGATCACGTAAAAGAACATCGTCCAGGGCATGTATTTGTACAGGCCGCCCAGACGGTTCAGTTTGGCAGTGCCGGTCATGTAAAGAACCGCNCCGGCGCCCATGAAGAGCAGCGCCTTGTAGAGGATATGGGCAAAAGCGTGGGCCGCCGCCCCGTTTAGCGCCAGATGCGTACCGATGCCAATACCGGCCACCATGTAGCCCACCTGGCTGATGATATGATAGGCCAGGACCCGGCGGATGTCATTTTCAATCACCGCGTAACAAACCCCGAAGACGGTCATCGCCGTGCCCATGATCGCCAGGATCTCGAAACCGGCAAAGCCTCTGGCCAGCACGTAAACAGCCGTTTTGGTGGTGAAGGCGCAGAGTAAAACCGCTCCTTCCACCGTCGCTTCGGGATAGGCATCGGGCAGCCAGGCGTGCAACGGCAAGACGGCCGCATTCAAAGCAAAGCCGGCCAGAATCAGGTATTCGGGCCAGGAAGCGTTCATGGGGAGGAGGCTTTCGAAGGCCATGCTGCCCGTCTGGTGGTAATGCACCATGAAACCGGTGAAAAGCAGAAGCCCGCCGAAGACGTGAAATAAGAGATAGCGGAAGCCGGCCTCGAGAGAGCGCTTTTCTTTTCTCAGCCAAATCAGGAAAACGGAGGAAAAGGCCATGATCTCCCAGAATATGAAAAGCGTCAGATAATCTCCTGCAAAAACGGCCCCTAAAGCGCTCCCCACATAAAAGAAACCGGCAACATGGTGGCTGTCATCTTCCCTATGGAGGGCATAAAGGGCACCCAGGAAGGCCATAATGCAGAAGACCCAGGCAAAGACCATGCTCAACCGGTCCACGCGCCCGAAAAGACAGGCAATATTAAGAAAAGAGTATCGCCCATAGAGGCCGTACTGCGTCTGGGCAACCGAGATGATCGCCAGCAGGGGAATCAGGAGGAGCAGGCCCTTCCTGACCCTACCTTTGACCAACGGGAGAAGCAGACTGCCGACGAAAAAAAATAGTGCCGGATGCACCCAACTATCCATAATAGTCCTCGTCCCTGGCCAAAAATATATGGGCAATCGCTTTGCTGATTTTGATCAAAAGGAAACAGCCCGCCAGGGTAAACAACGTCCAAAAGGCGGGAATCTTATCCACAAAATAATGGGCGTTTGCTCGTGGCAGTAAAATATCGAAGACAACCAAAAGGACCAGGCAGACCCAAAATGCCCCTTTCACCTTACCGATATTGCTTCGCAAGTATTCCAAGATTTTTAGTAGCTTCATTATGTCCCCCTCTCCCCACTCCCCTCCCGCCAGAGGAGGGGAAAAGAAAGTTTTTTCACGGTCGTTTTTCAGAAAATCCTGCTGATCAAGTCAATAAAAAAATCCGGATAAATACCCAAAAGCAATGAGATAAGCGAAGCCGCCACCAACGGTACCACCATGGAAAGCGGCGCTTCCTTGATATCCGCCCTGCTCCAGCCCTCTTTCCGGCCGGCAAAGAAGGCGCGGATGGTGATCGGGACGAAATAGGCGGCATTCAAGAGCGAGCTTACCATGAGCACAATTACCAACGGGAGACTGTGGATCGCCAGCGCGCCGTTTAACAGGTACCACTTGGTGACAAAACCGGCCACCGGCGGTACCCCGATCATGCTGAGCGAAGCCAGGGCAAAGGCACCCATGGTAAAAGGCATGGCGTAACCGATCCCCGCCATATCGCTGATCTTCTTCTTGTGATGGACCACGTAAATGGCGCCGGCGCAAAAGAAAAGAGTAATCTTGCTGAAACCGTGGTTAACGATGTGGATGATTCCCCCCAGCACCCCGCTGTTATCCAAAAGCGCCACCCCCAGAATGATATAGGAAAGTTGGCTGACGGTCGAATAGGCTAACCTGGCTTTCAGATCATCCTTTGTCAAGGCAATCACCGAGGCCATGAGAATGGTAAAGGAAACAAAATAGGCCGTGACGATGCCCAAGCCTAAATTCTGCAACATGTTCGTCCCAAAAGTGTAAAGCATCACCCGGCAGATACAGAAGACCCCGGCTTTCACAACCGCTACGGCATGCAGTAAAGCGCTGACCGGCGTGGGCGCCACCATCGCCGAGGGCAGCCAGTTATGGAGCGGCATGACGGCGGCCTTGGCAAATCCGAAGATAAACAGGCCGTAGGTGACCATTATCCAAAGCTGATCGGCGCCCGCCGGGAAAATGCCGCCCCGGATATCCGGGGCAAAATCCAGTGTCCCCGTCATGACGTAGGTGAGGATCAAAGCCGGCAGGAGCAAACCCTTGGATGTCCCCAGGAGATAGACCAGATATTTCTTGGCCCCGGCATAGCCTTCCTCATCCTGATGATGCACGACGAGCGGATAGGTAAAGAGGGTGATGATCTCATAAAAAAGATAGAGGGTAAACAGACTGCCGGCATAAGAAACCCCCTGCGCTCCCAGGATGGCAACAGCAAAACAGGTATAGTAGCGCGTCTGGGCATGCTCGTTTAAGCTCCGCATGTAACCGATATTGTAAACGGACGCGAATATCCACAAGAAGGAAGAGACGATACCGAAGATCAGGGAAAGGGCGTCCACCCGAAAATTAAGAGAAATACCGGGGGCAATAGAGGAGAGCGTATAGATAAGCGTTTTCCCGCTTTGGATCGCCGGCACCATGTTAACCACGGCAAGAAAGACCGCAACCGCTCCCCCAATCGACCAGAACTCACGCAAATCAGGTCGCTTCCGGGAAACCATAATCAAGATGGAAACCGCAAGCACAATCGCAATCGGCAACAGGGGTTGGGCGCTTTCCATAACCATAGATCAGCCTTTCAACTCCTTAAGATTTTCTCCCTCGATATGATGATATTTTCGATAGATCAGGATGATCATGCTCAGCGCCAGCGCCGCCTCAGCCGCCGCCAGTCCCATGATAATGAGGGCAAAGGCCAAACCGTAAGGATTTTCCGGACAAACAAATCTGTTGATGGCCACCAGGTTCAGGCTGGCGCCGTTTAAGATCAGTTCCATGGACACCAGCATCCCGATCAGCGTCCGCCGGTAAATAACCCCGGCGATCCCGCAGAAGAGCAGAAAAAGAGCTACGAAGAGATAGATTTGCAGATGCTCATACAAGAGGGTATGCATGCTAGCTCCTTCCCTGGGAGATCAGGGCCAACATGATAGCCCCCAAAATAGCCACAACCACTAAAAGCGATATCAGTTCAAAGGGCAGCAATAGATCGGTGAAAAATATCCGGCCTATGTCCCTGGCCCCGAAACCAAAGATCGGCACGCCACAACCACCAAACGTCGCTTTGACAAAGCGGGAGAAAACCAAAAAAGTGACCCCCGCCACCCCCAATGCCGCAGCAAATTTACCCAACGTCGTCCACTCCCTGGGGCGACGGTAAAGTGGCCCAACCAGCATAATGGCGAAGGCAATCAAGATGGTGACTGCCCCTACATAAATGAGAATCTGCATCATGGCGAGGAATCCGCTATCCAGATAGACATAAAGCCCCGCCATGCCGAACATGGCGGTAACCAAACCTAAAATGGCATAGATGATGGAGCCAGCCAAAATGGCCGTGGCCGCGCCGCCCATCGTAACCACAACTACCAGGAGGAAGATTATTTCCGCTGTTGTCATGATGCCTTTTTCCTCTTTTCAAATTCTGACACGAGATCGTAATGGAAATCTTCCCGTTGGTAACTTACGGGATTAAAATCCGCCGAAAAAGCCAAGGCGTCATAGGGGCAAACCTCCACGCAAATGCCGCACTGGCTGCAGGTGGTGAAATTAAGTTGATAAGTGGTGCCGGTCTTCTTCTTTTCCCCTTCCCGCTTCTCGCCTTCCACCTTCACGATGGAACCGGAGGGACAATTCCGCACACATATGCCGCAGGCAATACAGGCGTTCCGGTCGGGGTTTTCCCGATCGGCCAGGAGCTTGGTATGACCACGAAAACGCGGGCTGATCTCGATCAGTTCACGCGGGTATTGGGAAGTGACCACCGGCTGGAAGAAGGCCTTGATGGTAACCCCTAAGCCCGCCAAGAGGGAACCGGCGCCTCTGATATAAGCCATTGGTGATGCAGTCATAGTTTCAATAGGCCTCCCGTGATGAGCAGATTGATAAAGGTCAACGGGATAAGCACCTTCCAGGAAAAATTAAGTAACTGATCGAAGCGGACGCGGGGAAAAGTCCACCTAAACCAGATGATGATGAAGACAAGAGCATAGGATTTGATCAGAAACCACAGGATGCCGGGCAGGAAAGGCCCTTGGTAGCCACCCAGAAAAAATGTCGTCGCAATGGCGCTGACGATAAAGATGTTCGAATACTCGGCCAGAAAAAACAGGGCGAAGCGCATGCCGGAATATTCGGTATGGTAGCCGGCCACGAGTTCGCTTTCCGCTTCCGGCAAGTCAAAGGGGGTCCGGTTGGTTTCCGCCACACTGGCGATAAAGTAAATGATGAAAGCCAGGGGCTGGTAGCAGACAAACCAGATATTTTTCTGCGCCTCCACAATATCTTTCAAAGACAAAGAATTTGTCATCATAATCACCGGCAGGAGCGACAAAAGCAGAGGTATTTCATAGGCGATATTCTGGGCAATGCTCCGAATCGAACCGATCAGAGCATACTTGTTGTTCGATCCCCAGCCGGCAAAGAGAATGGAAAGCACGGACAGGGAGGAAAAAGCCAGTACCACCAGGATACCCACATTTATGTCCTTCACCTGCAAACCCGCATTAAAGGGGATCACGACAAAAGATACCAAAACGGGGATAAAAACAATGACCGGCGCCAGGAAATAAAGAGGCTTTTCCGCCTGCCCGGGGGTAAGGATTCCTTTTCCTAAAAGTTTAAGGGCATCGGCCAAGGGTTGAAAGAGGCCGTAGGGGCCTACCTCTTTAGGGCCGATGCGGCGCTGCATATGCCCGGCGACCTTTCTTTCCGCCCAGGTCAAAACGAGGGAGTTGAGCACCACAAAGCCCAGTACGCCCAGCACACCTGCGATCATCACGAAAGCTTCTCTGCCGATTATATTGGTTAAGTATGACATCGCACCGTTACCACAGTTATCGGTCTATTTCAGGGATGACCAGATCAAGGCTGCCCAGAATCGCCACGGCATCAGCCAGCATGTTGCCCTTGGCCAGTTCGGGGAATATGGTCAGATTGGCAAAAGATGGGACGCGCCACTTCATCCGGTAGGGGCGGTCACTTTCATCGCTTACCATATAAATCCCCACTTCCCCGCGCGCCGTCTCCACCGCATGATAGACATCCCCTTTGGGCGGTTTCAGTTTCCGCGGGGGTTTATCCAGCATAAAGGGGCCGGCCGGCAGCCGGTCCAGGGCCTGCTCGATAATCTTCAGGCTGTTTTCCATCTCCCGGATCCGCACCTGGTAAATATCCAAGGCATCCCCGCACGTTCCCGTCGGAACCTCAAAATCCATCTCCCCATAGACGGCGTATGGCTCCCGTTTCCTCAGATCCATGCCGATCCCCGCCCCGCGCAATACCGGCCCGGAGACACCGTATTTCCTGGCTCTTTCCTCCGTAATGGTTCCCACACCCCGCACCCTGTTGACGAAAATGACATTGCCGGTGATGAGTTTCTCATACATGTCGAAGCGACCGCGCAGCCGGGCGATGAATTGCCTGCTCCGCGTCACAAAATTATCGTCAACATCATTATAAAGACCGCCAAAGCGAAAATAACAGTAAGTCAGGCGGGAACCGGCAATCCCCTCCAGAATATCCAAAATCTGCTCCCGATCGTCAAAGACGTAGAGGAAAGGCGTAAGCGCACCCAAGTCGGCAAGATAGGCCCCTAACCACAAAAGGTGGCTCGCGAGGCGGTTCAACTCCGTGGCAATCACCCGAACGTATTCAGCCCGCTCCGGCACAGCAATGCCACAGAGCCTTTCCACGGCAGTTACATAACCCAGGTTGAAGGAAATGGCGCCCAAATAATCCATGCGCCCGGTATTGGGCAAGAATTGGTAATAGGAGCGGTTTTCTCCCATCTTTTCATGCATGCGGTGGAGATAGCCGAGCACCGGTTCTGCCTGCTCGATATATTCGCCAGCCATCTTCAAAATCACCCGCAAAACACCGTGCGTACTGGGGTGCTGGGGACCGAGGTTGAGAAAAAACGTGCCTTCGTCCTCCTGTGGCCGGTAAGAATTAAGCTGTGCCTTGTCCTCCGGGGAGACCGCCACCTTCTCCTTACGTAAGGGGTAATAATCGATCCCCTCATGGAGAAAGAGGTATGTAAGGTTAGGATGGCCTTCAAAACGGATGCCGAAAAACTCGTAAACTTCTCTCTCGTACCAGCGAGCGGCGTCATAAACGGACCCGATGCTGGGGGCGACAGGTTTTTGGGGATCAACTTTGTGGATAATTTTTACCCGGCAGAGGGTTTGGTGGTGATTGAAGAAATACACCAGTTCCAGATACTCGATGTAATCAACGCAAATGACCGTGGCCAGATAAAATTTACGGGCATCAAAGAAAGCGGCAACCTGTAATAAAGCAGCCGCACTGACCTCGCAGGCAAGATGGTAACCTTTCTCCCGATAGGAAATTTCATTAACCTGGGTATCCTTCAGGACGGCGGACAATTCCCTTTTAATCGTTTCTACCATCGCTGCTCCGGCCCTGGGAATCTTCGCGCACCGGTGATCTTTTCCTCAAGTTTTAAAAAACCTTCGAGGAGACCCTCCGGCCGAGGTGGACATCCCGGCACATAAACATCCACGGGAAGAAGCAGATCCACCCCTTCCACGACATTATATTGGCCCTCAAACACGAAGGGACCACCGGATATGGCACAGTTCCCCATGGCAATAACCCACTTGGGCGACGGCATCTGTTCGTAAAGGGTCAAAAGAACCGGCGCCATCTTCTTGGTAACCGTACCGGTCACGATCATGAGGTCCGCCTGCCGGGGCGTAGCACGAAAAACACCCGCGCCAAACCTGTCGAGATCAAAACGGGACATGGCAACCGACATCATCTCTATGGCGCAACAGGCCAGCCCAAAAGTGATGGGCCA
>JGI1356J14229_10003730_pt1 | contig 11546 bp, 11 predicted proteins | sample Subgrocontami58m_FD_14229 | JGI IMG/M metagenome (IMG submission 14229) | reverse complement strand
GTCGGTCACGCCGATCCGCTGATTGGCATCCAGGATCAGGCGGCCGAACTCGCCGCTCGGGTTGGACCGCATGCGGTTGATGAGTTCGAGAAACTCCTGCTCCTCATGGGTCGGCAACGACATCCTGTGTCTCCAGACCTGGCCCGTCCCGCGGTAACATGTCGCCGCCTGGCAACCGTCAGGCCCCTCTGCTCAGGTGGTCCCTGTGCCGGAGCCGCACAAGCTAGACCCGGGTTGCCTCCGGCCGGAACCGCACCCCGGCGCGGGCCAATCCGCCGCCAACCCCGATCGGCGTGCCATCGGCGCGCCAGCACGCGGCCCCTTCCAGCACACCGTCGTCCCCAAAGCGGATCGCGCTCATGCCGCCGCCGACATTGCCGACCGAGGCCACCGGATGGCCACGTTCTCGCAGCGCGTCGAACACCGCCGACGGGAAGCCAGCCTCGATCTCCAAATGGTGGCCCTGGGTCCAGATGCGTGGCGCCTCGACGGCTTCCTGCACGCCCATGCCGTGGTCGATCAGGTTGGATAGCGCCTGCATCACCGAGGGGAAGATACGCAACCCGCCGGGCAGGCCCAAGGCCCAGACCGGCTTGCCGTCCTTCACCACGATCACCGGGGACATCGACGACGTGATCCGCTTGCCTGGCTCGACCGAGCTGGCACGCCCGGGATGCGGGTCGAACACGAACATGTAGTTGTTGGGAATCATGCCGGTGCCGGGCACGATGTAACGCGCACCGAACAGGCTGTTGATGGTCTGCGTGCTGGCCACGACATTGCCCATCCCATCCGCGACGGTCAGATGCGTGGTGTGTGAGCCACCGTCGCCCGATTGCACCGCATTGGGTCCGACCTCGGCCGCCCAGGCCTGAGCGCGCGTCCTGTCGATCCGGGCGCGCCGGCTTGCCGCGTAGCCCTTGTCCAGCAGTTTCTCGACCGGAACCTTCACGAAGGCGGGATCGGCGGTGGCGGCGGCACGGTCGGCAAAGGCGATCTTCAGCGCCTCGGCCAGCAGATGCAACGTGTCGGGAGAGCCGAAGCCCAGGGCGCCGATGTCGTAGCCCTCCAGGATGTTCAGCATCTGCACGATATGCAGCGGTCCGGAGGAAGGCGGCGGCGGACCGGTGATCTCGAACCCGCGATAGGTGCCGCGCAGGGCTTCCCGGGTGATGGTGCGGTAGCGGGCCAGGTCGTCGCGCGCGACATGGCCGCCCGCCCGGGCCATGTGGTCGGCGTAATGCGCGCCGAGGGAGCCTGTGTAGAGGATCGACGGCCCCTCCCTCACGATGGAGCGCAGGGTTTCCGCATAGTCCCCGGTGACCAGCCGGGTGCCAGCGGCGATCGGGGTGCCGCCTGGCAAATAGAGCCGGGAAATCTCCGGGTCCATCGCCATGTCGACGGCGCAGTCGGAGACACATTCATGCAGGTAGGGCGTGACGCGGAAGCCACGGGAGGCATGGCGGATCGCCGGCTCCATCACATCGGCCAAGGAGAAGGTGCCGAAGCGGCTGAGTGCCTCGCACCAGCCCATCAGGTTGCCAGGCGTGGCGACCGAGGTGGGGCCGACCGCATTCTTGCGCCCCATTGTGTCCATGGCGCCGGGGGCGGCGTTCGGGTCCGGCGTGTAGGTGGTGGGGCCTGTCGAGAGCGGAGCCATGGACTGGCCGTCGATCACCGTGTGGGTGCCGTCGGCCTGGCGGACATGCGCCATGCCGCCGCCGAGAATGCCGACCATCATCGGCTCCACCACCGTCAGGGTGAAGAAGGCGGCGATGGCGGCGTCGATGGCGTTGCCGCCGGCGGCGAGCATTTCCGCCCCGGCGGCGGAGGCGAGCGGATGGTTGGTGGCGACCATGCCGCGCTTGCCGGTGGCCGGATGCTTTTCGCACTGGAAGGTGGTGCCGGCGCGGGTGCGCCAGTCGGCGTTGTGCATGGTGGCGTCTCCTGCGGAGGCGGTTTGAGGTAGGGCGGGGCTCCGCCCCGAGACCCCGCCAGGGGGCTTTGCCCCCTGGACCCCCACCAAGGCCGACGGGCCTTGGAACCCGGACTATTGGAGTTCTGGGATAGGCCCTACTCGGACCCATCCCGGTCTGAGTAGGGCCTATCCCAGAACTCCAATGAATCGCATTCCAAAGGCCGTCGCCTTTGGTGGGGTCCAGGGGCAAAGCCCCTGGCGGGGTCCGGGGCGGAGCCCCGCCCTACCTCAAACCGCCTCCGCCGAGAACGACCGCGGCCCCGCGCAACAGGCACACCCGCCAGCATGGCTGCGCATGGTTTGCGCCCCCGCTCCGGCATCCATCTGCGCGCCGCACCCGATCGCGGGCAGGGTCAACAGCCGTGGCGCAAGATCGCCGCAATCGGGGCAGGGCTGCGGTTTGTCGAATTCCGCCATCGGGTGGGCCTCGCTGAACGGGCCGCAGGTTTCGCATTCATAATTGTAGGTCGGCATCGTTCCCTCGGGGCTTGCTGGCCAGCGTCAGATAGTGTGCCATTGCGAGCCCGCCCAGGTCCAGGTGACTTTATTGGTTCGATCGGCCCCGCCGCGTTGAACCCAACGAACCGGGAAAATTTGACAAGGCGCCTCCCGGCCCCCTATACGCCCGCCCTCACTGCCGGGAACGTGGACGGCCCTTCGGGGGTCGATCCCGTCGCTTGCCTGTTGGTTCAGGCTTGGGGCCTACCGGTGCAACAAGAGAGAAGAAAAGGGCAACGCGCCTATGACCAAGCGCGCCGAGAGTAAGTACAAGATCAACCGCCGCCTGGGTGCGAACCTGTGGGGCCGGCCGAAATCGCCCGTCAACAAGCGCGATTACGGCCCCGGCCAGCACGGCCAGCGCCGCAAGAAGCCGACCGATTTCGGCACCCAGTTGATGGCGAAGCAGAAGCTCAAGGGCTACTACGGCAATATCGGCGAGAAGCAGTTCCGCAAGTACTATGAGGAAGCGGTCCGCCGGAAGGGCGACACCTCGGAGAACCTAATCGAGCTGCTGGAGCGTCGGCTGGACGCGGTCTGCTACCGCCTGAAATTCGCCGTCACCCCCTTCGCCGCCCGTCAGTTCGTGAACCATGGCCACCTGCTGGTCAACGGCAAGCGACTGAACATCCCGTCCTACAGCGTGAAGGACAACGACACGATCGAGGTGAAGGAGAAGTCGAAGCAGCTCGCGATGCTGCTGGACGCGACCCAAAGCAGCGAGCGTGACGTGCCGGAGTACCTCGAAGTCGATCACCGTGCGATGAAGGGCCGCTTCACCCGCGCGCCGAAACTGTCCGACGTGCCGTATCCGGTGCAGATGGAACCGAACCTGGTGGTTGAGTTCTACTCGCGATAGGCGTCCCGGATGTGGGCAGGGAGGCCTCGGGGCTTCCCCAGGTCGACCGATACGCATGCGAAGACGCCGTCCCCCGGGGCGGCGTTCTTTGTTTGGGGGGCGGAGCGCGGGGCCGGTACCTGCCGAACCGAAGGGGGAGGCACGACGCCCGGCTCTGTGCTACCGCCGACTTGACCGCATTGCGGCAGTCTACCAATGCTGCAAAAGTGTCCTCGGCTGGCCCTATGCTTCTACGCAGGCCAGACTCGCACCCATAGCGAAGGTCGCCTGTCATGCCCTGCGCCCGCCTCGCTCGTGCCTCCGATCTGCCGTCACTGGTCGCGCTCTTCGACGTGTCGGAAGTGAGCGCGGTCGCGCATCCGGCGGAGCGTGCCGAAAGAATCTGGCAGGAGACCCTGGCTCAACCCGGCGTCCGCGTGTTTGTGTCCGATGATCACGATCGCATCGCCGCGACTTGTATGCTCGTCACGGCACCGAATCTTCTTCGCGGTGGACGACGCCACGGCTTCCTGGAAAACGTCGTGACTCACCCAGACCTACGGGGCCGCGGTCATGGCAAGGCGGTGGTTCAAGCCGCGCTTGCGCATGCGTGGGCAACAGATTGCCACCACGTGCTGATGCAGAGTGGTCGGGCGGACGGGCGCGTGCACGTGTTCTACGAACGGTTGGGCTTCAGGCCCGGAATTCGGGTCGCTTATGTGGCAACCCGACCGCCGACACCCATCGGATGACCGCGCCGATTTGAACCTGACGGTACGCGCGCGATCCACAAAATGCGTCATTCCGCGCAGCAAGCCGCCCCCGGACGCCCCCTCACCGGAATGGATAAATCACTCTCGGTTTGTGATTGCGAACGTCAATCATCACCAGGGGCGTTCCGTTCGGCGTGATCTCGCCTCAGTCCAGGGTGATGTTGGCGCGCTTGATGAGGTCGGCGAAGTAGGCCGTCTGCTTCGCCAGCCTGACCTTCAGTTCTGGCAGACTGTCCGCCTTCGCATAGATATGGATGCCCGCGGCAAACTGTTTGGCCTTGAAGTCCTCATCGTCGTGGATGGTCGAGATCGCGGCATGAAGCTTCTCAATGATCGGTGTCGGCACGCCGGAGGGGGCGTAGGTGCCGAACCAGATCGGGATGTCGAAGTCCGGGAACCCTTGCTCCTTCATCGTGCCAACATCGGGGAATTCAGAGAACCGCTCGTCCGACAGGATCGCCAGCAGGGTCAGCTTGCCGGCCTTCACATGCGGAAACACCAGCGAGTCGAAAATGCCGTGCACCTGCCCGGCCAGCAGGTCGGGCACCGCCTCTCCATTGCCGCGATAGGGGACGTGCAGCAGGTCGATACCGGCCATCAGCTTCAAGGTCTCCCCACGCAGATGGTTCACCGAGCCGACACCCGCGGACACGAAGGTGATCTGGCCCGGCTTCTGCTTTGCGAGGGCCACGAACTCCGCCATGTTCTTGACGCCGAGGGACGGATGGACGGCGAAGCCGGCGATGACCTCGCCCATGCGCGACACGCCGACGAAGTCCTTCAACGGGTCGTAGGCGGTCTTGCGCAGGCTGGGGATGAGGACGACCGGCGCCTGCGGGGTCATCAGCAATGTGTAGCCATCCGGCGTGGACCTGGCCACAGCCTCGGCGCCAAGGGCACCGGAGGCGCCGCTGCGGTGCTCGACCACGAATTGCTGGCCGAGCTGACGGGAGAGACGCTCGCAGAGGGCGCGGATGATGAAGTCGGTGCCGGCGCCTGGAGGGTAGGGGATAATCGCGCGGACCGGCCGGCTGGGCCAGTCGGTCTGTGCCTGGGTGGGGCTTGACGGCCAGAGCAGCGCCATTGTCAGCGCCAGCGCCGCGCCGATGGCCGATCTTGTTCGCATGGTTTTTCTCTCCCTGTGGGTTCCGTCTCGGCGGATGTGGATCGGCCCTATGATCGCGGCTGCCGGCGCGTGCCGCAATCCGGGTCGGGCGCGGGCGGTCACATCGCCGGATCACCTCGTGTTCCGATCATGACAGACGGTGCCCGCCCATCACGTGGATCGGATCACAAATCAATGGGCCAGTGTTCCGGCCCGACGGCAACATCCGTCAGAGTCGGAACAGGTGCTGGGCCACATCGCACGAGCTTTCGACGAGCGATGCTCCCGAAAGTTGCAATTGGTTGCCTGTGGCTTGGCACGGCCCGACGGCAGGGGGACTCCGTCCCCCCGTCCCCGGATCCAACGTCAGGCGAAAATCTCGCCCAGTCGCTTGATCGTCCCCAAGGTCTTCTCCACCGGCAGGCCCGGCCACTGGCAGCGCATGATGAAGTGGTCGACCCCCAGCAATTCGTGATACCGGGCGATCTCTTCCTTCACCTTCACCTTGTCACCGATGATGAACCGATCACGGGCGAACTCCGGGAACGTCGTCTGGGTTACTCGGTCCTGCAGGCCCCAGGACGCATAGGCGTTGTATTTGTATTCCAGCGGCTCCCGGCAGTCCTCATGCGCGGTCGCGTTGTTCTCGCCCACGTAGCATTCGATCGTGATCGGATAATCGATCGGGGTGCGGCCGAATTCCGCCAAAGCCGAGCGGTAGGTCTTCATCAGCGGGGTGATCTTGCCCAACCCGCCGCTGTTGACGATCAGCCACGCATCGCCGATCCGGGCCGCGCGCCGCACCGACACATCCGCCTGCCCCGCGATATAGATCGGAGGCCCGCCCGGACGCACCGGCTTCAGGCTGAGCCCGGCATCCTTCACGGTGTAGAAGCGGCCCGCGTGCTCGACCCGGTCCTCGGTCCACAGCCGCTTCATCAGGCTGAGGCTTTCGTTGAACCGCGGCGCCCGTTCGCTGAGCGGTTGGCCGAACGCGGTGAATTCCGGCGGGCGGTAGCCGAGACCGACGCCCAGGATGTAGTTGCCGCCGGTCAGCACGTCCAAGGTGGCGGATTCCTCGGCGACATGCACCGGGTTCAGCGGCGGCAGGATCAGGATGTTCGGCCCGATCGTCATGCCTTCGGCGTGCGCGGCGATATACGCCATCATCGGTGTAATTTGCAGCATCTGCATCGGATGCGTCAGCCAGTGGTGCGGAAACCACAGCGACTTGAACCCGGCATCGCGCGCCGCGCGGACCTGAGTCACCATCTCCGGGATGCGATCCGGAACGCTGTACCCCTCCGGGAACTGGGTATTGATGAACAGGCCGACTTTCATGACAGGAATCCTCCCACTATCGGTACTGAGCTTATATGACCCAAGACCTCAGGTCACCCGTCCCGCCATGGGACAAGGGTGGCCGTATGCCCCCGCATGTGGGATGCATGCGGCAACCGAGGACATGTGCCGCTCCCCATGACGACGCAGCCTGACATCGACTCCTTCATCGCTCGCTGGCAGGGCACCGGCGGCGCCGAACGGGCCAACTACGCCCTTTTCCTGGCCGAACTCTGTGACATCCTGATTGTCCCCCGTCCCAACGCGGCCACCGGCAGCCAGGGCAATTATCGGTTTGAGCGTGCGGTCGTCCGTCACGAGCGCGACGGCACCGAATCCAACCGCCGCATCGACCTCTACGAGCGCGATTGCTTCGTCCTGGAAGCCAAACAGGGGCATGATGACGGGTTCCAACAACGCACCCTGTTTCAGTGAAAAGAACCTCCGTGGATCACCGTGGTCCTTCGTGTTCTCCGTGGTTAATCTTGCGGAATCCTAAACCAATCAACTGCCGCCTGATCGCCTCGTCGCCGAACAGCAGCCTGACCGGGACCAAAGTTTGTGCCGGTTTTGTGGTCCATAAGATGAACCAGTAGAGTCGAGGAGAGGCGCGGTATCGCCGAGGCGACCCGTTTCCCCTCCTCGCTCATCAAACCGGACGTGCGGATTTCCCGCATCCGGCTTTCCGACCGGCTTCATCGTGGGCATACGGCAGACGTAGAACACGAGCGCCATCCATGCTCCACGTCGCCTTGGCGTCACGATACAGCCTCCTCGGAAGGATCCGGGCCTCATTACGCGGTGCTTCATAGGCTCGCGCCAAGTCACCCACCCTCACCTTCTTCATAGGCACACCAGAAGTCAGGGTCCTTCCCTCCACCGGCATTACCCGGCCTCAACAGTACTATGACCCTGTCCGAGTCCCGTGTGGACCGGATGCCTTGCAGCACCGTTGAGGCCGCTACCCTCATCCCGCACGGATCTCCCCCAATTACCCAGCCGACTGTCTCGACGTGCCGTGCCCCTTACCCCGATGGACCGGCCCGGGTGCATTTGTCGGCTGCTTCCCCAAACCGTACTGCCTTCCCCATACTCCGGCTGGGTCGGCGTCCATGACTTCCCTTTCGTGGCCTGCTCAGGATTCACACACGTTACGGCCCTTCGATTCGCTCAACCGCCCAAGGCGGCCTTTGTCGCGGGGCTTCGGCGGGGACGGTTACCCATCCACGCCGCCCGCCAGCTACCGGGCCAAACCGACCATTGCCCGGGTGGGACTTTCACCCACAAGCCAACTACGCCTTTGGGGCGCACCGGAGAACACGAAGGACCAAGGTGATCCACGGAGGCAATAAGCCGGATCAAACGATCTTGCGTTGGAGGCCACCCTTGAGGCGCGCAGCGTTAAGTTTCGCCAGGGTGGCGTCCAAGTATCAATAAGCCGGCTCCTGCGGAACGAACGACGCAGACACAGTTTGGTGATGCACGATCTGAACGGACATACTTCGGTATCACCCTGGCCGTTCGCCTCTCTCGCGCCATTCCGCGGGGCCATTTCGTTTTGCCAACGCCTGTCCTGGGCGTGATCCGAAAGGTGACATGGTTTCTACACCGATACGTAGGGGCGGCGATGTTACGAGATCCGTCGGGATGCCCCGCCTCGGTTCGAATCGGGCATTGCCGGTGTATCGGGCCCCAATCCCTCGTCGCGACCTAACTCAGGCAGAGGAAAAACCACCGCCTATGAAACCGGCAGAAATTGACGATTTTTAAGGCGGACATGGGTCACAGGTTAATGACCAGGACGCGGAACAAATACCCCCGATTCCCGCATGGATTCGTAACGGAAACCCCGGTTTTCCGCGGTGTTTCGCAACGAACCGCGTCAGCCGTCGGCGTTAAAGTAAACTCTCAAAAGGACCTGAATCGTCATGTGATGCCAGTGCGATGGCGGACGGCCCTGATGTCAGGTCTCAAATACAGCGAGGCCCGCGACCGGCCCCCTCCGCGTGGTTTGCAAAACAAAGCCGCGCGCGTTAACCGACTGCACATTATTTCTACAAACCATATCCTATCAGACGTTTACTGCCCGATCCTCGCCTGGGGATTCGGCCCGAATGCGAATTTCCTTGCCGCGAGACGCCCCGCCAGCCTAGAACATAACATGAATATTCGGCATCGATCATGACCTCTCACCCGCGCAAAAACCACCCGCATGTGTCCGAATCGGGCCTGCGACGTAGCGTGTGTGCCGGTGTCGCAATGCCATGATCGGCCATGCGCACCCGATCGCCGGAACCTCCGGCAATTCTCTCGGATCGATGGTGCCGATATACTGGTCGTCACAGCGTATTTCGACAGAGGAGCGCGCCGGCCATGAACACGACCTACGATCCGGCGGCCGACGCGTTCTACGCGCGTTTCGTGCCAGACGGGACACCGGTGGCCGAAACGCAGGAGGTGGCGCCAGGCGTCATGATCGACCTCGACGAGGCCGGCAACCTGATCGGCATCGAGGTGCTGAGTGTGACGGCACGCTCAGCCGGCTTATATGGGAAGACACTGACGCCGGAGTCCGTCGGTTGACCGCCCTGCCCCGCATCCCGCATGCGAGCGACCGATGACAGTCCAACAGGGTGTCAGCCCGCGCCACCAAACGGCATGACTTCGAAGCCTTGAACAGCGGGCGAAGAGCAGCCAAATTCCTCCCATGAGCAACCGACCGCCCGAATTGGACATGACGATCGAGGGGGAGTATCGCACGCCCCCCAAACCGCCCTTCATGACCCGCGTCCTGATCTGGGCGATCGTGGTCGCGGTGCTGGTTGGTTCCTTCGCGCTGGCCGCGTTTGCGTTATGGTTGGCCCTGGTTATCCTGCCGGTCGCGCTCGGCGCCGCGGTGGTCGCCTGGCTGATCTGGCGCTTCCAGGTGTGGCGAGGCAATGCGTCAATCCGCGGCAGCGGTAACCGGCGCCGGGATATCTACTGACCCTAACCCGAACTCCTGCGCCAGCAACTCATAGGAACGCCGGCGAGCCTCCGGGTCATGCATGGTCGTCAGGATGGCGATTTCGCCGATCTGGTGCTGCTCGGCGAGCGCGCGCAGCTTTGCCCCCACCACATCCGGCGTCCCGAACAGCGCCCGTGACCTGATCCGTTCCAGCCGTTCCTGCTCGCCCGCCGAGAAGCTTTGCGCGGCGGCTTCCTCCGGTGACGGCAGCGCGGCCACAATGCCGCGATCGCGCCAAAGCCGGGAGGTTTCGCGGGACTTGAACAGCCAGGCGACCTGTTCCGGGGTCTCCGCCGCCATTGCCCAGACGCAAAGCGCGGCATAGGGCTCGGGGTGGGCGGCGCTAGGCCGATAGGTCTGGCGGTATTGCGCGAAGGCCTGCTCGACGCCGCGGCCGTCGGTGATGAAATGGGCGAAGCAGAACGGCAGCCCGAAATAGGCGGCCACCTGGGCGCCATAATCGGAGCTGCCCAGGATCCAGACCTCCGGCGTTGTCGGTCCTTGCGGTTGGGCCAGGATGTCGCGGAACGGGTGGGCTTCGACCAGCTTTTGCCCGGCGATCCAGGCCAGGATGTCGCGCACCTGGGCGGGGAAATGTTCGGCCGCGGTTTCCGCCTGCGGGTTCAGCGCAAACGCCGTCCGCCCGTCAGAGCCCGGCGCCCGCCCCAGCCCCAGATCGATCCGCCCGGGCGCGATTGCGTCCAGCACCCGGAACTGTTCGGCGACTTTCAGCGACGCATAATGCGGCAGCATCACCCCGGCCGACCCCACCCGGATCCGAGACGTCGTGGCGGCGATGGCGGCAATCAGGATTTCCGGCGCCGTTCCCGCCTGCGCGGGGGAGTTATGGTGTTCGGCGCACCAATACCGATCATAGCCCAGGGCCTCGCAATGTTGCGCCAGACGGATGCTTTCCCGGATCGAGACATGGGGGGAGCGCCCGGACACCACGGTCGATTGGTCGAGTACTGAAAGCCTCAGCATGGTCGTCTCCTGGCAGGCATCACGGGCCATGAAAGCGGGCCGCACGGTTTGCGCAAGGGGGGAACGAGGCACCAACCAAGCGCCAGGGCCGGTTTCGCCCTGGGTTGGCGCCCCCGGGCTGGCCCCCCGGGTTGGCCCCGGGCTTGGCGCAGTGTCCGTCGGTGGGGTCGGGATCAGCCGCCGGGCATGCCCGAATCGGCTGGGCCCTTCAGTTCCACGATGTTGCCCTCGGGGTCGGGGACATAGATGGACGGCCCCTGGCCCTCGGCCCCATAGCGGGATTCGACGGGGCCCGGCTGGGCGCCGTGCGCGCGCAGATGGGCGATGATCGCGGCGGCATCATAGGGCTCGATCCGCAGGCAGAAATGGTCGAGGTTGCGGGCTTCCTTGCCTGGTGCGGCGCCGCCTTTGCGGCCGAGCTGGCCGTCGACCGGAACGAGGTCGATGAGGGCGGAGCCGGCGCGGAGTTGATAGAGGCCCAGGTCCTCCCGGGTCTTTTCGACCGAGCATCCCAGCACATCCGTATAGAACCGCATCATCGCGGGCAGGTCGGTCACGCGCAGCACAAGATGGTCGAGTTGCTTGATCCGCAGCATGGGACATCTCCTGGGTCCGGGAACGTCCTTGCATACTGATCCCGAGCGAGGCTGGTCTCAAGCCTGGGGTTGGGCGATGTGAATGCAAAGATGGCAACGTAACGATGTCGACGCCAGGCCGGAATGTCGCCTGCCTGACGCGTTCACGCGGGAGGGGCGCATTCGCTGCGCAATGCCGCGAGCATGGGCAGGATGGAGAATCCGTCGCATGCGGGCTGGTCTCGCCCCGCTACCTCCGGTTGACAACGTCTCGCCCACGGCGATTGCTAGTGGCGCAGAAAGGAAATCAGGCATGGAACTAGGATTGAGCGGGCGGCGCGTCGTGGTGGCCGGTGGCAGCCGGGGCATCGGACGGGCGATCGCGTTGGGTTTCGCCGCCGAAGGAGCCGCCGTATCGATCTGCGCGCGCGGCGCCGCGGCACTGGA
>JGI1356J14229_10003715_pt1 | contig 11574 bp, 8 predicted proteins | sample Subgrocontami58m_FD_14229 | JGI IMG/M metagenome (IMG submission 14229) | reverse complement strand
TTAAATATAAGTTATTGAAAGTTATTATTTAATTGTTTCGTGTTTTTTGTGGACAATCATTAATTCTTAGAGCATTTTGCAATACTTTCACAGTCTCTATTGCTAATGCGCCCTACGCGGGCTGAATTGGGAACTATGGCAATTGATGCGCTGGCAATGCCGATGCTGATTGTCGATAAAACCGCAACCATCCTGCATTTGAATGCCGCCGCTGACGGTTTGTTGAACCAGAAGCCGGGTGGGCTGGTTTGCAAAATGGGCAAGCTAAGCACTACCAATCCCGCCCAGAGAAAGCTGGTGGCAAGTTTGATTGCTTCCGCCACCAGCCACCCTGCCGTTGGCCTATATTTTTACAAGTTGGCGACGATAATCGCCAATTGTTTGCCACGCCTTTGCCAGCGGCATCCGCTTTTGCTCAGGACTTTCAAACGCCATTGGCCTTGGTTTTTGTTGTGGAACCGGCAACCACTTATCGGCGTTGCACTTGCTAGGCCCGTTATACGATTTATCCCCTGCTGAATTACGGGTAGCCTCGGCTTTGGTAAACGGCAAATCACTCGAAACCTGCGCCCATGAGGCGCAGGTTTCCTTTAATGCCGTGCGTACCCAATTACAAAGCGTGTTCAGAAAAACCGGGACTTCCAGACAGCCAGAATTAGTGGCTTTGTTAAGCCAGTTGCCCCAGTTACACCGATAACCAGTTAAAATATGTGGCATTTTTATGCTTTTATTAGGGATTTAAAACCAGTAGGTTTTTGGGTGTTTGCAGTAAAATTTATCGTTGTACGCTTTATCGAACGCCAATAAAAACAATTAACTACGAGGAGATAAAACTATGGGGCCCTATTCCAGAGGCACATCACACACAACTGGCGTATTTTTCGAAACGTTTTATGAACAACCTTTGTTAATGGTAGGTTTAGTGCTTGCAGTTACGGGGATTGCCTATTATTTTTACCGTAAGAATAAATAATCACCATGTAGGATGGTGGTTGCGCTTACGGTAATCGCGTTGCTTAGCCATTAGTCCACAAGGAAAAACCCCATGAATGCCATTTTGAAACCAACACTTTACGAGCAATTGATGGCTTTGCCGGAGCATGTCACCGGAGAGATTTTGAATGGTGAGCTACAGGCTATGCCGCGCCCATCTGGACGGCATGGTTTGGTAGGACGCGGATTGGGGTTCAATTTGTCCGGGCCATTTGATTTCGGACGCGGCGGCCCCGGTGGCTGGTGGATCATTACCGAACCCGAAGTGCATTTCATCCGGGACATGGAAGTCGCCGTACCGGATTTGGCAGGATGGCGACGCGAGCGTATGCCTAACGTACCTGATGACCATCGTTTTGAAGTGGTTCCCGATTGGGTGTGTGAAATTCTATCGCCGTCCACCGCGAAGAAAGACCGCGTAGTGAAATTGCCGATTTATGCCCGTTACGGTGTGCAGCATGTGTGGATAGTCGATCCCTTGGCGCAAACTTTAGAAGCGTTTGAATTGCAAGAAGGCCGCTGGATGTTGATCGCCACGCTCAAAGATGATGACCAAGTTGCCGTACCGCCGTTTGATGCAGTCGCGTTTTCTTTGGCGGATTTGTGGGCTTAGGGCAAAGGCAAATATTTAAGAGCCAGTCCTTCACCACCACATTCAAAATAGTCATTTAGATAAGGCGACGGACTCCAAATTACCGACATTAATTATTGCCATCTTGGACAATAGGAAAACCTCATGAACGCCATTTTGAAACCAACGCTTTACGAGCAATTGATAGGCTTGCCGGAGCATGTCACCGGAGAGATTTTGAATGGGGAGCTGTATGCTATGCCACGCCCATCTGGAAAACATGGTTGGGCTGCCAGTGCTTTGAACATTGATTTAGGGGCGCCATTTTCTTATGGGCGAGATGGAGGCCCAGGTGGTTGGCGTATTGTTGTCGAACCCGAAGTGCATTTCATCCGTGATGTGGAAGTGGCGGTACCCGATTTGGCGGGCTGGCGACGCGAGCGTATGCCTAACATACCTGATGACCATCGTTTTGAAGTGGTTCCCGATTGGGTGTGTGAAATTCTATCGCCTTCCACCGCGAAGAAAGACCGCGTAGTGAAATTGCCGATTTATGCCCGTTATGGTGTGCAGCATGTGTGGATAGTCGATCCTTTGGCGCAAACCTTGGAAGCGTTTGAATTGCAAGAAGGCCGCTGGATGTTGATCGCCACGCTCAAAGATGATGACCAGGTTGCCGTGCCGCCGTTTGATGCAGTCGCGTTTTCTTTAGCGGATTTGTGGGGTTAAAAAGCTAGCGAAATCCCAAAACGTGTTTTTAGATTCAAAAATCAAGCCATCCAAATCAAAATCCATTAGCTATAAGGCGGGCGATGAATGCTTTTCTGCATGCCGTTTTCAGCCATCTTCCAATCCCACAAGCCATTAGCGGTGGCAAAAGTCACTGTTTTTCCTTACAATAGCCGCCTTTTCCCCTCCCTTTCAGCTCTTGCCCGAAGGACATCCGTGTCCCCGCATGGGCGATTCAAACTCAAGGCTTATGGAACACAACACATTTACCCCTGGAATTCCTGGATTTACTTACGCAGACTTGTACGATGCCAACCGCTTGCAAGATTTGGCGGTGGTGTTTGACGAATCGGTAGGGCGCCACGACCCTGAATTGTTCGGGCAGTTTGCCGCTTACCGCCAAAACCAAGGCGAAGGTTTCACGCCGGAAGCCATTTCCCAATTGCTGGTTGATATGGCCCCGTATGTCGGGCAATTTGTCGCAAAGTTGTTCAATGTCAGTGCCCAACGCGACGCGCAAGCGAATTACATCAAGCAGGAAATCGACACCATTTTTACCTATAAAAATGAGGTGGTGGACAAGTTGGGTGTGTATTTCAAAGGACAGAACAACGATGACTGGAATATCCCTGAGGTGTTGAACAACTTCGATTTGTTGATTGCCGCCGCTTTCCCCGATGCGCATCAGGACGAAGATGCCGAACGCCGTGTAGCGCGGGCGGGTGCGGTGATTGGTCTGTTGTCCAGCCATTACAAAACCCTTGCCAAAGGCAAACCTAGCGATTACGCCAATGCGGACGAGCAAGTTGCCTCTATCCGTAGCAAACTCGCCGCGCATGAAGAAGCGTCTGAAACTTTTAAAGATTTATTGGCGATTGCCGACACCATGGAATTTGTTGCTGGCCTGATGGACATCGTGCAACGCTGGAGCTGGGTCGCCCAACAAGACAATGATGTGGTTGCCGATTGGTTGAGTTTTAAATTCCCTGGCAAACGCGATTTTGACCATTTAGTCGAACACGAGACGATTGATAAAGGCGAATTCAGCGTTTGGATGGGTGAGTTGGAACATCGCCGCCGCCGTGATGGTTTTAAATTGACCGATCCGCGCTATAACGAGCGCCAAGTCTTGTCCGAAGTCAACCACTGCATCTACTGCCACGAGCGCGACACCGATTCATGCTCTAAGGGGATGCGTAACAAGAAAAACAACACGTTTAAAACTGATCCATTGGGCGAAGTCACCACGGGTTGCCCGTTGGATGAAAAAATCTCCGAAATGCACTTGGTCAAACGCGGCGGCGACAACATCGGCGCGTTGGCGATCATCATCGTCGACAATCCGATGTGTCCAGGTACCGGCCACCGGATTTGCAACGAGTGTATGAAAGGCTGTATCTACCAAAAAACCGATCCGGTCAACATCCCGCAAATCGAAACCAATGTGCTGACGGATGTCTTGTTCATGCCTTATGGCTTTGAAATTTATAGCTTCTTGACGCGCTGGAATCCGTTAAACATCAAACGCCCGACCATGTTGCCTTACAACGGCAAAAACGCGCTGGTCGTGGGTTTGGGGCCGGCCGGTTATACCATGAGCCATTACTTACTTAACGAAGGTTTTGCAGTCGCCGGGATTGACGGTTTGAAACTGGAGCCATTACCCGTTGAACTGACAGGCGATGCCAACACTTTGCCTACGCCGATTGTCGATTTCAAAGAACTGTACGAAGATTTGGACAAACGTATCCTGGCAGGTTTCGGTGGCGTTGCCGAGTACGGCATCACCGTGCGTTGGGATAAAAACTTCTTGAAAGTCATTTACTTGACTTTGCAACGCCGCGCCGCATTCCGCAGCTACGGCGGCGTGCGTTTTGGCGGCACGTTGACCATCGAAGATGCCTGGGCTTTGGGCTTTGACCATATCTGTTTGGCATCCGGTGCAGGCCAGCCGACCATTATTGATTTGAAAAACAACCTGATGCGCGGCATCCGCAAAGCCTCTGATTTCTTGATGGCCTTGCAATTGACGGGCGCGGCAAAATCCTCATCCTTAGCTAACTTGCAAGTGCGCTTGCCAGCGGGTGTGATCGGCGGCGGTTTGACGGCGATAGACACCACCACGGAATTGACGGCGTATTACCCCGTGCAAGTGGAAAAAATCTTGCACCGCTACGAAACCTTGGTGCAAACCTATGGTGAAGAAACAGTACGCCGCCGTTACGATGCCGAAGAAACCATCATTTTGGATGAGTTTTTGGAACACGGTAAAGCCATCAAAGCCGAACGCGCCCGCGCCGAAGCCGAAGGTGAATTACCTAATTTCCAACCGTTAGTTGAAGGTTGGGGCGGCGTGACCTTGTTCTACCGCAAAGGCATCAAAGACGCGCCCGCCTATCGCCAAAACCACGAAGAAATTTCTGAAGCCTTGGAAGAAGGTATCGCCTTAGCCGAAGGCATGAGCCCTATCGCCGCGCAAGCGGATGAATTCGGACATTTGAACGCCGTCGAATTCGACAAATTGGTTCTGGACAATGGACGCTGGCAATCCAGCGCAAAAATCACCGTGCCATTACGCAATTTGTACATCGCCGCTGGCACATCGCCGAACACGACTTACCAAAGTGAATTTCCCGACACCTTTGTTATGGACAAATGGTTCTTCCAACGTTATGAGCCGCAATGGACAGAAGACGGCGCAGTCGAATTAGTGGAAATGCACGACGAAGCCAAACCCAAATTGGGCAAACCGGCACCGCTCACGTCTTACCAAAAAGACGGCAAATTCATCAGCTTCTATGGCGACAACCATCCGGTGTTTGCGGGCAACGTCGTCAAAGCAATGGCGAGCGCGAAAAACGGCTACCCTTATGTGGCCAAATTGTTCGAGAAAGAATTGGCAATACTAGACCCTGCCCAGCAACCTGAGCGTGATGCGGCCTTGAAAGATTTGTTCGCCCGTTTGGATGAGTCTTTTAAAGCCACGATAGTCGCCATTAACCGCCTGACCCCGACCATTATTGAAGTGGTCGTCAAAGCCCCGTTGGCGGCAGAAAAGTTCGAGCCCGGCCAGTTCTACCGCGTCCAAAACTACGAAGCCTTCGCGCCTGTGGTTGAAGGCACGGTGTTAGCAGCGGAAGGTTTGGCGTTGACAGGCGCGGAAGTGGATAAGGAAAACGGCACAGTGTCGTTGATTGCCTTAGAAATGGGGTCATCATCGAGATTATGCGCCAACTGGAATGTCGGCGACCCTGTGGTGTTGATGGGCGTAACCGGAACACCCACCGAAATTCCAAGCGGACAAACCGTATTGCTGCTCGGCGGAGGCCTGGGCAACGCGGTGTTGTTCTCAATTGGCAAAGCCTTACGCGCCGCTGGCAACCGCGTGATTTACTTCGCCGGTTACAAATTCGCGCAAGACCGTTTTAAAGTCGAAGACGTGGAAGCCGCCGCCGATGTCGTGGTCTGGTCAGTGGATAAAGCCGAAGGCGTCCAGCCATTCAGCACCAACCGCCCACAAGACAAATCCTTCGTCGGCAATATCTTGGAATGTATGATCGCTTACGCGAAAGGCGAATTGGGCGAACAACCCATCTCATTGGCGGACGTGGATCACCTGATCGTCATCGGTTCCGACCGCATGATGGCAGCCGTCAAATCCGCCCGTTTCGACGTGCTGAAACCCTACCTGACCAAAGCCCACCACGCCATCGGCTCCATCAACTCGCCGATGCAGTGCATGATGAAAGGCATCTGCGCCCAATGCTTATGCAAACACGTTGATGCGGACAGCGGCAAAGAATATTTTGTTTATTCCTGCTACAACCAAGACCAAGATTTGGACAAAGTGGACTTCCCGCATTTGAATGCACGGTTGCGGCAAAATACCGTGCAGGAGAAATTGTCTAACCTTTGGTTGGATTATTTGTTGACTAAGCAATAAGGCTGTCACTAGCTGAATAATAAAAAGCCGGACGGGGAAACCTTTCCGGCTTTTTTTAGGCTAAAATTTGACGATCACCTAACAAATACCAAGGATGTCCGATGTTACCCAAAGACTGGCTTAAGCAATTTCTTCTTACCAAACAATTGCCATTTCCTGACGGTAGACCAATTTACCGTTATCGTATGCATAATGAAGAATTCGAGACATTAAAAACAGTATTAACAACATCTGCAAAATTGGGTATTGGCAATATTTTCAAATTTTCACAAAATGGCTCAGATTGGAATGCTGCTTTTGTTTTGTATGCCAGCGAATGGTGGCGGCGAGACTATGATGGCAGTTCGTGGAAGTGGGAAAACCTGTTTAAATCATTTGGGGCGGATGTTAGCGAGTTGTCAACCATACAACGCAACTTGATTGTGGAAACCGGGCTTCGCTTTTGGCGGCGCGAGGTCAGGGTTATTAACGGCTGTTCCCGTTATTTGGGGACGATAGCCACCGACGGCGGCTTACCGCTGAACCAACTCAAGAATGTCAAAAACGACTGGTTGAGCCGAGTATTCAAGCAAGTCATCCCAAAATATGCCCGGTTGCAACAGACGGGAGCCGAGGCCACCCAGCTTATAGCCGAGTGCGAATTTATCCCTAAAACTTATCAAAACAGCCAACTCCATGCGGTTTTAGGCGATATGGTTGAAACGGTGGTGAAACTCAAACAAACACACCAACTGCAACAACGCGGCGACAATCCCGTCAGTTACTTAAACCAAGTTTATCCCTCATGGCGCGACGAATTTCCTTTACCGATAGAGGATGCTGTCGGAGCCAAGCTGCTTTCCGATATGATCCTGACCGCCGCTAAAGCGGATGAAACGCTAACAATGCCGCTACGCAGCATCCGGCGCTTAAGTGATGACGGCTCGGTGTGTGTGCATCTGGAGTTTGCGGGCTTTATTGATTTGGAAAACCTCAAGCTCGATGAAAATAAAGATAAAACTGTCCCAGCCAGAATTGAGCTTGAATTGGTCGATAGTCATGGTAAAGCACGCCAGTTAGGAATCGCTTTAAAATCCGACTACAAACAAAAACCGTCTTTAAAAATGCCCAAGCCACCCGCTTCCATCAAAGGCGAAGCAGCTTTGTTGGGCTATTCCATCCGTTTCAAACATCTGTCAGAAACACTCAAAGAAATACCGTTGATCGGCGGCGAAGCATTAGCGAACGATGTGCCGTGGGTTTTTGTACAACGCGATGGACAGTGGCAATTGGCAGGGCTTGCCAGTTTCAGCACCCGCGCCGATTTAATCAGGGTCATTTATCCTGTTGGTTGGACGTGTGAATGCCCAAATGGGCAAAACTTGTTGTCAGGAATACCTAACACAATATTGCTGGAAGCTGATGGTATATTGCGTTTAACGGACACCGAAGGTACTCTTTTTACTATCAAAACCGCACAAAACCGAGCATCGGACTATTACTCTCTGGAGGGCAAACGGCTTGAGTTTGCCAGCCATCCTAACGAAGTTTATCTGGGCTTGCCGACTTTACGCTGCACTGATGCAGAAAGTGGCAGCAACAAAACCATCCCCACCGCCAAACTGACCGCACGCCAGGTCAACAGCAAAGCCATTTGGCAACCATTAAATACGGCAATCCAAGGCATTTACGAAATCCGTTATTGCGAACAAGGCACGATCCTGTTCCGCAAAAAATGTGTACTCTTGCCAGAAACTTTTGCCATCCGTTTCAAGCCATCGGCAACATCTCTGGACGGTACGATTTTTCTCGACACTATCGGCAATGCCAAAATCCTTTGTGAATCAGCGATAAAACATAACCTCAGCCAACAGCATGAGAGTTACCGCCTTGACCTGTTTACCGATGCAACACCACCTAGCCAAGTGAACGTCACTCTGCACTGGCAAGGCATGGCCGACATGCTCACCTTGAGCTTACCGTATCCAGCGCGGGGCGGTCAGGTCATAGACGCAGAAGGTAACAGACAATCTTTAGGCCAGCCACTTTTCCAAGACCAATTGCACGGTGTCCGTTTGCGCTTGTTCAACGAACAGCCGAACTGGAAACGCCATTTACAAATCGAGTTTTCTTTAGTGGACAAACAATTGGCTGATTTGCGTGAAGTGCGCTTCCGCGACGCAATAGAACGCAAAGGGGCGGTGATAGAACTGGCGGTCATTAACTATTTAGATTGGATAAAGGCCTTGTTGGCGGTGAGTGGCAATCTGGATAGCTTTGTAAAATTGACGGTTTATGAAAACGGCTTAGAACTGATTAAAGTAAAAATTGCCCGTTATGCGTATTCCTTACAACGCAATCTGGTGCAAGGCACGATAGAACTAAGCCAACCTGACCATGCCAGCTTATCTTATGACAAACTAGCTGGCATAAGCTTAAAGGCCATGCGCCTGTCCCAACCCGAACAAGAACACATTGAACTGGAGGCGCAACAATCGTCTGGCACGCCGAGAGGAAGCTGGTTGTTCCAACCCGAAAAGCGGGTGGAGGAACCTTGGCTGATTTATCCGGTGGCAAAGTCAACGATACCGTTACGCCCGATTTTATGGGTGGTAGGCTATGAACCGGATGCACCGTATCATTCGGATATCGATGTTTCGACTTTGCACAGCGCTGTGAAAATCGGCTCAACCGAAGCTAGGCAAGAAGCTATCAAACGTATTTTGGTGCGAATGAGCGAAGATTTTAGCCACAGCGGCTGGGATTATTTGCGCCAACTTTGGCGGCATTGCCCGCATTTTCCGTTGAGCAGTTTTGATGTCTGGACAAACGCAGTAAGCGAACCCCAAGTTTTGGTGGCCCTGGTTTTGCAAATGGACATAGGCTTTATTGAAAAACTCAATACCGAACTGCCCATTTTTTGGGAATTCCTACCTTTGGCGGATTGGTTGGCGGTGTATTCGGCTTATCAAGGACATCTAAGGCAAATCGGCATAGACGAAGCCGATTTGCCAAACTTCATGGCAAAGCGCATCGACAAAATAGAGGCAGCTTGCCCGACTTTGGATGTTGTGGCGAGGCTGTTAAAACAAACCCTGTGCGGTGTAGTTGACCAAGAGATTGGTTTGATGAAGTTTTTGTCCCCGGAGCAACTGGCTCTGATGATTAACGGGCAACGCGAAGATTTGGACAGACGGCAAGCCGACAGCGAATGGCCTACCGTGTTAAAAACAGAACTGCTTGCCGAATGGCAGCATTTGGAAGCACCCCAACAGTTTGGTTTGAGCCTGAAAAACATCTCAATCCACCATCACGCCGTTGTCATCCTGCCTATCGTGCTGGCGGCAAGCTGCGCCGATTCCGATAGGCCAAAAATTGGCTTAAGCGATGCTACCGCCATTTTCAAGCTAAAATGCCTGAAAACCTTCGATGAAGACTGGTTTAATACGGTTTTTAAATGGGCTTTGGCGTATTTATCGCAACAAAGCCACTAACAATACTTTTGAGGGATTTGACCATGAAAACCATCTTGCTAGAAATCGAAGATAAAACTTACCAAACAGTTCTGGACTTTATCAAACTGTTGCCTGAAAACCGTTGCCGGATTATTGAAGACGATAGCTTGTCAGAAGACGACCACCAGCATATCCAAGCCTGCTTAAGTCAAATCAGCCAAGGTGATTACAGGGATTTTGAGGATTGGGATATGGTTAAAGGGCGGTTATGAACTACCGTCTACTATTGCACAAAAGCGTCACCAAATTTCTTGAAAAACGTCCTGCAAAACAACGTCAAGAGTTGAAAGACAGATTAGAAATGCTTAAGGCTAACCCCTACGGCAATGCACAATTGGATATAAAACTTATGCAGGGATACGCTGACTTATATCGTCTGCGGGTAGGCAAATACCGCTTCCTTTACCAAGTCAAGCAAAACGAACTGATTGTTTTTGTGCTGAAAGCGGGCAATCGCGGCGATGTTTATAAAAACACCTAAGATCATCCATCTGTTTTTTGCCAACAGATCATCCAAAAACCCATGTTAGGATTAAAGCCTAATTTCCTGCAACCGCGTATTTTAAGACGTGCCATGACTGCCTACTTCCAACCGCTCATCCACCAACTCTCCAGCCGCGCCAGCGAAGCCACCTTAAGCATCCTAGGCATCAGCGATCCGGCCTTAAGGCAGTTTTTATCGGCACAGTTCAACCAGCCCTTGGGCAGCAAGGACAGCAATAATTTCTTGGCTGATCCGGTGTTTGAAGCGATTTTTGAATGGGAGACCAACACCAACGGGCGCACGATGGATTATTTGGTAACGTCCATGTTGGAACGCCGATTGGTCGATGCAATGGATTCGCCGCCTCATGAATTGAAAGATTACGCCTTCCGCAAACACTGGAAGCCCCACGAACACCAGTATCGCGCGTGGTCAACGCTAACCAACGACAGCAAAAAACAATCCATCGTCATCACCAGCGGCACAGGTTCTGGTAAGACCGAATGTTTTATGGTGCCGGTACTCAATGATTTAGTACGCCAATATCAACAGCAACAGCAGCCTTTGGTTGGTGTGCAAGCCCTGTTTATTTACCCACTGAACGCGCTGATTAACAGCCAACGTGACCGCTTACGCGCATGGACCCACGATTTTGGCAATAACCTACGTTTCTGTTTATACAACGGCAATACGTCCGAAACCGTTAAAGCATTCACCCAAGCCCAAACGCCCAACGAAATCCTATCGCGTGAATTGCTCCGCAAAGAACCGCCGCCGCTGCTAGTCACCAATGCCACCATGCTGGAATACCTGCTGGTACGGCAAAACGACGCGCCGATTTTGGAGAAATCCCAAGGTAAACTGCGCTGGATAGTCCTCGACGAAGCCCACACTTATCTCGGCTCGCAAGCAGCGGAATTATCGTTGTTGCTTCGGCGGGTCATGCACAGCTTTGGTGTTAAAGCGGATGAGGTGCGTTTTGTTGCAACATCGGCAACCATTGGCAATAAAGGCGATGACGTGTTGCGCAAATATCTGGCGGATTTAGCGGGGATTTCACCGGATAAGGTAACGGTGATTGGGGGCAAACGTAATGTGCCGCCAATGGATAAGCGTAAAGGCGTGTACAAACGCAGCACGCCGATTGCAACCCTGCAAGCCATTGACGACAACAAGCAACGTTACCGCGCGCTGAAAGACCACCCTATTAGCCGCGACCTTCGTGACAAACTGACCCAAAATGGCAGTAAGCCCCAAAAACTGACCGATTTGAGCAATGCGCTATTCGGAGACAACGATAATCTTGAGCAAACCCTAGCGTGGTTAGACTTATGCAGCGGCACGGCTTCACCCAAAGAAC
>JGI1356J14229_10003714_pt1 | contig 11575 bp, 10 predicted proteins | sample Subgrocontami58m_FD_14229 | JGI IMG/M metagenome (IMG submission 14229) | reverse complement strand
TCAAGGTCCCGTCACGGTCCAGGAAGACCGCTGGGCGGGGCCGGGCGGATTTCACGAGGCTGATCCGCCCGGCCCGCCAATCTGCCTCCACCCTCTGCAACCTGGCGGGAGTCCCCATGTCCTTGATGTATTCGCTCGACCGGTAGGCAAGAACTCGCCCGCCCGTTGCCACCAGCCCCGACATCACGTCCTTGACGAAGTCCTTCTTGCCGGATCCCGCGGCCCACGGGCGGAGTGCTTCGCGGCGCACCACGTAAAGCGCGGCATTGACCAGATTGCCAAAGAACCGGCCGGGAGGATGAGGGCAGGCATGGATCGCCGTCACCCAGTCGTCCGCGTCGGTCTCCAGCAGGTCCGAATCGTACGGGTGGTCGTTTGGATGCACCAGCGCCGTGAACTCCGCCGCCCTCTCCACGTGACGTTTCGCGATCCGCTGCAAATCCACGGCGAGCATCACGTCGCCGTATAGCACGAAGAAATGCTCGGGCAGCGAAGCTAGGGATTGCAGCAGCGCCCCTGCATTTCCCAGGGGTTCGGCTTCCACCACTGTCCGCACGCGGAGGCCAAACCTCGAGCCGTCGCCGACGAAGCCTCGGATTGCGTCGGCAAGGTAGCCGGCAAAGATTGTTACCTCGCGTATCCCTGCGGCCGCCGCCAGCTCCAACTGATGCTGGAGAACGGGCTTGCCGCCAACCGGGACCAGCACCTTGGGCAAATCTGCGGCGATGGAGGCCAAGCGGGTGCCTTTGCCACCCGCCGCGATGACAAGGTGCGCCACGGTTGACGCTGACGGATTCTCTGAACCGAGAGGTGTAGGCGACAATGCCATTCGTCGCGCGCTATTGGGCACGCGCACCGGCGAGCTCGTCGATGGCTCGAAGCACGGCTTCGTCCGAGCTTAGCGTGGGTTGCCATCCCAGGCGCGCCAGCCGTTCGGTGGAATAGCGGAATCGTGGCACGTCGCCCACCCAGCCCCTGTCCCCGCCGGTATAGGCAACAGGCGTGCCCGGCAGCATGCGTGCGATTACCTGCTCGGCCATGAACGCGACGCTGGTGCCTGCGCCATTTGGGCCGATGTTGAACACATTGCGCCGACTTTCTGCTTGGGCGACGATGAACTTCATCGCGGCAATCAGTTCTGCCACGTGCAGGTAGGGCTTGGTCTGCGATCCGTCACCGAGCACCTTGAGCCTTGCAGGGTGCGATTCAAGTCGCGCGATGAAATCGAAGATCGCGCCGTGCGTGGCCCGCGGCCCGACAACGTTGGGAAACCGAAAAATCCAGATGCGCTCCAGAAACGTTTCTGCGGCGGCGCTGAGCAAGGCTTCGCTGGCAAGTTTGGTGGCGCCGTAATTGGAGATCGGCAGCAAAGGCCCCGAATCCTCCGTGAGAAGATCATCCCGTTCACCGTAGACCGCCGACGTGGAAGCGAAGGCGAACTGCTTTGTTCCTGTGGATTTCGAAGCTCCGAGCACGGCAAACGTCGTCTGCAATGTCCGTCTGAAATCGATAGAGGCGTCGGCGACCCCGGCGGGGATGTCGCTGTTCGCTGCGAGGTGCCAGACAATATCCGGCGGTCCTCCCCATTCGGCGGCCCTGCCAAGACACTCGGTAGCGCGGCCGGGGTCACTGATATCGCGCTCGAAGAAACGAAAGCGGGGATTTGTCCGCGCCAAGTCCAGATGCTCCGGCCTGCCAAGAGAAAAGTCATCGACACCGCTGACTCGGTCACCGCCGTTCAGCAGAGAATCGGCCAGTTGGCTACCGATAAAGCCTGCAACGCCGGTTATGAAATGATGCATTTAGCGGTGAAAAAGTGATTTATGGCTTGCCGTTAACCGGGTTGGCACAGAGCCATTGCATGCAGATGTGACCAACGATGAGTTGCAAGTCCTCAGCAATTTGCATGTCGTCGATTTCGAAGTGAATCGGGTGTTGGGCAATGTTTTTGCACAGCCCGCCGGAGTAGCCGAGGATGGCGAACGTCTTCATACCCTTCGCGTTGCCAATTTCCAGGGCTTTGACGACGTTGGGGGAATTGCCGCTGCCTGACAGGACTATGAGTACGTCGCCCGGGTTTGCTTTGACTTTGATTTGCTCGGCGAAAATTTTGTCGTACCCGATATCGTTCGCGAGGCTGGTGAGGACTGCGGGGTTGGCGCTGAGCGCTTCGACCCTGAGGCCGCCGCCGTTGTTGTTAACGCCGGCGCCGAAGAGGAAGTCGTTGGCAATGTGAATTGCATTGCCCGCGCTGCCGCCGTTGCCGCAAAGATATATCGTGCGGCGCAGCTTCCAGGCTTCTCGAAGCGCCTCGCCGAGGATGGGAACCTGGCCCATGGCGCCCAGCTTTAGCGCACGCGCAAGTTTTTCGGAATAGTCGGTTACGTGCTGGTGCATTGACATGGTTTCTTGCTCATAAGCCAGATAGAGATGAATTGCGGAGCTCGGTTGTGTCCATTCTTACCTCGCCTGCATGGCTGCGCCGATCACTTCCCGCGCACGCAGGGAGAAGTTCTCGTAAGAAAAGTATTCGAGCCCCGCGGGCCGTAGCTTTGGACGGCGTAGCGCCGCCAGCGTCGCGGCACAGATCTCCTCCCTGTTTCCCGGATCCACGAGAGCACCGAGCTGTCCGTCGATGAGCGCTTCCCTGCTGCCGTCGACTTTGCTTGCCACCGTCGGTACGCCGCAGGCCATCGCCTCAAGCAAGACAATGCCAAAGCCTTCGGCGTGACTTGGCATTACGTACGCATCGGCAAGCGCGTAGCAATCCGTCTTTTCCTGGTCTGAAACGTACCCCGCAAATATCACGCGGTCGGCCAAGCCGAGTCGCGCCGCTTTCTCCTCGAGCCGGGCCCGGTCGTCTCCGTCTCCCACGATCAGGTAAATGGACCGCGGCTCTTCCTTTACGATTTCGGGCAGTGCCTCGATCATTTCGTCGAACCCCTTGTAGCGCTCATTTGTGGCGAGTCTGCCCAGGGTCATGATAACTTTTCTGCCATCGATTCCGTATTTTTGGACCAGATCCGCCCTTTTCGGCCGAGGCAAAAATGCGCCGAGATCGATTGAATTCGGCAATAAGACAACGCGCTCCGGCGGCAAGCCGGACCATGCTATCAATCCTTTGCGCGTAAACTCACTCACGGAAATCACGCCATCCGCAGCGTTGATCAGCCGGTTTATGGTCCAGCTATGGGTCGGCTGCCAGGCTTCGATGCCGTGAACAACAAGAAACCAGGGCGCGCGTATGAACTTGCTGACCGTCCACGCGAGGGGAACCAGATTGATGTGACCGCAAATGATCAAGCTGTATCGAGGGGCGGCAAGGACATGGCGAAGTATTGCCCAAGCATATTGGAATTTGCCGCCCAGCCCCGACACGTCATAGCTCAGGCCTGCCGGAAGCGGCCCCGGAGGACCTGGCATTAACCTCGGGAAGGTCGTCAGCCCGCGACATCGCGGCATGCCGCTCACTGCGCCTAGCAGATCTCGATTGAATTTCGCGATTCCACCGCGACTTCCATATGCGTCGGTCACCAGAGCGAGTATTCGGGTTTTTCTGGGTGGGTGCGGATTGATCGTTACCGCCCAGTTTCGCAGCCCACGGCCGAGCACATTGCTGCCGGGCAAGCGCTCCAACCAGCGTTCGACCGGAATACGGAAGCCGGTCTTTTTTCGTTCGAAGATTTGCCGCGGCAGCTTCGGTGCGGCTCGTGTGGCGATTGCAGCCTTGCTCGGGACATTGCCCGACGCAAGCAATGGCAGCGCGGCCCGAAACGAGTCGACATCGACAAAAGGGACGCGAATCTCCAACGAGTGCGCCATGCCGGCCCAATCCGCATCGCGCAGCAACTGGTTGCGCATGTACCACGCGGTTTCCAGCATCGAAACCGCGGTTCTGTCGCTTTGGATTCCTTCAATCGACGCGGACAGTCGGGAATGGGTCTGCAATCGATCCCAGCCTTCCTCGACCGTCTCCGGATCCATCAGCTCATCCAGTTCCCATGGCAGGCGATGCGCACGGCGAAGCAGATAGGCCCCGGGGATGTCGCTCCCGTACTCCAGGAGGCTCGCGTATTTCGGCGAGGTCATTCTCCTGAAAACGGGTGCCGCGATATGGCGCGCCCAGACGCCAAGAGCCGGAACCGCACGAAACGGCCGCAACGTCTTTGCGAGCAGTGGTACCTGTGTGAAACTCGGGTAGCCTCCGAAAATCTCATCGCCTCCCAATCCAGACAATGCCACTTTGATGCCGCGCTCCGCCGCAGCTTTCGCGACGAAATAGGTGTTCACTCCGTCTGTTGAGGGCTGATCCATCCGATTCAGAAGGGTGGCCATTTCCTCGCGAAAATCGCTCTCTTTGACCCAGCTCACTTCATGTGGGATGCCAAGGGTCTGTGCGGTCAGCTTGGCGAGAGTGGTCTCGTCATCCGCGCTCCCGACGAACTCGGAAAACCCCAGGGTCACGGTTGACAGCGGCCCCGCGTTCAGTTCGCTTGCGAGTGCAGTTATCATGGCCGAGTCGAGCCCCGCCGACAGAAAAGCGCTCACCGGTACATCGGAGACTAAATGGTGTCGGACGGAATCACGGATTGCTGCGTGAAGCTGGCTCAACTTCTCCGCGTCTGACACAGCGGCCCTGACCTCCTGCGCTGCCAGAATCTCTTTGCGCAGATCGAAGTGATGGACTATATTGCCCAGGCCTTTGGTTGAAACAAGGCAACAGGCACCCGCCGGAAGTTGCGAGATGCCGCGGTAAAGCGTGAACGGCTCCGGCACTGAACCCCAAACAAAAAATCCGACATGCCCGGCGGAATCCGCTTCCCGGTCGATCTTGTCGCTACAAAGCAGGGCCTTGACCTGCGACGCAAAGCGCATGGTTGCGCCGTTGTCGGCATAATAGAGCGGCTTGATTCCGAAGGGATCGCGCGCGAGGAACAGCTCGCGTTTGGTCTCATCCCAGATGCCGAAGGCGTACATGCCGCGGAGACGATGCACCATGTCCGCGCCGTGCTCCGAGTAAAGATGGAGAAGAACTTCGGTGTCGGAATTGGAGTGGAAACGGTAGCCCTTTGCTTCCAGTTCCTTCTTCAGTTCGCGGTAGTTATAGATCTCGCCATTGAAGGTGACGCGGTAGCGACCATCGGCCGCGGCCATCGGCTGCGCGCCGGCCTCGGAGAGATCGATGATCGACAGGCGGCGGTGGGCGAGGCCTATGCGCCGGTCGGGCGAAATCCACAGGCCGGCGCCATCGGGGCCGCGATGGATCATCGCCTCGCGGATGCGAAGCAGTTCGCTCTCGTCAACGGGCGGTGCCGGGTCGCGATAGGCGTAGATTCCGGCGATGCCGCACATGCCGTTACTGTGCGGCGCCGCCGGCGTCGCGGAAGTACGCGATGGCCTTGGTAAGCCCATCGTCGAGCGCAACCCGAGGCGCCCAGTTGAGGGCGCGCTTCGCAATGGTGATGTCCGGTTTGCGCTGAGTCGGGTCGTCGGCCGGAAGCAGCCGGAACACCACCTCGGACTTCGATCCGGTCATGGCAATGATCTTCTGCGCGAGTTCCAGGATGGTGAATTCGCCCGGGTTGCCCAGATTCACGGGGCCGGTGAAATCATCGGGTGAGTTCATCAGCCGCACCAGGCCGTCCACCAGGTCGTCCACGTAACAGAAGGAGCGGGTCTGTTGGCCTTCGCCGTAAACGGTGATGGGCTCGCCCCTCAGGGCCTGGAGGATGAAGTTCGATACCACCCGGCCGTCGTTCGGGTGCATGCGCGGGCCGTAGGTGTTGAAGATGCGGGCCACCTTGATTTTGAGCCTGTACTGACGGTAATAGTCGAAGAACAGGGTCTCGGCGCAGCGCTTGCCTTCGTCGTAGCAGGAGCGGGTTCCGATCGGATTCACGTTGCCCCAATAGTCTTCGGTTTGGGGGTGGACTTTCGGGTCGCCGTAGACTTCGCTGGTGGAGGCTTGCAGGATCTTGGCCTTCACGCGCTTCGCCAGACCCAGCATGTTGATCGCGCCGTGCACGCTGGTCTTGGTCGTCTGCACCGGGTCGTGCTGGTAGTGGATGGGCGAAGCGGGGCAGGCGAGGTTGTAGATTTCGTCCACCTCGATAAACAACGGGAAGGTGACGTCGTGGCGCATCAGTTCGAAGTGGGGGTTGGGCAGCAGGTGGGCGATGTTGTCCTTGGTGCCGGTGAAGAAGTTGTCCGCGCAGAGCACATCATTGCCTTCGGCCAGCAGGCGTTCGCACAGGTGCGATCCGAGGAAGCCGGCGCCACCGGTTACGAGAATGCGTTTGCGGGTGTTGTAGGTTCGCATTTGTTTAGGTCCGAGAGCGATTGGTCGTCATGCAAGCAAGGGGAAGTCGGAGCGTAGGGACACTGTTGAGAATCGCGATTAGTGCATTATGAGGAGATGGTCCCCCGGCGTTGGGCACGCTACCGCCCTGCAAGACACTTGCGTGTTTCGCATATATTCGATCTCACCGCGTCTGGCGCCGCGACACCACAGGCCTACTGCTATCGGCAGCGAACGGTCCTGCCTTTAGCCCCTAACACATCTGCGCTATTGCTGATTCCGATCGCCAAGTCAGGTCGCAAGAACAAGAAATTCGCGGCGCGGCCTGCCCAATTCGCTGTACCCGGCGTTCATTTGGACTCGCGCTCGCCGACTTCACGCTGCAATTGCTCGATCTCGATCTTAAGCGCTTCGTATTCGGCCATTTTTCGCTTGAGAAACTGCACCGCGATGGCGGCTTTGCTTTCGATCCCCCGCGGCGTGAGCAGGTAAGCGTAGCCGAGCTTGTTGCGGTTATTGCGAAAGTTGCGCACCTTGACTAAACCCGTGTCGATGAGTGCATTCAGGCAGTAGTTGACCTTGCCAAGGCTGGTGCCCAACTCGCGTGCGAGATCGCGCTGGCTCAGGTCGGGCCTGGCCTCCAGGAGCCTCAGCAATCTAAGATGGGTGTCTTCCATGGGGTGATCAATAATTATGGTCGGTATGATCGCGGTCCGGCGAGTGTCGGGAAGGGGCAGGAACCATTCCTGTCTTCATGCGTTCAGGTGGTGAACGCAGATTAGAGACCGAATGCGGGCGGATGTCAATCCGGATGGGGTTTCTTGTGGGAACGCCCCTCACCCGGGTCCGTCCTCCGTGGCCGGGGCGAGGGGACCCCGGGACCAATCGTTGAGGGTTAGCGCAGCGTCCCTCAGGGACTTTCCCGTCGAGCGGGATCGAGACCTTCGGTCGTAATCCGCCGAATGTGTCCCCGCCATGCGGCGCAATGCACTTGGCTTATTGCGCCCTACCGGAGGTGGATTTTGGCAACAAACCGGATAGGCAAGGAATATTGTTATCACGCCGTAAGGATCGGCCCCTCGCCCTTCAAATTCGCGCTGACAGCTTACAAGCGGCGGACAAACTCGACCGGCGTCTCGATCGGGTAATTGTCGCGCAGCGCGAGCAGGTCGCCGTCGCCGGTCACCAGTACATCGGCTTTGGTGGCTGCACGTGTCGCAAGTATCGGCGCGTCGCCCGGATCCCGCGGGACTTCGACCGATATCGGACCGAGTTCGACCACTTCGGCGCGGATGTAAAGCTGTTTGACAAACAACTCAATCTGTTGATCATCCCATCCAAGTTTGCGCCGGATCTTCGGATATTCGAGAACCCTGCCGATCTCGGCAAGCTGCTCAAGGGAGAGCGCCACCTCGAACCGGGCTTCGACCCATGCCGCAATAATGCGACCGGGTGTTCCTTCGGGGAACATCAGGCCGGAGAGGAGGACGTTTGTATCGAGTACAACCTTCACTTCTTCCCGCGCCGCGCGCGCACGTCCTTAACCGCCTCATCGACGAGCGCTTCGACCGCCTTTTCCGTCATGCCTGTGAACGCCTGCGCGAGCTCTATGCGCATCCGATCGAACTCCTCATCCAGCTTGCGCAGGCGCGTGAACATGGCGATGTCGACCAGGGCAGCCACAGGTTTGCCGGCTTTGGTGATCAGCACTTTTCCATGCCGATACTGAACCTCATTGAGCAACTCGCCGAGGTTTTGCCGGACCGTCATGGCAGGGGCTTCGCGGATCATGATCGTTATCTCACTTGATGTAATTGGTACAACCATAGCAATCAACGCGGGGTCATGCAATTCTTCCTCGGATCGCCCGCTCAGCCCCGTAACTCCTCGACCTTGAATCGCCGGACAGCCGGTGGGCGACAGTCGGACATGCGCCTCATCGTCTCATTCCCAGATGCTGGACGACCGCGTTCTCGACCTCGCGCATGTCCGCCGGCGACAGTATCCCGAGCCGGGTTTTCAGGCGTTTCTTGTCAGCAGCCATGATCTGATCGGCCATCGCTTTGGATTGTCGGCCGTCGATGCTCACAAGTGCCTCGCCTGGGTAGACTTGCGCGACGTTGCTGGTCAGGGGCACTACAACGACGCGGGCCAGGTTGCGGTTGGCTGCGTCGTTGCTGAGGATCACAGCCGGTCGCGTTTTGCGGATTTCGCTACCGAGAGCGGGGTCGAATTCGACCCACCAGATTTCACCGCGCTTCATCGCTGATATCGCCAGCAAGCGCATTACTCCATTCCATCGCTTCGGTCTCGCGAGCCGTGTCTGCCGCCATGGCGCGGTATCCTTCGTCCAGGGTGGTATCAGCGATATAGGGCTTGACCAGGTTTTCGATGAACTGGCTGATCTTGCGTTGCCCCACCATCCGGCGCAGGCCCTCATAGACAGCATCGTCAACAGTAATGGTCAGTTTGCGGCGCACGATTACCTCCTGAACGAGTAATACGTAATACGTATAATGGCATATTCTAGCAGATCCCGAACTTGGGTGCCCCAAGAATTGAGATGTCTGCCTGCCCTCCAGCAGGCTTCAATCTGGTCGCATATCCTGCCCGCGGTCCAGGCCCCGCCTTTTCGGAAAACCGTACCAGGGGCGCCGCTCTTGGCTCACTCGTCCTCGACACCCCCGGTGCCGCGCCCGTTCCCATCTTCAGCAGCGCGACGCCGATTCACCGAATACGCCGTCCAAGCCAGCGCGAGCAGCACGACAAAGGTGAGCGCGTTGGCCGGGATCTGCAGATTGAAATCGACCCAACTGTGAATCATGATGGCGATGATGCCCATGGTTGCGCCGAAGGCGACTCCCCGGCATAGCGGGTCGCGCCGCTCGTACAGGGTTCTCAGTGCGACGACGAACGTGGACAGCACGATCAATCCGAGCAGGCCAAGCCCGATCACCCCGGTATCCGTGGTGATCTGGATATAGTCGTTGTGGGCGTGGTCGAAATAGGCGCTGATCGCGCCGGGCCGATACTTCGGGAACGCGCCGTAAAAAGTCCCGCCGCCGCTCCCCGTCAACGGGTAGTCCTTTAGCATGTCCATGGCATAAAGACCGGGCTCCAGCCGTTCTTCCACCGACTCGCCGGTCGGTTGCAGTTCGCGGTAAATCGTCGTCTCCTCGTAGCGCTTGATCACGTTCTCCACCCCGAACCAGGTGCCGACGATGAAAACGTCGATGATGATGAGGCTGACGAGCAGGATGACCGTGGACCGGGTCGCGTGACGGGACGTGGCCAGTCCGATGACGCCGGCGACCAGCATGCTGGTAAAGAACGCCGCGTTGCCCATGCGCGAGCGCGTCATCACCAGCGCGATCACCATGATGACCAGGCTGATGCGCAGCAGCACCCGGGTGCTGAGCAACCATCCGGCGGTATCGCGGAATCGCTGTTTCCAGGACTGCGCGCTTCCGCCTTTGAGCGTCGCGATCATCATGCCTATGCCCAAGGCGAGGCAGATCTCCAGATAGCCGGCCAGGTGATTGCGGTTGACGAAGGTTCCGTGGGCATTGTCGATGTGGCTGAACTTGGTGAAGAACACCTCGTAATTCAATCCGGCGAGGTGCATGAAGCTAGCCGCCAGTGCTTGGACTGTTCCGGCAGCGACGACGACGATGGCGATGGTCTTCAGGCGCTCGCGGCTGCGCATCAGCGCCAGCGTCAGGCCGAAGGCGGCAACGTAGGCGCAGGACTTCAGCAGATACCCCAGGGACGCGTTCGGGTCGATCGAGAGCGTCTGTATGGCGGATGCGTGATGCGGCGTGGGGAGCCTGGCGCGGGTCGGTGAGATCAGTTGCAGCAGGTCGGCGGGCAAGGGGATGACCTGGAGCGCAAGCCAGGCGAGCCAGCATGCGAACAGCAGCAGCGCCGGCCACGCGCGTCGAATGGGCGTGTGCAGATGGACCCGGCCGAGCGCGTAGAGCCAGATCCAGGCGAGCGCGAGCGCGAACAGGCCGACTTCGAGCATCGCCGCCGCCCAGGGGCGGTTGCTCCCCAGCGGGATCGGCGCCCAGACGAGGAGGGCGAGGAACAGGACGAAAATCGTGCCGTCGGCGGCGGAGGCCGGTTTCATGTCAATGAGCCGCATTCATGCTAGTGTGCCGCCTTCCCGAGAATTCGTTTTGCTTCCACATGGCCGCGTTCGGCGGCCTCGCGATAATAGCGGAACGCTGCGTCGAGGTCGCGCGCCACGCCATGCGCCTCCTCATACATGTAGCCGATGTTGAACAGGGCTGCGGGTTCGTTCTGTTCGGCCGCCTTGCGGTACCAGGCCAGGGCTTCCTCGTAGTCGCGCGCTACGCCCAGCCCCTGGTCGTACAGATAGCCGAGGTTGTTTTGCGCGGTGGCGTTGCCTTGTTCCGCGGATTTGCGGTACCAGGCTAGCGCGGTTTCGTAGTTGCGCGCTACGTCCAGGCCCTGCTGGTACAGCCAGCCCAAAAATAACTGTCCGAGCGGGTCGCCGCCTTGAGCGGCCTTTTCATAATGCCGGCGGGCGATGTCGAGTTCGCGCGGCATGCCGCGACCGTGCTGGAACAGTTGCCCGATCATGGCATCGGCTTCGAGGTCGCCGTTGGCGGCGGCTTTCTCGTACCAGCGCTTCGCCTCTGCGTAGTCCTGGGCGATGCCTTGCCCTTCCTGGTAGTGCCAGCCGATGGCGCGCATGGCGGGGGGGTAGCCGAGCGTGGCGGACTTGCGGTACTCGGCAAGGGCGCGTTCCGGTTCGCGCTCGGTGCCCAGACCTGCGGCGTACAGGTAGCCGAGGTTGTAGAGCGCGACAGGGTGGTCCTTGCCCGCGGCGCGCTCGAACCATTCCCGAGCACGGGCGGGGTTCTTCTCCGTGCCCAGGCCTTTGAGGTGGAGCCAGCCAAGGTTGTTGGAGGCGGCCGCAAGGCCCTGGTCGGCGGCTTGCTGGTACCAGCGGCGCGCCTCGACGTAATTCTGCTCGGCACCCAGGCCTTCCTGATACATGTGCCCCAGGAGGTTCATGGCCTCGGCGTGGTCGTTGGCGGCGGCGTTGAGAAACCATTCGCGCGCGAGCGGATAGTTGCGCTGCACCACCTGGCCCTGGTAATAGAGCCGGCCGATTTGCACCTGCGCTCCGGCGTCGCCCGTGCGCGCCAGGTCGAGCAGCTTGACGATCGCGGCGCGCTCGCCTTGGATGGCGAGCCGGGCGAGCGCATCGACCTCTGCTGCGGGAGCCGCCAGGGCTGAAGCAAAGGG
>JGI1356J14229_10003710_pt1 | contig 11582 bp, 8 predicted proteins | sample Subgrocontami58m_FD_14229 | JGI IMG/M metagenome (IMG submission 14229) | reverse complement strand
CGGCGGGGTCGGGAGACCCCGCCCTACATGTAGTCCCGCGCTCCGTCACGGTCAGGCCGAATACGCGTTGCACGAGTTCGAAGAGACCGGCGACGACGGCGTTCATCGGAAAATACGGGCGGAGCGCCTCCTCGTCGAAGGCGTATCGATCCTTCCGCAACCGTTCGGCCCAGAACATCAGTTCCCACGGGGCGAGCTTTCCCGCACGGCTGACGTCCTGCCCGGTTTGCTTCGCCTTGAACTCCTCCAGTTCGCGGCACTCCTGCGCGAAAGCCCGCACGGCGCGGTGCTGCAGGTCGTCCATGAAATCGAACGCGCGCTGCGCCGACTTCGCCATGCGCCGCTCGAGCACGAGATCGGCGAAATGCCGCTTGCCGAGCAGCGCCGCCTTCTCGGCCCGCAGTGCGAGAATCTGGCGGACGAGCGCGGCGTTGTCGTGCGGCGGTTGCGCGCCTGTCGCGGCCGACGCGGTCCACATTTCGCGCCGCAGCGCGTCGTCCTCGACGTAGGTCATGAACGGCTCGAGCGACGGCATGTGCAGCGTGAATCGCCAGCCGGCGAGCCCCTTCGCTTTCGCGCTGCGGGCCGCCGCCGCCTTCGCGTGGGCCGGCAGTCCACCCAGGCGCGCCTCGTCCTTCTCGTCGACGACCAACTGCCAGGCGTTGGTCGCATCGAGGACGTTCTCTGCGTATTTTTGGGTCAGCTGCGCCAGCTCGGTTTGCAGCGCCTCGAGTCGCGTGCGCTGCGCCGGCGGCAAATCCGCGCCGGCCTGACGAAAGTCCTTCACCGATTCGTCGAGGAAGCGACGGTGGATGCCGCGCAGGCCACGTGCGGCCGGCGACTCCGCGAAAGCTTTCAGCCGCTGCCAGAGCGCCGCGTTCAGCGGAATGGCGGCGAAAAATGCGGAGACGCGCGGCAGCATCGCGTTGTGCGCCTCCCGCAAAGCCGGCGAGTCGGCCACCGATTGCAGGTGCGTGACTTTGCTCCAGGCAACGGTTAGTTCCTCGGTCGCGTGCTCGAGCGCGAGGAAGGTGTTCTCGAAGGTGAGCGTCGCGAGATCGCGCTGCGCGATGGCGTCGACGGCGGCCTGCGCGCGGGCGAGCGCCGCATCGATGCCAGCCGACACCAACGCCGGAGTGAGCTCCGACCAACGAATATGAAACGCCGCGTCGAGGAACGGGTTATCTGCCATGGCCGGCAAAAACCGGCCACGCGGCCCGAAAGTCAAATGGCAAGCTTCACCAGGTGTAGCCGATGCCCGCGGAGATCTGACGGCGGGGGGCCGGTACCGCCGGGACTTCCTGGAAGTTGCTGCTCCAGAGATTGTCGACGTGCAGCGACGCTTCCAGTCCGCGGATCGCCGGCGGCCGGAAGGCGATCCCCACCGCCGTGTTCAGCGCCTCGTCGCCGCCAACCGATCGCAGGAGGTTGTCCTGCTGGATCCGCGCAACGTTGTCCATGCGCAGCTCGACCCCTCCGCCCAGTCGAAGCGTGAACGCAGCCGTGAGCCGGTGCCGCGCGTAGTTCAGCGCGTAGAAACTCGCGTCGATATTCGCGCCGCGATAATCGGCGTCTTTCGTCAGCGTGGTGAAGCCCAGCACGACGTCGCACCGCTGCCACGAACGGCGTGCGACGATTTCCAGCCCGGCGACGTCGATATCGACCGGATTTGCGGTCCGCGCAGTCACCCCGCGGCGAAATGTCCAATCGACCAGCGAATCATCGCGGCGCCAGAAAAGCGCGGCAGCGGTCGTCCAACCGGCGAACGCACCGTTGGCCCCCAGCTCGAGATTGTGACTGCGCTCGCGTCCGAGATCGGGGTTGCCCCGGAACAGTCCGGCCGCCGCACTGGAGTTCAGCGCGGTGTAGGTGGGAACCTGTGACGTTTGTGCGTAGCCGAAATGGATGCGCCGCAGGTGCGCCGACGGCAGGGTTCGCGCGATCTCCACCAACGGCGACCAGGTTCCGCGGTCGCGATTCGTATCGTCGAAGCTGCCGCCCGCTTTCACCGTCGTGCTGCTGCCATCCGCGGCCGCCCACGTTTTCTCGGGCACGAGGGCAAATTTCGAAAGCGTGCGGGTGTGGTAGCGACCGAACGTGAGGGAGCTCGACTTCAACTCGTCCGCGAGGACCTCCTCCCTGGCATTCAAGGCAAAGCTGCCGAAATCGCGCCGGCCGCTTGCGGCCGCGCCGCTGATCCAGGTGGTGTGCTGGAACGGATGCACCGGGCCGAGCGGAGCGAAGCGGTTGAACGCGTAGTCGTCCTTGTTGCGGCGATGATACGCGCCGGCTTCGAAAAACTGGCCGGCGCCAAGGTCCACGCGGTGATTCAGGGCGAAGAGCACGGTCTCGAGGTTCTCCGTTTCGTTCGAATTGAACGGTGTGTACAGATTCGGCCAGCCGAACCGTTTCGCCTGATACCCGGCGAACAAATCGGTTTGCGCGCGGCTGTCGCTGCGCTGCCAGCGCCCTCCCACGCGATCGAACTCGTGCTCGCCAAATCGGATCACGCCGTCGGACTGCGAGTGCGCCAGCGCAACATCGGCGCCGAACTTCGTCGCTCCCGCCCGCCCGGCGGTCGAGAAGCCTTGGTAAATCTCCCCGCGGCGAAAACCGTGGTCGCCCGCAGCCAGCGATGCGGCGCCCGCGGAGCGGATGGGACGCCAGCCGAAGTTGACAGCACCCGCCGTCGCGTTGCTGGTGGCAAGAGCCAGGTCGGCGCCAGTCAGGACCTCGGGCGCGGTGAGCATCGCCGGAGCGACCGGCAACTCGGCAAAGTAGTGCCCGGTCTGCGGATCGAGCAGAGTCACGGCACCGATCCGGAAGCCGGTGTTTTCGAAGATTCCGCCGCGAATCGTGACGTCCGCCTGCCCTTCCGCGAGGTTGCGAGCCTGAAGATCGACCTGCGGCTCGTAGCGCAGACTCGAGACCGGCATCGCGAACGTGCCGGCCGGAGCTTGGTTCGCAACGCGAGGCGAGTAGACCGTCACCTCCGGCAACTGGCTCGCCGCGGTCTGGCCGAGCAGCCAACCCGGCAAGGCAGCGAAGAAAAGTCCGGCCGCAGTTTTCATCGCATCAGGCGCTAACAGGCCCGAGCCCAAAAACAAGCCTCTGTTTAGGAGGATGGCGGTGCCGGCTTAACAAGGCCGCCACGGAACCGGTGCCTTCCTTTCAGCGGAACAGCTTTCAGTGGGCCAGTAATCTCCCACTTCAGCGGCGCCGGCGGTCTCGCCGCCGGGCTTTACTCGTCGCCGTCGTTGCCGATCGCCTCGACGGGGCACCCTTCGAGGGCCTCCATGCACTGGGCGATTTCTTCTTCGCTNGTCGGCTGCTTTTGCACGTACGAATATCCACCCTCGTCATGGCGGGTGAAGAAAGAAGGCGCCGTTTCGCGGCAAAGGTCGCAGTCGATGCATTGCTGATCGACGTAGAACTTACCCGGAACGTTCGGAGCCCATTTGTCAGCTTTGTTCGCCATAGGTGTGGACCGTGCGACAAAGAGTTCAATCAATGGGCCTGTCAAGCGGGCTTCGGCTTGGCGGCAGATCGCAGCATTTTCCGTCGTAAATGGGCGCGTGATCTCATGGTGGCGGCTTGTATTTGGAGGCCCTCCCGCTACGGTGCCGGCAATGCTTTCGGACCGGTCTTACATGCGGGAAGAGTACCAGCGGGAAAGGACCTCCGCGCTCACCTGGCTGATTTCCGCCATCATTGCCGGCTTCATCCTACAACTGATCGTTGGCTCACCGCTGGTCCGCAACGCAGTGCGGTTCGAGGAGCTCTTCGCCCTGTCCCCGGCGGCATTACGGCACGGATGGGGTTGGACGCTGCTGACGCATTCCTTCCTCCACAGTACCGATTTCATCGTCCACCTGCTGTTCAACGTGCTCGCGCTCTATTTTCTCGGCCGCGAGCTGGTGCCCATGCTGGGCACGCGACGGTTCCTGAGCATCTACGCGGCGGCGATCGTGGTGAGCGGACTCGCGTGGAGCGTGGTGCACTGGCGCCATGGTTCCGACACCTTGATTGGCGCGACGGCGGCCATCGAGGCGCTTTTCATCGTGTTCGCCTGTTTTTTCCCGAATCAGCAGATCAGCTTCCTCCTTTTTTTCCTGTTTCCCGTCACGCTGAAGCCAAAGCACGTCGCGTATGCGCTGACGATCGTCGGACTGGTCGGCTTTTTCTGCTATGAATTGCCGGGCAATCCCCTGCCACTCGAGATCGCGTTCGCGAGTTCGGCGCACCTGGGCGGTATCCTGACCGGGTATTTTTATTATCGGTTCGTGCACGATGGACGTTGGTTCACGTCGCAGGATAGCGCGGAGATCGAGCTGCCCCGGTGGTTGAAACGCCGGAGCCGGCCGGCACCGGCACCCGCGAAGGCATTGCCGCCGCCCTCCACCGCTTCCGCCAACAGCCGTGAAGATATCCGTGCCGAGGTGGATCGGATTCTCGACAAGATCAACAGCCAGGGTTTCGCGGCGCTCACCCCCGAAGAGAAACGCGCGCTCGACGATGCGAAGCAGGTGTTGAGCCGGCGGTAGTTGTGCGCCCCAGTCCATGACGGTTTCTCGCCCTTGCGCTGGCGGTCAACCTGCTGAAACATTTCACCTTAGTTCCCATCTAAACTCCATGATCTGCGCCTTCGGTTTTCTTCGCCGGTTCGTCCTGCCCGTCGCCCTCGCCTTGACCGCGGCGGTCGGGCTCGCCGCGGACCGCAAACTCTTCACCACTTCGACGACGCTGGCGCACGAGGCGAGCACGTTGACCAAATTGCTCGACGAGCTGCACTACAATCACGACGCCGTCACCAGCAAGGACTACGCGAACATCATTCCCGATTACATGGGCGAGCTCGACGGCCAGCGGTTGTTCTTCCTCGGGACGGACCGCGCGCAGTTCATGGAAAAATACGGGAAGAACGTGTACTACAACACCGCGTTCCTCGGGAACATCGACGCGGCCTACGAGATTTTCTATGTCTACCAGACGCGCGTCGAAAAGCGGATCGCGTGGATCAACGAACAACTGCAGAAGGACCTCGATCTGAGCGCGAACGACACGTACCGCGCGGACCGCGCCAAGGCCGAATGGCCGGCCAATCTGGCCGCCGCGGACGAGCTCTGGCAGAAGCGGCTGAAGTTCGAACTGATTGCCGAGTTGCTGAACAAGAAATCGCCCGAGGAGGCGAAGGCGCAGGTCAAGAAGCGTTACGAGCGGATGCTGAAGAACCTCAGCGAAATCGAGGGCAACGATCTGGCGGAGCTCTACCTGTCGACAATCGCGAAACTCTACGATCCGCACTCGACGTATTTCTCGGCGGCGACCTACGAGGATTTCGGCATCCAGATGAAGCTCCAGCTGGTGGGCATCGGCGCACTGCTCGGTCTCGAGGATGACGTCTGCGTGGTGAAGGAAATCGTGCCGGGCGGCCCCGCCGACATCGGCCGGCAGCTGAAGCCGAACGACAAGATCATTTCGGTGGCCGAAAAAAGCGGCGAGCCGGTGGAGATCCTCGGCATGAAGCTGCGGAAGATTGTCGACAAGATTCGCGGCAAGAAAGGCACGCAGGTCGTGCTGACCGTTCAGCCGGCCGACGCAACCGACAGCTCGGCGCGTAAGCAAATTGTCATTACACGCGACACCGTGAAGTTGAATTCGGCCCGGGCGCACGGCGCGGTTTTCGACGTGCCGGACGAGGACGGCCGCAACCAGCCCATCGGCGTGATCACGCTGCCGGCATTTTACGGCCCGGCGGACGAGGGCGACACCGACGCGGAGAAGACGACGGCGTCCCGCGACGTCGCGCGGCTCATCGACCAACTGAAGCAAGCCGGCATCCAGGGCCTGGTCCTCGATCTGCGCCGCAACGGCGGCGGATATCTCACCGAGGCAATCGAACTCGCCGGGTTGTTCATCCAGAAGGGCCCGGTCGTCCAGGTGAAGAATTACAACGGCGAAATCCACATCGACAGCGATCGCGACGCGAAGATCGCGTACACCGGGCCGCTCGCAGTGCTGGTCGATCGCTTCAGCGCATCGGCGTCGGAAATCGTGGCCGGCGCCCTGCAGAATTACGGGCGGGGCATCATCATCGGCGACAGCTCGACGCACGGCAAGGGCACGGTGCAGCAAGTCGTCGAAATGAAACAACTGAACCGCCAGCTCGCGCTCTCGCCGCAAAAGACCGGCGCAGCCAAGTTTACGATTCAGAAATACTACCTGCCCAGCGGCGCTTCGACGCAGCTCAAGGGCGTCGTGCCCGACATCGTGCTGCCATCGATTGAGGATTTCCTGCCGATCGGCGAGACCGACCTGCCCCGCGCGCTGGTGTGGGATCAGATTCCCACGAGCTTTTTCGACGGGGAGCCGCTCGATCCGAAAGTGCTGACGCCCTTGCGCCAGGCGAGTCTCGAGCGCCAGACCAAGCTCGAGGAGTTCACCTACCTGCGGAAGAACGTCGACTGGTTCAAGGCGCGGCAGGAGCAAAAGCTCGTTTCGATCAATCTCCAGGAACGGCAAAAACAGAAAGCATCGGACGACGCGTTCCGGAAGGAAATGAAGGCGGAGAAGGAACAGCTGGCGAAGAACGAGTTCACTTACAAGTCGTTGTATCTCGGCCCGCCGCCGACGCCGCGCATCAAGGCACCCAAGAAGGACGGCGAGGAGGAGGATGAACTCGACTCCCTCGACGACAACGACGGTTACGCGAAGGCGGACGTGCACCTCCGCGAGAGCCTGCGCGTCATCAGCGATGCCATCGCGCTGGGTCGGAACCGGGAACTCTGGGCCAGCAATCGGCCGCCCCTCACGGCGGGGACGGTGTCGAAGAGCGGCGGCTGAGCTCAGAGAAACCCAAAGACGAAGCGATCGCGCGCGGTGAGGTCGGGTTTCGATTCGACCCGGCCGAACCCGGCTGCACGCAGCCGCGGCAGCAGCTCCGCGTGGTGCCCACTGCCGGTCTCCAACGCGAGCAGCCCGCCCGCCGTGAGAAAACGCGGGGCGTCGGCAATGATCCGCATCAGATCCGTCAGGCCGCCGTCCGCTGCGGTCAGGGCCGTGGCCGGCTCGAACGCGTGCACCTCCACGGGCGTCTGCGCGGTCTCCTCCGGCGAAAGGTACGGTGGATTCGACACGATCAGATCGAAGCGGGCGGAGCCGAGGCCGGCGAACCAGTCCGACTGCAAGCACGTCACGCGCGCGGCGAGTCCCGTGGCTTCGGCATTTTCGCGCGCCAGGGCCAGCGCGGCAGGACTGGCATCGGTTGCGGTGACCCGGGCGGACGGAAACGCCTCCGCGAGCGCGAGCGCGATGGCGCCGGAACCCGTGCCCAGATCGAGGATACTGGTTGGCGGCCGGTCGGCCTCGAGCAGGCGGACCTGTTCGATCAACTGCTCCGTTTCCGGGCGCGGAATCAGCGCGCGACGGTCGACCTTCAGGGTCAGCCCGCAGAAGGCGGTTTCCCCGATGATGTATTGCACGGGCTCGTGCTGGGCCCGCCGTCGCACGAGCGGTCGAATGATCTCGAGTTCCGCCTCGGTGAGCGGCCGCTCGAACTCCAGGTAGAGCTGCATGCGCTTCCGGTGCAGCGCATGGCCGATCAGCAGTTCGGCGTTCAGCCGCGGCGATCCGATGCCCTTGCCGGCGAAGAAATCCGTGGTGCGTTTGATGATCTCGAGGACCGTCAGCATCTCATTCGTTTCCGCCGGCCACGCCGCGCGGCGCGAAGTCGTGCCCCGTCAGCGCGGCGAGCTTCTCCTCGTAATCGGCCTGCTGCAGCGCGGTGATGATCGGCTCGATGTTGCCCTCCATGACCTGCGGCAGGCTGTAAAGCGTGAGGCCGACGCGGTGATCCGTCAGCCGGTTCTGCGGAAAATTGTAGGTCCGGATGCGTTCGCTGCGGTCGCCCGAGCCGATCTGGCTGCGCCGCGTGGCCGCATATTTGGCGTGCTCCTCGTCTTCCCGCCGCTTGAGCAGCCGCGAGCGCAGCACCGTCATGGCGCGGGCCTTGTTCTTCAGCTGGGAACGTTCGTCGGCACAGAAGACGATCATCCCCGTCGGCTTGTGAATGATCCGGACGGCGGAATCCGTCGTGTTGACGCCCTGCCCGCCCGGGCCGCTGGCGCGCTGCACGGTGATGTCCAGGTCCTGCGGGTCGATCTGCACATCCACCTCCTCGGCCTCCGGCAACACCGCGACGGTGACCGTGGAGGTGTGAATTCGGCCGCTGGCCTCGGTCACCGGCACCCGCTGCACGCGATGCACCCCGCTTTCGAATTTCAACTGCTTGTACACGTCGCTGCCGGAGATGAGGAAGATGACCTCCTTGAAGCCTCCCCGCTCCGACATGCTGCTGCTCATCGGCTGAATCTTCCAGCCGCGATTGTCAGCATATTTCGAATACATTCGAAACAGCTCCGCCGCAAACAGGCTCGCCTCGTCGCCCCCGGTTCCCGCCCGAATCTCCATCACGGTGTTGCGCGAGTCGGTCGGGTCCGGCGGAATCATCGCGAGCAGGACGGTCTCGCGCAGCGTGTTGCGGCGGCGCTCCAGTTCCGGCAGTTCGGCCGCGGCCAGTTCGCGCAGGTCGGCGTCCGCCGCGCTGTCCCGGCCCAGCACCTGCGCTTCGCCGATTTCCCGCTGCAGCCGCGCATAGGCCTGGTAGTCGGCCACGAGCTGCCCGAGCTTCTGGTGCTCGCGCGTCACGTCGGCCGCGCGGCGCGGATTGGCATAAAAGGAAGGCTCCGCCATCTGCGCCCCCAGCTCGTCGAGGCGGCGTTGAAACGGTGCGAGATCCGGAAGTTCGTCCATGAAGTTGCGAGGCGCGGCGGCCCATTTGCGAATTGCGCGGGCCGCCGGTTGCGCTACGTATGGCGGCCATCATTACGCGAGGCGGATGCGCCTAGCGGTGGTGATCAGCAATGGCCACGACACTTTTCACTCAAAACACCATCGCGTTGATCTGGGATTTCGACAAGACGTTAATCCCGGATTACATGCAGTCGCCCCTCTTCCGGCGGTTCGGGGTCGACGAAGCGAATTTCTGGGACGAAACGAACAAGCTGGCCGAGCATTACCGGAAACGCGGCTACCATTTGTCGCCCGAGATCGCGTATCTCAACCATTTGCTGACCTACGTGCTCGCCGGGGCCATGGCCGGACTCAACAGCAAGATTCTGTTCGAGTGCGGCGCCGACATCAGATTCTACCCGGGTCTGCCGGAATTCTTTGACCGCGCCAAGACCTTCGCCCGGGAGAAGGCCGAGTACCTCAAGCACGAGATTTCGGTCGAACACTACATTGTCAGCACCGGTATCGCGCCGATGATCCGCGGCAGCGCCATCGCGAAACACGTGGACGGGATCTGGGCGTGCGAGTTCGTCGAGAATCCGCTCCAGCCCGGGTTCCTGAAGCAGAAGGAACTCTCGATCGACGCGACCGCGGAAATCGCGCANATCGGAATGGTCATCGACAACACGACGAAGACGCGGGCGATTTTCGAAATCAACAAGGGCACAAACAAGAACCCGGCAATCGACGTGAACTCGAAGATGGCGGCGGAAGACCGCCGGATTCCGATTCAGAACATGATCTACATCGCCGATGGCCCGAGCGACGTGCCGAGTTTCTCCGTCGTCAAGAAGGGCGGCGGCCGCGCCTACGCGGTCTACAACCCGGAGAAATCCGCGGAGTTCGAGCAAAACGACCGGTTACTTCAGTCGGGGCGGATCCACGGATACGGACCGGCCGATTATCGCCCCGATTCGAGCACGGCGCAATGGCTGCGGCTGCACATCCACCAGATCTGCGATCGGATAGTCATTGACCGCGAAGCCGCGGTCGCGACCAAGGCCTCGAAACCGCCGCGGCACCTCAATGCCACGCCAGAGGAGGAAGCGGCGCGGCGCGCGCCGAAGGCGCCAAAGCAGGCCTCGTTTTTGGAGTAACGCGACCGCCCCGCGAGCACCACTCGACCCGTTCGGTTTCCGAAAGAAAAAAAACGCCGGCCTTTCAAGGCCGGCGTTCTCAATTCTAATTCTATCTCTTCGTGCTTAGGACGAACGGCTGACGTTCTGGTCAGGATTGACCGGAGGCGTCGTCTGCGGCGGAACGACGACAACCACCGGGCCCGCCGGCGGAGTGACCACCACGGGCGCATTGCCGGAAGCAACGGTGCCGGTGCTAGCAGAGCTATTTCCGGTTGTGGCCGCCGTTGTAGCAGCGTTCGAGACAGCGGTCGTCGGATTCGCCACGGTGTTGGTTGCAACAGTGGTGTTAGAACCGCTGGAAGCAGCGCCAGCCATGGCGGTCGGCGTAGCCGCCGGGACCGCTTGGGAAACCGCCACGGCGACCGTTGTGACGGCCTGGGTAACGGCTGCAGGCGTTCCGCCGGTGGCGGCAACCGACCTGGCAACTTCCGTTACGACACTGGCCGCGACGGCGGCAATGGCGCTTCCTTGCGAAACGTTAGCGGTCGCCGCCTTGACGACAGACACGGCAACGGCCGCGGCGGAAGTCGGCGAAGCGGTCGCTGCGGCACTGGCGATTTGCCCGGCCTGCGCAGGCGCAGAAGACGCGGCGGCAGCAGCGATCGACGCGACCGTCGATGTGCTGACGCCGGTTCCCGATGCGTTGACCGCCGCGGTCGTGACGGCTGCGGCCTGGGCCGGAGCCGCCTTGGCAACGGCAGCGACAACTGCGACTGCCGTCGTCGGGGATGCCGTGACAATTGCCGTGGTGACCGCAGCAGAGATGCCCGGATTCACGGCGGCAGCGACTGCAGCCACGGTGGCAGCGGCGCCAGGATTCGCCGCGGCGATCGCGGCCACTCCGGCCGTGTCACCGTTTTGGGCGGCCTGTTGGACCGCAGCTTTTTGTTCATCGGTGAGCTGATTGTTCTGAGCAAACGAGAACACCGATGTTAATCCGAGAAGCACAGCGAAGAGCAGCGAACGAGTATTCATAGGAAGGTGATGGTTACGCCTGACGGTTCGACGGTTTGATGCAATTCTTCTACCAAAGCAAGGTCTAAGGTAACAGCTTGGGAACCAGCCCGCAGGGGTGGAACGAAGCGGTGGTAACAGCCGGTTCGCGTCTTACAATAGAAAAGAGAAAACGAATCCAGAATGGCGCGTTGGCAACGCGAGGGCTGCGGCCAGTATGCCAAAAAATGCGCCGGCAGGGTGCCGGCGCATCGAGGTGCGGAACGTCCGCCGGATTAGTTCGAGCGACTGACGTTAATTGTCGGGTCGATCGGCGTGACCGGCGTGGTGGGCGGCGTCACGACGGGCGCTGAGGTGCCAGGAGTTACCGGCGGCGCCACCGTGGTTGTCGTCGTACCGGCCGCACTGGTTGTGGACGTGGTCACAGGCGTTGTGGCGGAGCCGGTCACGGTCGACGTGGAGGTGGAAGTTGTGGCGGGTGTACCCGGCGCGGTCGGCGCGGACGTCGCGGTCGAGGAAACACTCGTGCCACCGCCGGTGGTGTTCACGGTGACATTGACCGTCGGCGCGACGACATTTGGAACGGCGACCGTCCCGCCGGCATTTGTCACCGCGGTGGACGCGCCCGCACTCGAGCCG
>JGI1356J14229_10003685_pt1 | contig 11623 bp, 7 predicted proteins | sample Subgrocontami58m_FD_14229 | JGI IMG/M metagenome (IMG submission 14229) | reverse complement strand
ACTTTTTCAAATACAAATTCAGAGATGGCAGGAATATTCGACCGCAGTGGTAGAACCTTTGCCCCTGCTGGCATGATATGGTCGGTGGTGATATTGTCTCCCACCTTTAAAAGGACGTCCCCTTTCAACATATCAGGCATGGGTTCTTTCTTTGGCAGAGGTTTTATATTTGGGCCTCTGATAATTGATACCTCCTCTGGTTTTTCCGAAGGGGGAATAATCAAGCTGTCATCGATAATGAAGCTTTTTGGATATTTGATGACTATTGGATCACCAAAATCCCTCGGATCGCTAATAACGCCGTTGATTGCCGTTGCTATAGCTGTTTCCGGGCTTACCAGGTAAACCTGGGCGTCGGCCGTTCCGCTTCGACCTTCAAAGTTTCTGTTAAACGACCTTACGGAAATACCTCCGGAAGGTGGGGCTTGTCCCATACCAATGCAAGGACCGCAGGCTACTTCGATGATGCGTGCACCCGCAGCAATCATATCTGCTAAAGCGCCATTTTTGGAAATCATCTCCAACACCTGTCTCGAACCTGGAGAAATGGTGAGGCTCACGTCAGGATGTACTTTCCGTCCCTTCAACATTGACGCAGCCACCATAAGGTCATGATAGGAGGAATTCGTGCAACTCCCGATACAGACCTGATTAACTTTCGTACCTTTAATTTCACTGACTTTGCAAACGTTGTCCGGACTGTGGGGTCTGGCAATCAGTGGTTCTAAAGCCGAAAGATCAATTTCTACAACTTCATCATACTTAGCGCTCGCATCGGCTTTTAGCGGCTTCCATACGCCCTCTCTACCTTGCATTTTGAGATACCTTTTTGTTTGCACATCACTGGGAAAGATCGAGGTAAGCGCACCAAGTTCTGCGCCCATATTGGTAATCGTTGCGCGTTCTGTTACCGTAAGCGTCTGTACCCCTTCGCCTCCGTATTCAAATATTTTCCCGACGCCACCCTTTACCGTTAACCTTCTCAATAACTCTAGTATCACATCTTTTGCAGTTACCCACGGTCGTAATGCCCCGGACAGTTTCACCAATACGACCTTTGGCATTGTTATATAAAACGGCCCACCGGCCATAGCAATCGCTACGTCAAGACCGCCTACACCAATTGCTATCATTCCCAGCCCTCCGCATGTCGGCGTGTGGCTGTCTGATCCCAGCAAGGTTTCCCCCGGCACACTGAAACGCTCCAGATGCACCTGATGACAGATACCATTCCCCGGTTTGGAAAAATAAATACCGTATTTTTTCGCAATGCTCTGAAGGAATAAATGGTCATCAAAGTTTTCAAAGCCTGTTTGGAGTGTATTGTGGTCAACATAACTAACCGAAAGTTTTGTTTTAACTTTTGGTATACCCATGGCTTCAAACTGTAAATAAGCCATAGTTCCGGTAGCATCTTGCGTGAGGGTTTGATCGACAGAAATGGCGATCTCCTCACCAACCTTTAGCTTGCCAGAGACAAGATGCGAGCTGAAAATTTTTTGTACGATATTTTTCCCCATTTTAACCCTTTCGCTCATCTATTATTGCATTAAAAGCAGTTATTATTTTCAACAAATGTGTGAACAAAAAAAATCCCACCGTTTTTAGGCGGTGGGATTATGTTAAATGAATCTTTAAATTATTTCAAGTCAATTAGTATTACCTGTGCGTTGTTGGGAGCTTTACCAGTCCCGTACTCCCAAAGAGTAATACTTCAATATTCTGCGGTAAAAATGTTTTACTAAAATTATGCGATTTGTTTGGACCATGGCAAGACTGGCAGGTAACCAAGTCTTTGGTAATCAGGCCCTGACTGCGCATTCTTTGCACCTTCCCGAAGATTGACCTTTCACTGGTGTCTAACTGAGAATGCTCCGGCCCGCCAATATGGCATTTTTCACAGGCATCGTATGCCTTTGCATCAGCTACCGAAAATTTATGGCTTGGGTGGCAGGCATTGCAACTTCCCCCGACCCTGTCGAACTCATAGCTTAATCCCAATTTATGACATTCTTTACAATCTTTTATATTCAACAACCGTGTACTAATCACGTCAAATTTACTGGTAGCAGCCACCGGATGCCCCTGGAGATGAGCGCTTTCTCTGAAATCAATATATTGATTCTGATGGCACTCGCCGCAGGTGCTTGCAGAAACGTGGCCTCGTTTCCTTGCTATGAAACGGTGGTCATTTCCATGACAGCTTATACAGGTTACACCCTTCACAGCGTGAACACCTTTTGTCCATTCCTTCACAACATCGGGCGTCGCCATTTTATGACATGCAAGGCAGTCGGTCTCTTCATACGTACCGTAAGGTTTAATCTTTCTTGCAGCGTATGCCTTGAATAAATCACCGGGCATGTGTGGATGGACTATGCCAAGGTGACAATCAGTACATTCCAATTTTTCAGGCGTTTCACCGTGGGTACCATGCTTATTGCTTTTTAAAACAAATTCAATATGAGATTTATCCTTTGTAAATCCTTCTGTATGGCAACGAACACAGTTTCCATTCAGGATTTGAAGGCTATCTTCAGCAATCTCAATGAATTCGCCATCCGTATACGCCTGGAATGAATGCATCCAAGAATCGTGCGTTCCATCGCTGAGTTTCGCATGAGCATATCCCTTAAGTCCAGGCCCTACATGGCAGGCATGACAGTTTTCCACGTGTTCATTATGGTGCTTCGATGCCTTAAATGAATCGTAATGGATTTTCATTTCATGGCAACTGGCGCAGAACTCGCTCTTCTCTGAGTAATGGTACACCTTATTTATTGTAACAAAAAAAACAACCAATACGATTATGGTGAAGAAGCCTACCAGCTTTTTTCTTCTCTGAATAAATTCCAACACCTGCTTCAACCGCTCCATAAATACCTCCTAATCTTCCTTTTTTGTAATGAGGGCCTTTGCTTTTTAAATTAACTATCTATATTAATATAAAACTGAAATTCCCGTTAAAAATTGTATGCACTACGTAATAATATCTAAAACAATTCAAAGTTCGAGGATTCTACCACAAAGTTATTTCATGTTCAAGTCATTTTTTAATAACTATGAGATACTTCTATAATTGACAAACATACTACTTTCATGTAAAATTTTCACATAACTTAACCAATATAATACAAACAGTACCAAATTAAAGGAAGGAATTTAAGATGAATCGCTACTCCATCAAATATCACATTTCAGGCGCTGCACTTGTGTTCGGTATATCCGTTTTCTTTAGTACATTTCTTATGCAGGAAAAATCTGTTCAAGGACAGCACGCAGGAGGGGGTATTATTGATACTAGCAAACAACCCACTACAGAAGCACCAAGTTATCATCAATCTTTTGTACCATATGAAGGAACAATACAGGTCCCTTGGATCGACGAAAAACCAAACCCGGTCACCATCAAAATTACTGAAGTAATTACTTACGAAATCCCTGTAGATGAAAAGAAATTTAACGAAAAAAAACTGACGTTCGAAGACTTAGAAATGAAGGAGGTATCAAACAATTCTGAAATCAATTTCCATCAGGTTGACTGCTACTTCTTCAAAGTCGTAAAACAGACACAGGTTCGTACAGCAGAAAACATCTCCTGTAAAAGGGAAAGGGATGGAACTCAATATTGGCTTTCCGATGGTAAAAGATACGTTGAATGGGGAAGATGGTCGAACTGGATTCTTGAAAAAGAGGAGAAAAATATAGAAATGGCTGAGAAAAAGCCATAAATTTATTCTACTTAGCTTAGCACGTGAAAAGAGATACTCAATGTATCTCTTTTCTTTAGGTAAAAAATTCATATTGTTTATTTTAGTTTAAAAGGAGGTTTTTTTCTCGTGAGAATTGTATATATCATCGTTCCATTTATTATGTCTATCACGCTCCCTTACAGTACCCTCATGTCAAAGGAGATAAAAAAAGAGGAGCAAAAAGCACCTCAAAAAAAAGAATCTGTATCAAATACACAACAAAATATTACCAGAAACAAACTCTGTCCGGAATGTAATAGAATCTATCCTGGAGACATCAGCTTCTGCAGCGTCGATGGGAAACAGCTTATAGAATATACGGAAGAAGTTCTTATATGTCCAACCTGTAAGCAAAAAGCAAATCCTGGAGAAAAGTTTTGTAAAAATGATGGAACTCAACTCATCCCTCAATCTTCAACTGACAAAAAAACATCTTTACCCGATAAAAAAACAGAAATTAACCTTCCACCAGATGCCACTCAAGAAGAAAAGATGAAAGCTGCCATGTATCACTTTATGGAAGGAAATCGGCTCCGCGAAGAACTGAATGATTTTGAAGGGGCTTTAGAAGAATACAAAAAGGCAGAAACGTTAAATCCCGAATTTCCAACGCTTCATTTTCATATGGGAGGAATATATTGGAAGCTGGGAAATCAACGGGCAGCCTTAACCCATCTCGACAAATGTAAAACATTATTGGAAGCACAACCACCTGAAACGAAGTTAGATGAAAATTATCAAAAGATATTGCGGGACGTTAAAGTTTACATCAATAAATTAGAAAAAGGTCTAAAACCTTCCGAAAAGAGTCAACGCAAAGAATTAACGCTGGCTGAACGGGATGAAAGGATGAAAAATGCCCTGGTTGAAAATTGTGAAAAATGGAGTGAAATGATATTAATTCCGGCAGGAAAATTTACTATGGGCACAACCGAAGACGAATTTATTCCCGAAGAAACTCCGCTACATGAAGTACATTTAGATGATTACTATATTGATAAATACGAAGTCACCAATGCCCAATATTGGGAATTCTTGCAGTACATTAAAACTACCGGCGACCACAGCAAGTGCTTTCCAGGAGAACCAAAAGGAAAAGACCATACACCAGGCACACCTCACACTGGTTGGGACTATCCATATTTCGATTTCCCCGATTATCCTGTAAGCCGTGTCGACTGGTACGATGCTTATGCTTATGCCGGATGGGCAGGCAAACGTTTACCCACTGAAGCAGAATGGGAGAAAGCTGCCAGAGGAACAGACGGGCGCAGGTTTCCATGGGGCAATGTGTGGGATGCTAAACGATGCAACGTAGGACCTGATGCGCCTTTGTCTGTCGGTAGTTTTGAATTTGGGAAGAGCACATATGGATGTCTGGATTTAATCGGCAGTGTTTCAGAATGGTGCAACGATTGGTATCACCCCGAATATTACCAAACCAGCCCAAGCATGAATCCTAAAGGGCCGGAAAACAGCACAGGTATGCGAGTAATAAAGGGCGGGTCGTTGTTTGCTCCATATGCATATAAAATGCGTTGCGCAGTAAGGATATTTGGAAAACCTGAGGATCGAAACAAAAGTATCGGTTTCCGCTGTGTAAAGGATTATAAACAAGAAACCGAGAAAACTGCAAGAGAGGCTAGTAAGCAGGAGGAGAAAGGCAAAGAAGTGCACCAATAGCCAGCAATCTGTATATACCCTATTTATTTACCGGGATTTGAACCTTCATAATAGGGAGAGGTAAGTTCATCTTTGTAAATCCTTGCGAAGGCCGCTTTGGCGTGCTGATAGGAATTATAGTCATTTTGGGCATTTGCTCTGTCTCCTTTCAATTCATAGGCTTTTGCACGGTTTAAATAGGCATTGGCATAATCGTGGTCAAGGATAATTACCTTTGTAAATTCCTTGATAGCATGGTCTGTCTTTTTTTTCTTAAGATAAATCATGCCTAAATTATAATGCGGTGCAATTAATTTTGAATTAATTTCTATTGCTTGTTTGTACTCAACTATTGCCTTGTCTGTTTTATCCATCTTATTATAAACATTTCCAAGATAGTAATGAATCTTAGCAATATTTAAACCCTGCGATAACGCCTTCTTTAAGGCTTCAAGTGCATCGTTATACAAACCTTTAACAAAATAAGCTGTTCCCAAATTCACATACGCATCAGCATATCCCGGATTTATCTCAATAACCCGCTTATACTCAGAAATAGACTCATCCATGTGTCCTGTCTGATAATAGGCAACTCCCAGATTAAAATGCGCCTTATCATAGCCTGGCGATATCTCAATGGCTTTTTTGTACATCTCAGATGCCTTATCATGGGTATTGGTATCCTGACATAAAACACCGAGGTTAAAATACGCCTCTGCCTTCTTAGAGTCAAGCCCAATCGCCGTTTCGTATTCTCTCTTTGCTTCATCAAAGAGATTACGCTTATAATAAGTTAAACCCAATAGGAGATGCGCATCTGCATTATTAGGATCTTTTTGTACTTCTTTAAGACATACCTTAAGCTCATCCTCAGGAACTTCAATCTGCATACTTACTTCGGACAACCTTTGATAAGCTTCTGAATAATCAGGCTTGAGTTGTATAGCTTTATTAAAGGCTTCTACAGCCTTTTCCAGTTCACCTTTTTTGTAATAGGCATTTCCCAGTTTAAAATAAATCTCAGGTTGGTTCTTGTTTTTAGAAAGCGATTCCTCATATTCATCAACAGCCTTGTCCCACTGCCTATTTTCAAAATATTTATCACCATCGACAGAAATATCTTTTGCGTGCCCATAACAGCAGGGAAATACTGTTAAAGCAATTCCTACAAAAGAAATCAATTTCAACATATTAATTTGATTTTACTTCTATTTCCTGATCTTTCGTCTGTCCCTTTAACGTTGGCACTGATTGCATGAACAGCTCCTTGATCTCATCCTGCTTATAAACCACCGCAGGGTCTTTCCCCGTCCTCCACTTTGTAATATACGAGTAGGAGAGATAATCACTATAAGCCTTACTGTGGTCGCCTTTCATCGAATAGAGTTGTGCCCTGTTGTAATAAGCGTCTTCATAAAGAGGGTCAATCTTCTTTGTTATCTTATCATACCATTCCATTGCCTTGTCGAGGCGGTCTGTCCTGTGATAAATCACGCCAATATTATATGCGGCGTTGGTATATTTGGGATCCTTTTCCAGTACTGCCATATTCTCTGTCAATGCCTCGTCATATCTCTTTTGCAGTGCAAAAACAATCGCCCTTTGATAACGGGCGTTAAGATTATCCTGATTTATTTCCATTGCCTTATTATAGTGTGCTATAGCCTCATCAAACTTCTTTTCTGTAAGGCTAATCAAGCCAAATACAACATAGGCATTGGAATATTTAGGATTTACATCGAGTGTTTTGTTGAGTTCTTCTATTGTTTCATCTACCTTTCCCTGCTTGTGCAAAGAAATTGCAAGATTATAGTGAGCGTTATCATAGGAAGGATTAATTTCCGTGACCTTTCCAAAGATGTTTTCAGCATCTTCATACAAGCCCATATCCAAATACCCCACCCCAAGGTTAAACATAATGTAAGGATTTTTCGGTTCAAGTTCTAATGCCTTTTTATATTGTTCAATGGCATCTATATCCTTTTCAAGCTTATGAAGAAAAACGCCAAGATCCACGTAACTTAAAGGGTTATCTGGGTCATTTTCAATGGCCTTATAACGCTTTTGAAATTCATCATCCGGGGCGCCGATCTTTGTAAATGTTTCTGCCAATTTCTTATGTGCGTCAATATATTTTGGATTAATATCAATGGCTTTTCTGAAATCTATAGCTGCTTCTTCAAGTTTTTCTTGCCCCAGATAAACACTTCCCCTGCCATAATACGCCTCTGAAAGATTTACGTTGGTCTCTATTGCCTTTGTATATTCGGCTAATGCCTTATCCAATTTATTCTCTTTCACTAAACTATTGGCAATTTCAATATGATCTTTCCCCTTCTCACAAGCCAGAGGTAAGCAAAAAATAGCCGTTGACATTAAAAAAAATGCATACTTATACAATTTCATATCCGTCTCCACTCAAGTGTAACAAAAGTATATTTAGCTAAAATTTTAGTTTATTAAGTATATTTAAAAGTTCTCTGATTTCAATCCTTTTATAATAAAAAAAAGGAAGCTGTGCAAACATCGCACAGCTTCCTTTATTTTTAACAAACTACTTACTTATGAAAAATCTACATTACAAATTAATGATGGGCACCTTTTTCTGGAGTCGCCCAGCCGAGTTCTTTTATCTTCCTCTTGATATACTCGACTTCTTCAGCAGGCGCATGATGCGTATCTAACCAACCTGGATCTGGACAAAGATCGAAGATGGTCTTTCCTGGATGATTCTTCACGATGTAAGGACCCGTCAACTGATCAAGCCATTCACCAGTCTTCCAGAAGCTCTCTGGAACCCATGTGATACCGACCTTCTTCTCAAGTGTACCAAGTCTCCTTGCCTGAGAAGCATTCTGCTTTACGTTGACCAACCAACGATCCATACCGAACGAACCATCAGAATACGTAGCATCGTTCCATGAACCATGCGCCATACCTTTGTAGATATATGTCTGGAAATATCCAACGCTCTCGAAGCAAAGCCTCTCAATATCTGAGCAGTTCGACATCCTGAACTCACCTGACTCACCCGCCTTACCACCAAATGCTGGATCATCATGATAAGCGCCGATCTTCAAACTCCAAATATGCTGACCTGACCAATCAGGCGCAAGATCTTTTGGCATAGGATCTGCGAAACCGTCCTTGACAAGGTCTGCAGCAACCTGGAATGTTTCACGATACTTCAAACCAGCATCCTTGACGGATTCATCCATAGCCTGCAGGTTTTCCTTGGCAAATCTTGGTGAATGACAATCGTCGCAAACCGATGCCCAACGGTCTCTCTTCTCTTTCCAAATAGGTGCGCCACGATCTGCCATGGACATACCCATACTGGCATATACCGTGCTGAACCTCTGTACGTTATGATGACCACCCCTCATGTGGCAATACTGACAGGTTGGACCAACATAATCAGCATCGGCTAACTTCTTTGTCCAATCGAACTGCTTTGGATCCCACTTGTTTACCTGATATACTACACCATGGAGACCGATATCATAAGCTTCCCAGTCCCTATGGTCTTTACCCCAGTGACATGTCTTGCACTGCTCTGCTTTCCTTGCAACCTGTGGATCAAACTGATGCCTCTGGTGGCAAGTGCTACATCTCTCTTCTGAGCTTGTGTGACAGAATGTGCATCCAGCAGTATCTCCCGGTGGCCTTTCAATTGACCAAGCGCATTCTATCTGAGCAAAGCTTGAACAGGAAGCATGTGAACCGATACCACCCTGACCCTGCTCGCTATACTGCGTCTCGTGGCACTCGCTGGTACCGCAAGCCTTTGATGATGGCATGCTCAACTTCTGGTGGTTGTTACCATGACAGGTATCACAACCGGTTGGGCTTGGTTCAGCCCTGGAGTGAGCGCTCTTCTTATAATCCCTTACAATACCAGGGGTCATAACAGAGTGACATCCAATACATTGTTCGAGTTGGAACGTACCCTTAATCGGGTTCGAAGGCCTTACCTCATCCCTGTTGTACATATAGTCAGGAATATAGTAACGGTAGGCAGGTAAAGTCTTCCAAAATTTACTATATTTCCCAGGATAAGGTGGCGCACCCGAGTCCTTAGGATAACCCATGTATTTTGCCCCTAAGCCCGAAAAGAACACCTTACCATTGTTATCTGGCTCACCTATTTGTCCATAGACTTCATGAGGTACCCAGTGTGTGATAATTTCTACTGCCTTTACTTCTTTCGTCATAAGATTGGACACCACACCCATTGTGCCTAATCCTATTAAAGCTGACGCTAATGTTACTTTCAATAATTTATGCATGATACTTTAAATTCTCCTCCTTTCTTATTTATATCCGTACGCCACAATCGCCATTCGATTGCGTTACATAATAAAATAACCTCGCCGTTGTCTCTTGCAGCCCACCCCCTTTCAAACACAGATTAAAATTTAAACACCTCTTAAATTCATCTACGTTTCATCTGACTGTACTCAACCAATCCTAATATTTTTAGAAAAAATATTATACTTAATCTAATAGCTAAGTCAATATAAAAGTTAATTATTTCCAACCGATTTATTTAAAAATAAACACCGAACCGCCATACACAGATAATCCCTTACATATATGAACTTTACATACAAATTTAACCTTTCGTTCCCTCAATCAATTGCCCTACAAACTCACCAACTTTATTTACTAATTTCTCAGATGGTTCATTTAAATACTTTTCTATTTCTTTTATTATAGCGCTACCCACAATAACTCCATCTGCAATACCCCCAATCAACTTTGCCTGTTCCGGTGTGGAAACACCAAAACCTACCGCAATCGGGGTCTTTGTCATCTTCTTAAGTTTATTAATGTTTTGAAGAACATCTTCCGGCAATTTATCTCTCGTCCCTGTTATCCCGACAACAGAGATATAATACAAAAAACCCTGTGAGTATTGGGTGATCAAGGACATCCTCTCATCTGTTGTTGTCGGGGCTACAAAACAAACTATTTTAAAATCATTCTTCTTCGCCACTTCAAACAGATTTGAATTTTCTTCTACAGGCATGTCCGGTATGGTCAAGCCATCCAATCCTGCCTTGCAAACTTTTTCAATAAATGCCTGGCATCCTCCCTTGAACACGGTACTATAAGACACCATAGAAACGACAGGTATATCTGATTTACAGCGGAGATCCGAAACCATGTCAAGGATTTGTGCGACTTTTGTTCCTCGGACTAATGTCCTGTAGTATGAGGCTTGTATGATTGGGCCATCTGCAATAGGGTCAGAAAAAGGGATGCCGAGTTCAATAATATCAGCACCCCGCTTTTCGAACTCTAATATTAAAGCCTTAGTGGTCTGCAGGTCTGGATCACCGGCAGTAATGAAGGGAATAAAGGCAGGCTTTTTCTTGCTCTTTAAATCGTGAAACTTTTTATCAATCCTATTCATCAAAACTCGTCATAGAATCATCAAAGGGTGCATTCACTCGAAAAGTATCAAAAAAACCAAAACATTGCTATCACTAAATCTTGTATCCAAGTTTTTTGGCAACCTCAAAAGAATCCTTATCACCACTCCCCGACAGGCATATAACAATTATCTTATCTTTGCTCACCGTTGGAGCAAATTTCATGGTATATGCAATAGCGTGCGATGCTTCAAGGGCGGGAATAATCCCTTCCAACCGTGCACATTCCTGGAAGGCATTTACAGCCTCATCGTCTGTAATCGAAACGTACTCCGCCCTTCCAATATCTTTTAAATAGCTATGCTCTGGACCAACGCCTGGATAATCCAACCCAGCGGAAATCGAATGGACAGGTAATGTCTGGCCATCATCGTCCTGCAATACATAACTTGCACTCCCGTGTAAAATACCAATCTTACCGCTAGTAAGCGTAGATGCGTGTTGACCAATTCCAGTCCCGACACCCCCGGCCTCCACCCCAATCATCTTTACCTCTTTATCTTCAATAAAAGGATGGAATAACCCCATCGAATTACTGCCACCACCAACACAGGCAATAAGATAATCGGGCAATCTGTTTTCCTTTTCCAATATTTGCTTTTTTACCTCTTTACCGATCACCAACTGGAAATCCCTCACCATCATAGGATAAGGATGAGGACCGACCACCGACCCTAAAATATAATGGGTATGCCTAACCGATGCCATCCAATCTCTGAAAGCCTCATTCGTGGCGTCTTTCAGGGTTTTTGAGCCACTTGTCACCGGTAT
>JGI1356J14229_10003672_pt1 | contig 11659 bp, 8 predicted proteins | sample Subgrocontami58m_FD_14229 | JGI IMG/M metagenome (IMG submission 14229) | reverse complement strand
ATTGAGGCAAAGGCTGCCACCGTCGAGCATGACCGTCTTTCCAGGGAGGTCTTTCCCCAGCTAAGGCTGGGGTTGCTCCACGGAAGGATGTCGCCTGCTGACAAAGACGAGGTGATGGGCCGGTTCCGAGAGGGAGCGCTGGACATTCTCGTCTCCACGTCGGTCATCGAAGTGGGCATAGACGTGCCCAATGCTACGGTAATGCTCATTGAAGGGGCGGACCGCTTTGGCCTCTCGCAGCTTCATCAGTTGCGGGGACGGGTCGGCCGCGGCCAGCACCAGAGCTACTGCTTCCTGTTATCTGACACCCTCTCCGAGGAGGCGCAAGAGCGCCTCAATATCCTGGCCCAGACCACGGACGGCTTTCGGCTTGCCGAGGAAGACCTGCGGCTGCGTGGGCCGGGCGAATACTTCGGCACTCGCCAGACTGGGCTGCCCGACCTTCGCATGGCGCGGCTGGATGATTGGGAGATACTGACTGCGGCACGGGAGGAAGCGCAGCTACTCCTGGATGACGATCCCGATCTCAAGATGTCCGAGCATCAGGGTTTGCGGACGTTGTTGAACCGGCTGAGGCCACTAAGCCATGCGGAGCTGAGCTAGCACATGGGGCATTGCTACGAAAATGGGTCTTGGGATACTGCGCAACGGCGGACGACAGAGTCGCCTCTCGCCTAGGCGAGTCGGTCGACAGAGTCGCCTCAGGCGACCTTCGGAGACTGGCGAGCGTTGCCTGAGGTTCTCGAAGGCCGCCGCCCGTCCTTTCGAGAACCTCAAGGAACGGGCTTGAACGATTTTCATCCCTTATCGTGACCACATCAAATGGCATGGGTTATTGTCTTGAAAAAGGTCGGGCCAAGCCAAAGGCCGCTCATGGTGAGCTCATCGAGTCTGAGACTCTCAGAGTCGAATGACCTGTCGAACCACGAGCGTGGGTCGTCCGACGCCTTCATCCTTCGACACGCTCAGGATGAGCGCGTGGTCTATGGCCTCCTATTCATCGGTTGTGGTGCCGCTATCAAGTGGCATGTACGATTGTGAGGCCCGCTAAACTGGAATGCAGGGAGGGGCTTCACTTGTGGTGAGCCCTTCGGCAACGCTCAGGACAAGCTCATCGAGTTCATCGAGTCTGAGGACTCTCCAGAGTCTGAACGACCTGAGACTCTCAGATCGAAGATCCCGCAGGGGGTCGAGCGACCTGCCGAACCAAACCGGCCCATGTGCGCTTCGGGATACCTCGTTCTCGAACTGTCGTATACTAAACAGTAACAGCATAAAATGGAGAATTGTCTTCTGTGATCCGTCATGAACTAGCAGAATTGATCACGAATGCCGCGCAGGCCGCGCAGGCTCAGGGCCTGCTCCCTGCTGTCGCGCTGCCGGAGTCGACCATCGAGCATCCGCAGAATCCGGAGCACGGGGATTACGCCAGCACGCTTCCCCTGAAGTTAGCCCGCGTCGCCCGCGCGAATCCCATCACCATCGCTCAGATCATCGAGAAGATGCTGCCCAATCATCCCGCCGTCGAGAGGGTGGTCGTTGCTCCACCTGGATTCATCAACTTCACCCTGAAGCGGGAGTGGCTGGCACAGCAGATTGAAGTGGTCAGGCAGCTCCGAGACTCCTACGGTGAGGTGGATGTGGGGAAGGGCGAGAGGCTGCAAGTCGAGTTCGTAAGCGCGAACCCCACTGGCCCTTTGCACGTGGGCCACGGACGCGGTGGCGTCCTCGGAAGCGCCCTGGCAAACGTGCTGAGCGCCGCCGGCTACCAGGTGACGCGGGAGTTCTACATCAACGACACCGGCAATCAGATGGGAGTATTTCAGCGTTCCCTGGAAGCTCGCTATCTGCAGGTCCTGGGCCAGGATGCGCCGTTCCCGGAAGAGGGGTATGGCGGCGCGTATCTGGTTGACCTGGCAAAAGAGCTTGTTGCGGTGTACGGGGACAAGTTTGTTGGCGAGCCTCGGCAGGAGAAGCTGCAAGCGCTGGGCAACCTCGGTGTTGACCGGATGCTGGCTTCGATACGTCATGATCTTGAAGACCTGGGCGTGACCTATGATGTGTGGTTCAGTGAGACCAGCCTGTACCAAACGGGTGTCTATGAGAAGGCCATGGGAATCCTGGAGGGGGGTGGTCACCTGGCCGAGAAAGATGGCGCGCGCTGGTTCGTCTCCACGGCCCTGGGAGAAGACAAAGACAACGTTCTGGTGCGCAGCAACGGCATTCCCACCTACTTTGCATCAGACGCGGCCTACCATTACGACAAGTTTGTGCAGCGGGGCTTCGATAAAGTCATCAACGTTTGGGGCGCAGATCACCAGGGCCACGTGTCGCGCGTGAAGGCTGTGGTGGCTGCTCTGGGCGCTGATCCGGAAAAGCTGGATGTGCTGTTGACGCAACTGGTGACCCTGCGTCGGGGCCAGGAGACTGTGCGGCTGTCCAAGCGGTCCGGGGACATCATCAGCCTGCGGGATGTCCTGGATGAGGTCGGCGCGGATGCGTGCCGTTTCTTCTTCCTAGCCCGCTCCGCGGACAGCCAGATGGACTTCGATTTGGAACTGGCAAAGCAGCAGTCCAACGAAAATCCCGTGTACTACGTGCAGTACGCCCACGCGCGCATCTCCAGCGTGCTGCGCAATGCCCTTGAGCGGAGCATCGATTGGTCGGGAGGAGACGTCCTGCAGTTGGAGCACCCTACAGAGCTGGTTCTGATGAGGAAGATGCTGCAATTGCCGGAGCTCATTGAAGTGGCGGCAATGAACCTGGCGCCGCATTCTCTGCCTCATTATGCCCAGGAGCTGGCGACAGAGTTCCACAACTTCTACGAGCAATGCAGGATTATCTCGGAAGACTCGTCCCTCACCGCGGCGCGGCTCAAACTCGTTGAGGCAGTCCAAATTGTGCTGGCGCGCACCCTGCGCTTGATGGGAATGAGTACGCCGGAGCAGATGTAATGTCTGAGGCCGAGCTCGCTGCGACCGTCACCTATCGCCTCCATTAATCCACCCTTTAATATCCGAGACTGCTAACAGGCTGTTGAAAAACTCGAATGCGGGCCTATTTTGGGGTTCCGCCAGGCACGAAAGTCGACTTCACTTGGCACCTGGAAGGGCTATTTCAACAGCCTGCTAAAGAACTCTCTGCGGCGTTGCCTGAGCTTGTCGAAGGCACCGCCGCCGGTCGTTTCGACAAGCTCAACAAACGGCGGCTCACTCTCCTTCCGCACCACCAGCCTCTGTAGTTCAGCACTCTCTTTAATATCCGCTATTTGACGACGGTTCTTCCGCCGCGAGACGGATGCTCGCTCCCCTGTGCTCATGGGAAACTGAGCGTGACGAACAAAAACCAGGGAGGTGCGAACAATGTTAGCTCTTCAAAGATGCCGGAAATGCGCTGCTGGATTCTCCGTGTTTCGCGAGGATGACTCAGGGTGGTATCTTGTTTGTACAGAATGCGGCAAAGTCATGAACTTGGAGCGGGATAGCCCTGATCCTTGGATACCTGCACGGATCGCGCCCAAGCCGAGGAGCCGTGCAGAGATGCCGTCGAATGTGATAGCCATGGCCGCATGACCGCAGGAGGAACAATGGTGTATTCCGAAGAACCGCTGTAACCGAGCTCGTAGCGGTTCTTCTCTTTCTGCATCATTCCTCCTGCTGCCAACTCTCCCGGAGAGTGTCTAGTGGTCAGTCACTCATGAATTGCAGGTTAACTCGAAACATCCGCTCATGGTGAGCTCATCGAGTCTGAGACTCTCAGAGTCGAACGACCTGTCGAACCATGCGTCGCTCGCCCTTCGACAAGCTCAGGGTGAGCGGATAGACGGCAACTCATTTTAAGTGTGACAGACCACTAGTTTTCGGGGTCGATCAGGCCGTGACGAATACAGTGACGCAACAGCTCCAGTCGGTTGTGGAGACCCAGCTTCTGCATGAGGCTTGTGCGGTGCCGGTGGACGGTGTGAGGGCTGAGGAAAAGCATGTCGGCGATCTCCTGAGTCGTCAGACCGTTTGCCACCAGCGTGAGCACTTCCCGCTCTCGCTCCGTGAGCGCGGGATTTGCGGCTGCGATGCTGTCGGAAGCAGGCTGATGCAGGAAACTTTGCAGGAGGAAACGCGCCACAGAGGGATGAATGTACACCTTCCCAGCGGCAGCAAAACGGATCGCTTCTACCACCTCGGCGGCCGGCGCCGACTTGGGCACATACCCTTCGGCGCCGCAGCGGAGCGCCTCGAAGAAGTACTCTTCGTTCTCGTGCATGGTAAGGAACACTATGGCGATGTCCGGGCACTGGGACTTGATGTGGCGGGCAGCCTCCAATCCGCTCAGTCCGGGCATGGAAATATCCATTAGAACAACATGTGGATGGAGCTGTTCTGCTTGCCGAATGGCCGCTAGGCCGTCTTGAGCCTCGCCAATGACGCGAATATCCTCGGTTTCCTCCAGCAGGTGGCGGACACCTTCTCTGACTACTGTGTGGTCTTCGGCCAGCAAGACATCAGTGGACATTAGGACGTCACCTCCTGTGCCTCGCTTTGAGGAGCATCCGCGGCCTTCAAGATTGGGATAGCCACCAGCAACCGGGTCCCCTGCCCCGTCTTTGACTTGATGGAGAATGTTCCATTAAGAAGCCGGACTGGACTCGTTCTTGGATCCCAGCCAATCCCAGCCCGCGCTGCAGGCTTTCGTGTTCCGAGTTGTCCGTGTCAAAGCCAACACCATCATCTTGCACAATCAGTTGCAGTTGCCCATCCTTGATGGTCAGGGTCACCCTGGCATGGTCAGTATGGGCATGTTTACCTATGTTTGTGAGAGATTCCTGAACCACCCTAAATAGGGTTGTTTCAACCTCAGAAGGCATCCGGGGAGGGGCATTGAGCAACGAAAACTCAACCGCAATTCCTATTCTTTCTGAGAACTCTCTGATGTAGCTGCGCAGCGCAGGGATAAGACCCAGGTCATCCAAAATTGCGGGGCGAAGATCGCGGGCCAAAGAACGGATTTGTCTGCCTGTATCCGCAGCCAGGACGAGTAATCGCTGAAATTCTGCGGCGGATATCGCGTCCCTCGTTAATGGCTGCAGGCGAGTCAGCCCATACTGCAAAGCGACGAGCGCCTGACCTGCCTGGTCGTGAAGCTCGCGTGATATCCGCGCCCGTTCCTCTTCCTGAATCCGAACGGTCTGATTTAAGCGGTCTCTCCAGAGTTGCAGCCGCTGCGCCTCCAAACTGGCCTTTTCGGCCTGATTGACGACCAGGGTATCCATGAGGGAATTGAGCGTGACGGCAACTGCGGCCAACTCTGTTTCGCTGGGGATGGGGACAGGCTCCGCAAAGTTGTTCTGGGCGATCCTCTGCGCACCCTGCTGGAACAGACCCAGGCTTTTCGACATCGCTTGCGCAAGGCACCAACCCAAACCAATCTCGCAAAGTGCAATCAGGGCAACCACTGTCGCCAACGGCCATCGCGCGATCTCTCCAGCGCGCACCATGTTCTCTCTCAGCTCTGCAATCGCGGCATATTCCTGGTGCCGGAATGTGTGGAGTTGGGATTCCAGCACCTGAAAAGCCTCTTGGAAGCGCTGGTACTCTCTTTGAGCGTCTGAATAGTTTCCGTTTGCAGAAGCTGCTAGCGTCCTATCCAGGGAGCTAAAATAGAGAGGAAGCCAGTACTCAATTGACGCAAATGTCTGAGACTGCTTTTGGTTTATCTCGAGAATCGAGGTTTCTCGAACAAAGTTCGCAAGGCTGGCACGAATATCCTCGATATCAGAAGCGTACTGGCTGCTCTCGGCGCTTCCCCTACTCATAAACAAGCTGTGTTCCAATGAGCGCAGCCGTACTAAATTCCCATCAGCATGGGCTATCTTATCGACTCGAGTCAAAGCTGGGTTGACCAGGCGCGCCGTGTCCGCAACGATGTTCGTGAGCACCAAGATCAATAGGGCGCCCTCACCGCCACCAGCACAAAAACGATGGTAAAGGACAGGAAGAGCTTACGACGGAGGCTCATTATCCGCTCCCCTAACCCCACCAATTTTCTGCGAACAATGGAGTGACTACGTTGGCATCTTGAAATTGGGCGCCCACCTGTGCCTTCCTCCCCTAGCATGCTCATCATAAGCCGGGTGTGTGAGGAAAGCATGAAGAAATAGGACATAAGTATGAGGGTCTTGTGAATAATACTGAGGGAAGCATCAACCAATGGCCGCGGCAGACAATAGCGGCCCGACGGATCAAAACAGGGGAAACTTAAACCAACGCCTCCACTCGTTCCTGTCTTCTCCCCGATAAAAGGATTGACGAAAACGCAGGAGGCTGAATGAGTGTTAAGTGGCGACCCCGATGGGATTCGAACCCACGATCTCCACCGTGACAGGGTGGCATGTTAGGCCGCTACACCACGGGGCCGGTTGAGAACGATGCAATTACTCGCAGCGTCCCTCACAACAGGCATTCTACCCGCCCCGCTGGAAGGCTGTCAAGGAATCACCAAGCCCGTCTCAGGGCAACAGCATCAGATCTTCGACTGTACCGAGTAAGAACAACTGGCGTTGCCGGTCTCCAAAGACGACTCCGCAGTTCCCCTGCCAGCTCACAATCCGGTTGCCCTGGAAGCCCGTAGGATGGCTGGACAAGACGTGTTACTATACCCCATAGTTTCCGCGGCACAGGCGCCTATATATATTTAGTGAAGTGCTAGGAGGGCATGATGGATACTATCGACTTTGTCCGCTCGGCGGTGCAGGACATCCAACGGGGCTTTCAGACAGAGATTGAACCGCTGACGCAGGAGCAGATTATCTACCGGCCGACGAAGGAGGCCAACACCATCGCGTTCGTGGCGTGGCACATGACCAACTCCTGGGACGGGTTTGCTCACCGCGCGGTCCTTAACAAGCCCCTTCTCTGGACTTCTGATGGATGGATGGAGAAATTTGACCTCAAAGACGGAATGAACAGCGGCAACATGACGCCCGAACAGATTGGCGCCTTCAATCCGTCCAAGGACCTCCTCTTCTCCTACAGCCAGCGAGTCCACCAAGTCCTTATGGAAGCCCTGGGCACGTTGACCGAGGCTGATCTGGACAAGGCCCCCAACCCTGAGAGGCCAACCATGACCTTAGGAAGAAACGTATCAAACCTCGTCCTAGGTCATGCCTTCTGGCATCTGGGGGACATTAGATTCCTCAAGGGGATGCAGGGAATGCCCTGGAGCCGTTAGCCTCATAGTTTCCGCTAAAGCACTCAGACCCTGTCTGCTAACAGACCCAGAATATCCTGGGTCTGTTTCGTTCTCTTGCCTTTTGTCTACGCCGACCGAGCGTTCTCTCCTAGCGGGACTTCGCTTATCACCTCTTTCTTCTCCAGGTCGGCCACCTGATCCTCGGTCATGCCCAGGACGTCATGGAGAAGATAGCGGTTGTGCTCGCCGAAGAGAGGGGCGTGGCGCTGGTTGTAGCCCGGCGTCTTTGAAAGCCGGTAGCCCGCAATACCCTGGAACAAGAATGTCCCGGCCTCCGGATGAGAAATCTCCTGGAAAACGCCGCGAGCCTGATATTGGGGGTTGGTGAAATGCTCGTAGTGGGGCATCACCGGCCCCGCGGCAACACCTGCCTGTTGGAGGGCGCGCATCGCTTCGACCTTGTCCTGAGTCATGGTCCATGCCTCGACCACGCGCTCGACGTCGTCGACGTGATGGAGCCTCGCCAGACAATCGGCAAAACGGGGGTCATGTGAAAGTTCAGGCTTGCCCATGACCTTGCACAGCGCCTCCCACTCGTGGTCATAGCGGACAACGACTGCGAGCCATTGATCATCGCCTTTGCACCTGAAGACGCCGTGGGGCGCGTAAATGGGATGTCGGTTGCCGTCGCGCTGGGCGACGCGGCCATTCATCTGGTAGTCCATGAGGAAGCCGGCCATCGCCCGCACGGTCGCTTCCATCTGGGAAAACTCGACGAGCATCCCTTCGCCACGTGTCTTACGATGACGGATCGCGGCGCAGATCATGCCCATTGCCATAACGCCCACCATAGGGTCCGGCCAGGTCAGATTGGAATTCAGAGGGTCGCGATCGGGGTAACCGGTCAGGCCCATTGCGCCGGTCAAGGCCTCAAGATTGCTGCCGTAGGATGAGTAGTCTCGGTACGGCCCCGTGAGACCGAAGCCGGGGAGCAGCGCCATGATGATCTGTGGATTTATCTCCTTCAGCGCGTCATAGCCAAGCCCAAGATTGTCCATGACGCCGGCCCGGTAGTTCACCAGCACGACATCGCTCACGCCTACCAGTTCTCTGAACGCGTCTCTCCCTTCCGGCTTCGCTAAGTCGAGGCTGATGTCGAGCTTGCTGCGATAGCGCTCGTGGAAGGTGCCGGTGCGGTTCCAAGGGCGCTCGCCGGGCTCTCCCTGTGGATAAGTAGCGCCAACCCCTGGTGTGGGGTTAAAGATAGAGCCGCGATGGCCGTCGGGACGGTAAGGGGCCTCCACTTTCACGACTTCAGCCCCCAGATAGGCCAAATTCTTCCCGCAGAATGGGGCGGCCCAGGCAACGGAGAGCTCAAGCACCCGGATTCCTTTGAGTGGTAGTGTGGTTGACATGCTAGGCCTCCTCCGAATTAAATGACGCCGACTTGCCGAAGCTTTTCCAGGTCGGCCCTGCTATACCCCAGCCGCTGCACATAGACTTCCTCGTTGTGCTCTCCCAGCAGCGGCGCTCGCTGGTAGACACTCGGTATATCTCCCAGCCTCACCGGACTGCCCGGGTACTGGTAGGCGCCGGCAACCGGATGGTCAAGCGCCTTAAAGAAGTCTCTGTAGAGGAGCTGTGGTGAGGTCAGCAAATCGGCGACGGTGTTGATGGGCGCCCAGGTGACCCGCTTTTCCTGGGCACGCTGAAACAGCTCTTCCTTGGGGTGCGCTTTTGTGAAGGCGACAATGTATTCGTTCAACTCTTTGCCGTGCTTGGCGCGTTCTGCGCGTGTTGCGAAACGCGGGTCTGTTACCAGTTCTGGGTGCTCAATAAACTCGCAAAAGTTCTCCCACGGGGCAATGGCAACCAGGATCAGGCCGCCGTCGCCGGTGGGCTGCACCATGTCGATGCCGCCCATGAAGGCAGAGGTGTTGCCCGAGCGCATCCCCTTGCGTCCTTCGTACGCATAGCGAAGGTACTCCGAGTTGGTGTGGGAGGCGACCACCTCCATGATGGAGACATCGATGTACTGTCCCGCGTCAGACGCATCTCGGTACAGCAGGGCCACCATCAGCCCGCCAAAGGCATGCACCCCCGCGAAGTAGTGGGTGGCAGTGCCTGGCAGCTTCACGGGCGACCGGTCGGGGTCGCCCACCGCGCCCATGATACCGCCCATTGCGAAGCTGATGATGTCCTCCGCCTTATAGTCCTTATACGGACCCGTCTGTCCGAAGGGCGTGATGCCCGTCATGATGAGCCGGGGGTTCACCTGCTCCAAGTCCTGGTAGCCGATGCCAAGCCGCTCCATATAGCCCGGAGACGAGCTTTCCACCAGGATGTCCGCCTGCTTGACCAGCTCCTTCAGGAGCTTCCTGCCCGTAACGCTGGCCAGATTGAGAGTCACACTCTTCTTGGCGGTGTTCAGGTAGAGGAAAAGGCCGCTGGCCTCAGGGTTCGGAACATCGCCGGGAAACGGCCCCGCCTGGCGGGAGCTGTCTCCCACGCCAGCAGGCTCAACTTTGATGACCTCTGCGCCCATCTCGGCCAGCATCTTCGTGCAGAAGGGGCCGGCCACATCCTGGGAGAGGTCCAGCACGGTGATGCCCGAAAGAACGGGGACATTCATACGAAAAACCTCGCGTAATCTGGATCACATGGATTTTACACACTGAGGGCGAGGGCGTCTACGGGGCTGAACGCCACAAGCCGCCTGGACATTTTGCTGCCACACTTGCGTGTGCGGACCCAGCGTGGTGTCCTCGAAGAACGTTGAAATTGTCATTCCGAGACCGCCTCAGGCAGTCGTGGCAATCCGGGGAGGACGCCTAGGCTTTATCGTGAAAACATGCGCCTCCCCACCAGGTTGTCCCTCAGAATGACAGCTCAAGCCCTCTCCTTGCCACCAACTTCGGGAGCGCCGCACTGGGCCGTTCAATACAAATATCATGGGCAGTGCAGGTATTGGCAGTGCCGGAGGTAGCATTCACTGCACTGTTATTCCCGTCATCTACCCGGATATCGTATGACTGGGCATCGGGCATGGCATCCCATTTTAAAGTTGCTTGAGTCAGGCCACAAAGCATGGTACCGCTAGGTTTAAGTCCAGTCGGAGGGGCGGGACAGGAAAGCGGAGTTTGGGACACAATAGTCCCCGTACCCTGGCATGTCACTAAGTTGCCGGCAGAGTCATGGGCGGAAAATTGCAGATTATGTTGGCCGGGGGCGCCGGAGTTAAAACTGGCCCCGTAAGTGGGGGGAGAAGAGGAGGTGACGCTTAATCCAGTAGTAGTCCAGGAACCGCCGTCAATATTGTAGGCCACATTACTCCAGGGAAAACCAGTTGGAGTTTGGCCGGTGCCGGTAATAGTGGCAGTGACAGTGGTATTGGAAACAGGAGTAGCAGAAGGGCTAAAACTCCAGGAAACGCTGCAGGAGGGAGGAATAGGAGCAGGTGTAGGCGTAGGAGTTGGTGTAGGCGTAGGAGTTGGTGTAGGTGTGGGAGTAGGGGTAGTAGCAGGTTGGCAGACATTAGTGGAACAGGAATCCCAGTACCAATTAGTATAATTAACAGGACAAGTAGCAGTGCCGTTTTGACAGCCTAAAGCACTGTTCCAGCCACAGGAAATATTAGTGATACAAGTTGAACAGCTACTACATGCGCCACAGTTGGATGAGGAACAGGTAGGAGTAGGAGGAGGTATACAGTTTCCAGCCCCATCGCAGGTAGAAGCATCAGTAGCGCTACAAGATGTTCCAGCAGGATAGTTAGAGTGGGAACAGGAGGATGTACTGGTTCCAGGATTAAGACAGATGTCCCCAGTACAAGCATTTCCATCAACACAATCCAGATTACTGCTACAGGTAATAGTAGGCGGAGGAGGATTAGAATAACTACAACAAAATTCCTGACGACCATTGCAAGAAGAATTAAGGCAAGATCTGTTAGAATCTAAGGGGCATATATCTTTAGGATCAGAAGCGGGTACTGCACAATATCCTAGGCATGTAGCCGAACTCTGTTTTTGTAAACCTGCCCAGTAATCGCAACAATTTTGTCCAGTTCCAGTAATACCACCACCGCAATCAACTTGGGTGGCCTGAGGATTTTGCTGGCAATAGCCTGCCGCAAACCCTCCAGTGGCACAATCTACCACCAAGGCTTTCACTTTGTTCACTTGGGGAACATATGTTAAATACAAAATGGCAAATAAGATTCCCAGGGTAACTCTAAATAGTATGAGAAGGGATTTGGGCATAATTTCATTCTAACATCAATTAGGAATGAAATATCAAGAGGAATAGTTAATTTTATTGAAGTATAATTGCCTTGCCGTCTTTAGTTTGGACTTGAAGGTTAATAACCCCTCCTAGCAGGGTGTTGAAGAGTGGGTGAACAGCTACGGCGAGAGGGAGAAAAGGGCCAAAGGGCAACCGGGGAAGAGTGAAACGCTGAGGAGTGGGCAGGTCT
>JGI1356J14229_10003645_pt1 | contig 11708 bp, 12 predicted proteins | sample Subgrocontami58m_FD_14229 | JGI IMG/M metagenome (IMG submission 14229) | reverse complement strand
CGGCTGACCGTGAAGCCCAGGAACTTGCGGTTCATGGGCCGATCCACCGCGCTTTTCAGCGGGTTCACTGTGAGTCGCAGTGATTTGCCGATAAAGCGTGTCACACTTGCGCAGGGGGTCAGATGCGTTCCCGTCTCTCTTCGTCACAGTTCCCTCATCTTTCATCGTTCGGGCCTTCGGCGGGGGCGCCGCCTAATATGCCCTTTGCTGACTTCTGCCGTTCGCTCGGCTCGGCTTGCGCCTTGCCCAGTTGGCGTGGGTTCACTCGCTAGCGCCAACAGTCCGGCAGATCTCCCGGGGTAAGACTCGTTACCTTCCCTGCATAGACGCCGAATTTATGACCGAAGGAAATCCCTGTGGGACAAAGTACACCCCAGCCGCAGATGGAGGGCTTCGCGGTCACGTGCCCGCTCGCCCCGGATGCACCACGCCTCATATCCGGTTTTTCCCCTCAAGGGGGGACCGAGGTGTTCATCGTCCCGCAGTTTCGGATTGGGCTTCCTTCAGACCCCGCCTCGCGGCGACGCCCTTGCCCTTCTCCTTTCCTTCGGCTCTGCGAAAACCTGGCCATAGGACTTTCACCTACAAAGTAACGCGCCATGCCCGGCGCACACGTCGCCATTGAGCCGCGCCGGTAGGCGTCGGCTCAAATGGCTTGTTATGCGACGTTCTGCATCCTGTTGGCGAAGTCACGACCAGAAGTCGGTGGCGGAAGTGGTTTGCCATCTTTTTGATACAGCGCAATGGCTTCTTCGACGACGTGGCACAGCTCGTCAAATACCGCCTTTTCATCCGATCCGTGGCAGCCTCCATAGACGAGACCCGGAGAACTTCCGACGTAGCATTGGTCTTCCTCAGACCATTCAACAATCTTCGCGTATCGCGCACTGTCTTTCATGTCTTTGACTCCTCAATCGCACGGCGAACCGCTCGAACCTGGTAGTGCTTTGCTTCATCACCGGAGGCACCGGATATTGTGATCGGTTTCGTGACTTTCGGGTGCACGAAGTTCCGATGGCTCCCTTTGCCACCCCGATCGATGAAACCGGACCTCTCTAGATCGGAGATCAATTCTCGAATTTTGGGCGGCATGCGGTCACGATCCTCATTTGCGGCGCATAACGTGTTGTTCTGCGGCGGGCCAAGATGACCCCTGCACTGGCACGGCGCTGGCGGCCCGTCCGCAGCAACAAAGGGTTCGGCGCGGACATCGCTATGCTACCTGAGCGAGTGGGACAAGAATCTCGACGGACTCAAACGGTACCGAGATTGCATCAGCCTCTGAGCGCTCAATCAGGCCAAGTTCTTCCAACCGCGAAACGTCGGTGTGGACGTTCGAGTAGTTTCGCTCGGCCGCCTTTGCCAGAGCGTAGACACTGCAGGGGCCAACTCGACGCAGCGTATCAAGGAGATCCAGGCGGGCAGGGGTCAACTCCGCGAAAAGTGAGCGGGCCGATTCAAAGCTCAGACGGAAGTCCGGTGTCTGCCCTTGCCGGGCATTGGCAAGCTGTTGCGCCGCAGTGCGAAATATCGAACCTTTACGCGCTACTTCAATGATCGCCTTCATGCTCTACCTCCAGTTCTCGACATCGCGCCTGAAATCTTCAAGCAGTTGTTCGAGTGTGGCGAAGACGTAATCTTCCTCACGTTCCCCAATGTGCCTGTGATCGCCTTTGCCGCGCTCGTTGTCGTACCGCACTCGACTCACCCCGGCGGAACCATAGTAGAGGCGGTACTTATACCGGTGCGTACTCGGGGTCAGAGGCTCGGACAATTCCCAAACGACGATTTCGATGATCGAACCATCGTCGCGAATTTCCTTAGCACGAACGAGGAGAACAACCAGCATATATTGCATGGTAGCAATATAGCGGCAGCATGTCTATTGGGCCGAAGAAGTCGGCCCCCCAAAAGGGGCTTTATAAGACCCCAAAAGCGGGGTCTAGCACGGTCAGGTTACGCTCAAGCCATTGTTTCCTCAACCAGGGTGAACGGGATAGGCACCTGCACACTCAGACGATATAGGCACCACTGGGGTATCGTCGCCCCTGTACGTCTCGATCGCCCTTCCGGGAAAAGACCCCACCTCTTCGGGTGGTCCCTATTTGCGGTCTCCCACCTTGGAGAACATATACGCATTTGACGGCATGGGAATCCTGGCTTAGCGTGCTGATGGAAAAGCCAACCCGCGGCGCAGACGAGAAAGGAGCACGCATGGACCAGCGAATCATCGACCTCTACGACGAATACACGCACGCACCGCTCGAGCGGCGCGTGTTCATCAAGCGCCTCACGGCGCTGGCCGGAAGCACGGCCGGGGCGATGGCGGTGCTGCCGTTGCTGGAGAGCAACCATGCGTTCGCCGCCACCGTGCCGCCGAACGATGCGCGCATCGAAGCAAGCCACCTGACCTATGCGGGCGCTTCGGGCCCGATCCGGGCGTATCTCGCCAGGCCGAAGGGCACTTTGAGGCTGCCCGCCGTCGTCGTGATCCACGAGAACCGCGGGCTCACGCCGCATATCGAAGACGTGGCGCGCCGAGCCGCGGTCGAGGGCTTCGTCGCGCTTGCGCCCGACCTGCTCTCCCCTTTGGGCGGCGCGCCTGCCGACGAGGACGCCGCGCGCCAACTGTTCGCCAAGGTCAATCCCGCCACCGCCCTTGCGGACCTGGTCGCGGGGGTGTCCTACCTCAAGGCCCGCGCGGATGCCTCGGGCAAGATCGGTTGCGTCGGCTTCTGCTGGGGCGGGGGCATGGCCAACAATCTGGCGGTGAACCTGCCCGAGCTCGCCGCGGCGGTACCGTTCTACGGCATCCAGCCTGCCGCTGCCGACGTGGCGAAGATCAGGGCGAAGCTGCTGCTGCACTTCGCTTCCAACGACGATCGCGTCAACGCCGGCGTCCCGGCTTACGAAGCGGCGCTGAAGGCCGCGGGCCTGAGCTACACCAAGCATGTATACGAAGGCACCCAGCACGCCTTTCACAACGACACGGCCGGCGCCCGCTACAACAAGGAAGCCGCCGAGCTCGCCTGGCGCCGCACGGTCGAGTTTCTGCGCGCCACGCTCGGGTCCTGAGCCTCTCGCGAGCGCGCAGGGTAGCACCCTGGAGGTAGAGTCTCCGGAAGGGTGCAAGCCGATCAGCGCTTGAACAGCCGTTCCGCATTGCGGAAAGCGATCTTCTCGGCCACGCCCCGCGGCAACTGTGCCAGCCAGGTTCGATAGTCGGCCATGATGCCGCCGTAGCTGTCCCAGCGTTGGCTGATCCAGGTGTCGGAGCCGAGCAGGAAGCGCTCGGGATAACGCTCGAACAGCCGCTTCCATTCCGGCGTCAGCTTGCCGCCATCGGNGATGCCGTAGCGGTAAGACAGCTCGCACCACAGCGCCGGATAGCGCTCGAGGTAAGCGGCGACTTTCTCCGCCGGCGTGGAAAAGCCCGTGTGCGCCCAGACGATCCGGGCTTTCGGGTTGTGGGCGAACAGAATCTCCAGCGCCTCGTCGTCGGCATGGGCGTGGAGGTAGAGGTTTCTCTCCACGGCGAAATCGACGGTGCGCTTGACCCATTTGGTCGCGGCGGCCCTGCCCGAGAGATGGAATTCGCCGACGCCGACGTAGTAGCCGCGCTGGTACTCGGTTTCGATCAGATNCTGAATCGCCGGGTCGTCCATCCAGGTCTGGATATCGGCGCGCACGCGGTAGGGCCGGATGAACGGCACCACCCACAGGTCCTTCGGTTTGGCTTCCACCAGCGCGCGCGTGCCCTCGTTGGGCCGGCTGGTGGCCAGTATGCCGGTGACGTTGTGCTGACGAAACAGAGCCAACACCTTCTCCAGCGGAAAATGCGGCGCCGGCTCCCAGTTGTAGTGCAGGTGGGCGTCGAAGATGGGCAGTGGGGCGGAATCGGCGGCCCCGGCCGCGGGGGCCGCTGCGATCGCGAGCAGCATCGCGAAGAAAACATGGCGCCTGCGAAGCGGCGAGAGCATAGGGTGACTCATGGCATTGCTCCATGAAGGCTGGTGGAGCGGCGAGCTTACCCGGCTTTCTTTCCGGGCGAAAGCCGGCGCCGGCGGCGACGATGCCGTCGCGCTTCGTATCGACCTGGCGCTCCCGATATCGGCACCAAGCGCGCGCCATGGCCGGCGCTATTTCTTGGTTGATTCCGCCGGCTTGGCTTCTTGCGTCGATGCGGACGCGGCAGCGGGCGCCTGCACGATCTCGATCTTAGCCTTGGCCTTCATCTCGTCGAACAGCTTTTTCAGGTTCTGCTGCTGTACTTGCTGCGTCAAAGCAGGTCTGACCTGTTCCAAGGGTTGAACCAGTTGCGGGCGGGAATCTTCCAGCAGTATTACGTGATAGCCGAATTGCGACTTGACCGGCTCTTCGGTAAATTTGCCTTTGGCCAGCCGGGCAACCGCCGCGCCGAATTCCGGAACCATGCCACGTGGATCGAACCAACCCAGATCCCCTCCATTGACTTTGGAGCCGCGGTCCTTGGATTTTTCCTTGGCCAAGGCTTCAAATGCTTTCGGGTTCTTCTTCAGCCTGGCTATGATGTCCTTGGCCTCGGCTTCGTTCTCAACCAGGATGTGGCGCGCCTTGTACTCGGTGCCAGTCGCCTGGGCTTTGATCTTGTCGTACTCGGCCTTCAGCACGTCGTCGCTGACGGCATTGTTCTTGAGGTAGTCCTGCACGAAGGCATCGATCAGAATGGATTGCCTGCTCAATTCCAGCTTATCCGCCACGTCAGGCGCCTGGTCCAATCCCTTCTTGACCGCTTCTTGCGTGATGATCACCTGCATTGCCAGATTGTCAATGAATGTCTTGCGCGCCTCGGCACTGGCCGGCCGGCCCAGATCAGCGCGTTGCTTGAGCATCAGGCCGACGAGGCGCTCGCTGATGGGAGTTCCGTTCACGGTCGCGGCGACGGAATCCTTGGCCGACCCTGCGACCGAGGGCGTGTCGCTGGAACTGCACGCGCTCAGCGCCAGCAGGGAAACAGCGCTTGCCAGCAGAAATCGGGGCTTGATGAACATCTTTGTATTTTCCTATTGAAATGGGTTGGCTATAGCAGCAAGTGCAACAACTTATTCGTATGTGCTATCAGTTCGGATTTACGCCATGGGCGGGTGGCGCATTCTACCTGCGATTGGAGAAAGGGGAGAGCGGGCCGCTCATGCGAGGGCGCGCGCCAGCTCGGCTATCATCTGCGAGAGCGGCATGTCGTTGGTGAAGACTCCCTTGACCCCCGCTGCCAGCAGTCCCGCGGCATCTTCCGGCGGAATGGTGCCGCCGACGAACACGGGGATGTCGCCGACGCCGGCGGCCCGCAGGCCGTCGAGCACCTCGCGGGCGAGCTCCTTGTGGCTGCCCGACAGGATCGACAGGCCGACCGCCGAAACGTCCTCGTCCGCCGCCACGCGCACGATGAATGCGGGCGATTTGCGCAGTCCCGTGTAGATCACCTCCGCTCCGGCATCGCGCAGCGCCAAGGCGATCACCTTGGCGCCCGAGTCGTGCCCGTCGAGCCCCGGCTTGGCCACGAGGATGCGTTTGCCCGCCAAGGGGCTCGGGCCGACGGCGGAGCTCATAGGGACACCGGTTCCTGGAACTCGCCCCAGCAGCGCTTCAGGCGGTCCACCATCTCGCCGACGGTTGCGTATGCGTGGCAGCATTCGATGAGCAGCGGCATCAGATTGTGCGTATCCGTCGCGGCCGCGGCTTCGAGCGCGGCGAGCGAACGCTCCACGCGCGCGGCTTCGCGCCTGCGCTTCAACTCGGCGTGCTTCGCGAGCACGCGCGCGGAGATCTTCGGATCCAGGCGGAACACCTCGCCGTAGCTGTCGGCCTGCGCTTCGCGGCGGAACTGGTTCTGTCCCACGACGACGCGCTCGCCCCGGTCGCTCGCGTCCTTCTTCTGCTTCGCGCGCACGGCTATGCGCCGCTGCAACCAGCCGTCTTCGATCGCCTTCACCACGCCGCCGTAGGCGTCGATCTCGCCCATCACCTCGAGCATCCCCTGCTCCATGCGTTCGGTGAGCCATTCNACGTAGTAGCTGCCGCCGAGCGGATCGACCGTGGCCGCGATGCCGCTCTCGTGCTGCACGATCTGCTGNGTGCGCAGCGCGATCTCGGCCGAGAACTCGGTCGGAATCTGGAACGCCTCGTCGTAGGCGCAGGTAAAGATCGACTGCGCGCCGCCNAGCACCGCCGCCATGTTCTCGATCGCCACGCGCACGATGTTGTTGTACGGCTGCGCCGCGACCAGCGACGANCCGCCGCAGACGACGCCGAAGCGAAAGTGCAGCGCCTTGTCGTCGGTGACGCNGTAGCGCTCGCGCAGCAGCTTCGCCCACAGGCGGCGGCCGGCGCGGAACTTGGACGCCTCCTCGAACAGGTCCATGTGCACGTAAAAAAAGAACGACAGGCGCCGCGCGAACTTGGTCAAGTCGCCGCCGCGGCGGATCAGCTCGTCGACGTAGGCAAGCCCGTTGGCGAGCGTGTAGGCCATCTCCTCGACGGCGGTGCAGCCGGCGTCGCGCACGTGCGCGCCGGCGATCGAAATGGCGTTGAAGCGCGGCGACACCTCGTTCGAATAGAGGATCGAGTCGGCGATCAGCCGCAGCGAGGGGCGCACCGGAAAGATCCAGGTGCCGCGCGCGACGTACTCCTTGAGGATGTCGTTCTGGATGGTGCCCGTCAGTTTCTCGCGCGGCACGCCCTGCTTGTCGGCCGCGGCNAGGTACATGGCGTAGATGATCGCCGCNGTGCCGTTGATGGTGAACGAAGTGGAGATCGCGCCCAGGTCGATGCCTTCGAACAGCGTCTCCATCTCCGACAGCGAGAACAGCGANACGCCCACTTTGCCGATTTCGGGCCGCGCCATCGGGTCGTCCGGGTCNTAGCCGCACTGGGTCGGCAGATCGAGCGCGACCGACAGCCCGGTCTGCCCTTGGTCGAGGAGAAAGCGGTAGCGCTGGTTGGATTCCTCGGCCGAACCGAAGCCGGAGTACTGGCGGATGGTCCATGGGCGCCCGCGGTAACCATCGGCGAAGATGCCGCGCGTAAACGGATACGCGGCCGGCAGCCCCGGATCCGGGTCGCCCGCCATCTCGCGCGTCACCACCACCGGCACTTCGATCCCCGATGGCGTCGCCACGCGCTTTTCCGGCTGCGTTTGCGGCGCGCCGGGCTTGGGTACTGCGCTCATCGTTTTGCCTCCTTGCTTAGAATGTCCTTCGCCGCCTGCCAGTGCTGCGCGTGACACCAGGCGTGCGCGAACAGATCGCGCTCGCGCGGGCGCCCGAGCGGACTCAAGCCTCGTACTTGAACGACAGCGATACCCGCGTGCGGTAGGCGGTCACCTTGCCGTTCTCGACTTTCATGTCGGTCTTGATTACCTCGGCCACGCGCAGGTCGCGCAGCGATTTGGACGCGACCTCCACCGCCTTCCTGCCCGCATCCTCCCATGAAGTCTTGCTTATTCCAACCACCTCGACGATTTTATAGACGCCTGCTGCGTTTTTCTTGCCCATTTTGCTCTCCTCAAGTTAGCGCGCCTCGTGGCCCAACGGAGCCCGGCGCGGCTCCATGATACGCCAGCCTCCACTTCTTAGATCCGCAGCCATCCACGCCGGGACGCGTGGTGCACCAGAATGCCGAACACAACGGCCACGCCGACGTTCCAGATCGCCAACGCCGCCGTCGCGAGCACCACGAAGCGGTCGGCTTTTTCCGCGCCGGTGTCGCGGCTTCCCAGGGCGAGCTGCAAGCCGGCCATGAACAGGATCACGCCGAGGACGCTCTGCGGAAACATCTTAAAAACGGTGCCGATGGACGATGAGAGAAACAGCCCCGCGCCGAGCAGAACGCTGCCGAGAATGATGGACGAGCCGCCCGTGCGCGCCCCGAACTGCACATGGCCCGCCATGCCGCCCGCCCCGTGGCACATCGGAATCCCACCAAGCAGACTCGATCCCAGGTTCATCAAGCCGGTGGAAAAAGCGACCGAACGCTCGCTGACCGCCCGGTCGGGAAACAAGCGGTTGTTCTCTTCGGTAATCGAGAGATACGCATTGCCGAACGTCAACGGAAGCTGCGGCAGCGAGAGCAGGATGAGTCCGGTCCAGAGATCACTCATGGACAAGATCCCCCAGGCAAGGGTCGGAATTTTGAATTCAGGTTTAAGCGCACCGAGCTCGCGCATCAGATCGGGTTGATTCATCAGCGCCATCGCTACCCCGATCGCCAGCAACACCAGCATCGCCGGCACCCGCGGGCGGCCGAGCAACACCAGCGTCACGGCGAGCAGCAGGCCCGCAACCCAGGAACTGGCCGACATCATGCGGATGCCCTCGAGCATGAAGGAAAAGCCCAAGCCCATGACGACGCCGAGCAGCGCCGAGCGCGGAACCCAGCTTGCCGCCCGCCTGCCCAGCCCCGTCACAGCCAGCGCGATCCACAAAAGACCCGTCGTCAGCGCCGCGCCGACGACAACCGTCGCACCCAAACCCGCCGCGAGCGTGGCCTGGCTGACCGCCGCCGCGCCGATGGCCTTCATCGGTTGCACCGGAAACGGCGTCCGGTATATCGATCCGACCACGATCAGGGCCACGCCGAAGGCGACCAGCAGGCCATTGGCATCCATCTTCAGGATCGATACATACGCGGCCACGAAGGGAATCAGCGTTCCCAAATCGCCGAAGGCCCCGGCCCACTCCGGCAGATCGAACCGGTTTCGCGTACGCGCGGACTTGTCGTTCATATGGCCGGAATCATACGAGATTCCCGCGCGCGCGGGTAGCGCGCGGCGTTCTCGGGGCAATGGGGCATAGCATTTCCGAGATTCCCGCGCGCGCGGGTAGCGCGCGACGGCGATTGCGGTCGTTATCAATCGCGAACAAGCACCGAACCGTCATGCGCAAGCGCATACGTGACCATCGACACCTAGGGAGCCCCCGCGTGCAGCGTCCCCAGCGCGGCGACCGAGCGCTGCCGAAGCAGCCGCTTGAGTCGCGCCGCCGCTGTCTCGGTCATCTCAGGGTCCGATGCAACTCGGAAAATGCGTCATTATCCCCTGACCCGCTTGTAATCTACTTGAAGCGCACGCTCACCGACAGGTTTCCCGGCAGGCCTTCGTAGGTCACTTTGGCGCCGGTCCCGGGCTTCGGCGGCAGGAGCCGCGAGAACGAGCCGAGGCTGAGGAGGTCGCCTTTCTTCAGCGATATTCCGCTTGCGTTCAGGTCTTTGACCAGCCAGAGCACGGCGTTCAGAGGTTGCCCGAGGATCGCGTTACCCTTGCTCGTGTCGAGTTCCTTGCCGTCCTGATCGGTGAGCCTCACCGTCATGTTCGCGAGCGCCTCGACCAACCCGGGTTTCGCCTTGACGGCGAAAGGTTTGCCGAGCACGCCGAGCCGCGCGCCGACGTTGGAGTAGACGATGCTCGGACCGGTGATCTTCGCCGGATCCTCCACCACGAGGTCCGGGAGCTCGATGAACGGATAAATCCGCGAGATGTGTCGTAGCGCTTCGAGCGCAGTCGTCGCCTTGTTGATGCCGGCGTCCTTGACTTCCATGACGATGTCGGCCTCGAACAGCGGGCGCGCGCCGAATTTCGCCGGCACCTCCGCGCCGTCTTTGATCAACATTTTTTCGAACAGCGTCCCCCGCACCGGGTTCGGATAATTGAAGCGCTTCTGCACCGCCGGGTTGGTAAGCCCCGCCTTGTAGCCGACGACTTTGCCGTAATTCTGGCCGAGAAACCTGGTGAAGGTATCTCGCCCGCAAAGCGCATCGGCCATGCTCATGTCTGCGGGCGGATTCGGCACTGGCTGCAGATTGGCGAAACGAGCCGCCATCAGTGCAGTGTCAGTAGCGGAGGGACACGCCGCGTGGACGCCCAACGCCAACGTGCCGAGGGTGATTGCAACGACCGGGAGCAGCAGTTTCATGGATTTCCTCCTGTCAAGTGGAGCCAATCGGCCAACGGACATTATGCTCCCGCGGAAGGGGTTTCCGTGAAATCCAAGCGCCAGTGGACCCCCGAGGTCTTGCCCTCTATTGAGCCATCCTGACCTCAAATCGGCTGGAAACGCCCGTCCCTATTGGGTTATCAGGCTTCGCCCGCGGCGAGGATCGCCCGGCGCAGCTCCTCGTAATTGCGCGTTACCGGAAACTGCGGAAACTCGGCCGCCACCTTTGCGGGCGGGCAGAACAGGATCCCGGCATGGGCCTCGGCCAGCATGGCAGTGTCGTTGTAAGAATCGCCGGCGGCGATGGTGTGGAAGTTGAGATCCTTGAATGCCTTCACCGAAGCGCGCTTATGCTCCTTCATGCGCAGCCGGTAGTCGCGCACGCGGCCGCCAGGCTCGACCACGAGCTCGTGGCAGAACAGCATTGGGTAGCCGAGCGCTCGCATCAGCGGCGCCGCGAACTGGTAATAGGTGTCCGACAGGATCACCACCTGGTATTCTGCGCGCAGCCAATCGAGGAACTCGTGCGCGCCCGCTAGCGGGCGCATACCGGCGATCACCTTCTGGATGTCGGGCAGGCCGAGCCCGTGCGCACCGAGGATGCCGATGCGGCCGCGCATCAGCTTGTCGTAATCCGGCTCGTCGCGCGTGGTCTTCGCCAGTTCCGGAATGCCGGTGCGCTCGGAAAATTCGATCCAGATTTCGGGTATCAGGACGCCTTCCAAATCAAGACAGACGATCTGCAACGGGGAGCTCCAGGAAGTAAGATTGCTTAAGGTAGATAAGCTGTACAGGATCGGGGCAATGCTGCCGCGGCAACGATTGTAATGCACACGCGGCTTTTGCCCAAATTTCGATCTGCTGCGACTCGTCGGTGCCTTCAACAGCACCGGCACCCTGCTCGCCCAGGCCGCCTCGAACAGCGCGACCTCCCCGCCCACCGGCTCGTAGTAGTGCCCGGTTTCGATGCGGCCGGGATCGGCGTCGAGCCGCCGGGCGTCGTGCAGATCGTTCATTCGTCCTTCAGGCTCTCGTACTGCTTGTCCTGATCGAGCACCTTGCGTTCGGCGGCGTCGCGCTCGGCCTGTACCACTCTCTGGCGATAGCGCTCGCGCCGCTTTTCCGCCGCATCTGCCCTCACCGGAATCGTGATCTCGCCGAACAGCGCCTGCTTGAGAAAGCGGAAGGCAAAGCGCAGCAGCGCCTCGTCGCTCGCCCGCAGGGCTTCTTTTTCCGCGGGATCGAGCTCGAACAGCTCGGTGAAGCCGGGGCTGGAAATGAATTCGCGAAAGCCGTCGATGTCGTAGCTCGCCAGGAAAAACAGTTCCATGCTGCGCTCCGAGGGCTTGCCCACGGTCGGGCCGCTGGAGCGCTTTTTCAGCACGATCTGCCGCCATTCGCGGTTGATCGCGTCGTAATCCTCCAGCCCCTGCGCCTTGCGGTAGTCGCGCACGGTCTGCGTCTTCAGCTCCAGGTGACCCAGGCAGTGGTCCTCTTTCACCACGAAATACGAATCCTCGTCGGTAGGCGAGTGCTTTTTGCGCATGGACAGGAGGCCGAGCGCATAGTAGCGGCAGGCCGAGGGTCGATCGGCGTAGACGCCGCAACCCTCGGGCGTGAGGAACACGCAGGCCGGCGATTCTTCCTTGGTCGCGAGCTTCAGCCCCGGCATGCCGTGGCCGTCCATCTGGAAATCGCGCGTAAAGTTGTCGAGAAAGTCGCGCGCTGAAAGTCCAAGGCGCT
>JGI1356J14229_10003602_pt1 | contig 11790 bp, 11 predicted proteins | sample Subgrocontami58m_FD_14229 | JGI IMG/M metagenome (IMG submission 14229) | reverse complement strand
ACGTGTTCCGGGGTCGGTGTAAGTCCGAACCGGCGGTTAGAGTCCGCGACCCGGTCGAAGCCATCGATCGGTTGACTCGGTGAAATTCCGAGACCGACGGTTAAAGTCCGGATGGGAGGTTCACGTTGTAGTTGGCCGCTTCGGCTGCCAACTTGTCTTCTGCTTTTCAACCCCGGATCTGTGAATTCGCCGGACGGGGGTAGTGGTGAACAAGTCAGTCGAACACTGGATGAGTCGAGCACTCGATTTGGCTCTGCTTGGCCTCGGTCGAACGGGCACTAACCCCATTGTTGGTGCGGTTCTCGTACGCGACGATGTCGTGATCGGCGAGGGCCACCACGAAGTACTTGGCGGTCCTCATGCCGAGATCATCGCGCTTCGACAAGCAGGCGATGCGGCTCACGGTTCATCGCTCTTTGTCACCCTTGAGCCGTGCGCACACTATGGCCGCACGCCGCCATGCGTCGACTCCATTATTGATGCGGGTATTAAGGACGTTTTTCTCGCTGCCCTCGATCCGAATCTGATCGCAAGCGGCGGGATCTCTCGTCTGGAAAGTGCTGGGATTAACGTCTACGTCGGTGCTTTGCAAGAACGAGCACTCTGGGAAAATCGCGCTTGGCGACACTGGATTGCTAATAAACGTCCATACGTGATCTGGAAAGTCGCAACTTCTATCGATGGTCGGGTCGCTGCTGCAGATGGTAGTTCGAAGTGGATTTCTGGTGAAGAGTCTAGGCGGGACGTGCATTCGATTAGAGGTGCTTCGCACGCAATCATCACTGGAACAGGGACTGTGCTGAGAGACGATCCAGAATTGTCCGTCAGAGATGGAAGTAATCGGACACCGCTTCGCGTAGTCGTTGGTGATCGAAACATTCCATCTGAAGCGAAGATTTTCACCGGACCTCAAGAAACGATATTGGTGAAGGACCGCTCACCTGAGCATCTCATAGAGGAACTGAACTCGCGAGATGTCGTACAGGCAATGCTGGAGTGTGGGCCACGTATGGCGGCGCGTTGGGTTGAAGACAATGCTATTGATGAACTCGTTGTTTATACCGCTCCAATTCTGCTCGGTGGCGGCCCCGCGCTCTTCTCTGACTTGCGAGTCGCTTCAATCAGCGAAAAGCGCCAACTTCACTTGCATGATGTGGTGCGTTTTGGATCAGATTTTCGGGCTACTTACACAACCAAGAGTTGGGGAGATTAATGTTTACCGGTTTGGTTGAAGAGATGGGTGTGGTTACCCGAATTGGCCGAGGTGATCAATCGGCTCGAATCGAATTCGCAGGCGACAAGGTCCTTTCGAATCTGGAAATTGGTGGTTCTATCGCAGTGAACGGAGTCTGCCTTACTGCGATTGAAATCATGGATGGCCATTTTGCTGCGGACGTAAGTCGTCAAACCCTGCAAGTGACTTCGCTTGGCGACCTTGACAAAGGCGACCATGTCAACCTCGAGCTACCCGTGACTTTTGGTAGTGCGATGGGTGGCCATTTTGTCCAAGGCCACGTTGATGGTGTGGCTCTGCTCGCCGCGCGAACCGCGGGCGATGGTTGGGAAGATGTTTCCTTTACTGTGCCTGAATCGCTGATGGAGTTCATCGTCAAGAAAGGTTCGATCACTCTGGATGGTGTTTCACTTACCGTCGCTGATCTCGACGATACAACGTCATCGATTACGGTCGCGCTTATTCCAGAAACGCTAAAAGTCACGACGTTGGGTGCCGCGCGAGTCGGAGCAAGGGTCAATGTCGAGGTCGATGTCTTGGGTAAATACGTTGCTCGTGCGGTTGCGGCTCGATTGGATGGACAAAATGACAATAAATAGTGTGGACGAAGCGATTCAAGCCTTGCAAAGAGGCGAAATGATCATTGTGACTGATGACGTGGATCGCGAGAATGAAGGCGATCTTTTTGTCGCTGCCCAATTTGCAACAGCGGCAAACCTCGGTTTCATGATTCGTTATACATCCGGTGTCATTTGCGTCGCGCTACCTGAGAGCCGATGCGACGAACTCCGCCTCCCGCCGATGTCGAAAACGAATGAAGATCTCAAGCGGACCGCGTTCACTGTTTCAATTGATGCAAAAGAGGGCGTAACAACTGGGATCAGTGCAAGTGAACGCGCACATACGATCAAGCTTCTTGGAGACCAAGCCAGCAGCGCTCGCGATTTCTCTCGCCCTGGCCACATCTTTCCACTACGGGCTCACCGCGACGGAACCGCCGGTCGACGAGGTCATACTGAGGCTGCCATTGATCTCATGCGGTTGGCTGGGCTAAATCAGGCATGTGCCCTCTCCGAGTTGGTAAACGATGACGGCTCGATGATGCGAGGAGCAGCACTCGAAGCTTTCGCCGATGAAAAGAATTTGGTTCGAGTGACGATGGATCAGATCGTCGAGGCCCGATCAAGGCTTCTTCCTCAACCGCGCCCAGTTCAAGCCACAGCAAGCGCTCGATTGCCACGTTTGGGACATGAGTGGCAGGCATCTGCATTCATTGGTGCCGAGGGAGATGAACATCTGTTGCTGACCCTTGGGGATCTTGAGACTGTCGAGTCTCCAATAGTTCGGATCCACTCAGAATGTGTGACAGGAGATGTTTTTGGTTCTCGCCGCTGTGATTGCGGCGCCCAATTGAATGCCGCATTAGAACTAATCGAGGGCGAGGGAGTGGGTGCCATTCTGTATTTGGTTGGCCACGAAGGGCGTGGGATTGGACTTGCAAATAAGATCAGCGCCTACAACCTACAAGACCTTGGAGCCGATACGGTCGATGCAAACTCATTGCTCCATTTGCCTGTCGATGCTCGTTCCTGGCGCGATGCCGTCGAAATACTTGCTGCCGTCGGACTGAAGAAGTGCAGATTGTTGACGCATAATCCAGCGAAGGTCAAGGCGTTGGAGGGTGCTGAAATTGAGGTTGAAGTTATTGAATTCCCCACCTTCTCGCATGCGGAAAATTTTTCATATTTGCAAACGAAGCGAGAACGGCTCGGACATGATCTACAACTAGATCCTTTGCGCGATAGGAGTGCGACGCGATGAGCGGTGTAGGCCTGCCAAGTCAGGACCTCGCGCCAGAATTCGCCGGCTATCGCGTGGCGATAGTAGCTGCCTCGTGGCATGACCAAATTATGGATGGTCTAATTGATGGGGCTCAGCGTGCCTTGGCGGCGGCCAAGGTTGAAAATTTCCAGCTCCTTCGCGTTCCAGGCTCGTTCGAAATACCCGTCGTCGCCCGCGCAGCAGCGGTCGCTGGGTTCGATGCCATCGTTGCTCTGGGAGCCGTGATTAGAGGCGGAACTCCGCACTTTGAATATGTTTGCCAGGGCGTCACCTATGGGATTACGAAGGTGAGCACCGAACTAGGGGTTCCGATCGGCAACGGCGTTCTTACCTGCAACACCATCGAGGAAGCACTCGATCGAGCCGGGCTGCCTGGTAGTCATGAAGATAAAGGATTTGAGGCAACGATCGCAGCGCTGGCCACCGCCAAAATTCTGGTCGATCTTTCTGCGTCTGATGGAACATAAGAAGAGACCTGATCTTCGGGTCACAGTTGACTCGGAATCGGAAGTGGTAGGCCAGAGACCAGCAACGCTCTTTTGTGTTTTACAACAGGGCTGTTATCGAAATGAAAACGTTCTGTGAAGTGCTATACCCCCCACCCGTATGTGGTCTAAATACCCCCCACCCGTATGCGATGTGGATGTGCAATACACCACTTCGTATTAGTGGTTGTTACAAGCCAAGCTAGCGCGGCAGTGGCCGAAAGTGCTTGCTGGTATTGCAGTTTTCGGCTTAACGCCACTCGTCTGCAAATAGTTTTCTTAGGCCACCAAAGTTCGCATGTTTTACTCTGGGACGAGTGTCACACGCCAAAGTGAATAGTTCATTGATCCATTACGAATAGTGTAAATGCAAAGGAGAATCCATGAAAAAGCTACTCGTGCTCGGCGGCGGTACCGCGGGAACCATGGTCGTTAATAAACTTCGTAAGAAGTTGCGAAGTGATCAATGGTCGATCACGGTCGTAGACAGAGACAATAAGCATGTTTATCAACCTGGCTTGTTGTTATTACCGTTTGGGGTCTACCGGCCAGAGGAACTAGTCAAGAAGCGCGACCATTTCTTCCCTGACGGTGTTGAGTTCATTCGTGCAGAGGTCGATAAAGTTGTTCCCGATGCTAACCACGTCCTTCTCACTGACGGGCGCATCATCGATTACGACCAACTTGTAATCGCTACTGGCACATCCCCACGGCCTGACCAAACGCCAGGGATGGACGATCCCGCTAACTGGCGCAAGAGCGTGTTCGACTTCTTCACAATGGATGGTTCAGTTGCGTTGCGAGATGCCCTCGCCACATGGCCAGGGGGACGCCTGGCCATCCATATAACCGAAATGCCCATCAAGTGCCCTGTCGCACCATTGGAATTTGCCTTTCTCGCCGATGCATTTTTTGAAGAGCGAAAAATGCGTGACAAGGTTGAGATCGTTTACGTCACCCCTCTAGAAGGCGCTTTTACTAAGCCAACTGCATCAAAACGTCTAGGGACAATGCTTGAGGATCGGAAGATCAAACTCGAACCGGATTTCATAGTCGAGCGTATCGATCCTGAAACGAAAACATTGGTATCGATGGATGAGCGAGAGGTGCCGTTCGACCTTCTTGTTACGATTCCGCTTAACATGGGCGCAGATTTCATTGCGCGGTCAGGTATGGGCGATGAATTGAACTACGTGCCTGTAGACAAAGAAACTTTCCTCTCAAAGACTTATGCGAATGTTTTCGCGCTCGGTGACGCGTCGGATATCCCCGCCTCCAAGGCTGGGTCCGTTGCCCACTTTGCTATCGAACTTTTTGCTGAGAATTTCGTGGATTACATCGAAGGTCGATCGATGAAACACCGTTTCGATGGTCATGCGAACTGCTTTATCGAATCCGGGCACGGCAAGGGGCTACTTATCGACTTCAATTACACAACCGAGCCACTCACTGGGAAATTTCCAATACCTATCATTGGACCGCTTCCACTTCTAAAGGAAAGTCGTTTTAACCACATGGGCAAGTTGGCTTTCCGTTGGATCTATTGGAACATGTTGATCAAGGGTCGTCGGATTCCGATTCCAGCGCTCATGTCCATGGCGGGCAAACGCCAAGTTACATCGAAGTAGGGAGTTGTTTACCATGCCAGTCATTGAAATTGCCGGCAAGCAAATTAACGTTAATGAAGAAGGATTCCTCACCAAGTACGACGAGTGGGATGAGGAAATCGCGAAGGTCTTGGCCGATCAGATCGGCGTCGAAATGACCGATGCACATTGGAAAATAATCAAGTTCCTTCGTGAGGACTTTAAGACCGAGGGCGAGACAGCAACATCGCGCCGGGTTCAAACCGTCGGTGGGGTTCCAGTTAAAGACCAGTTTGTGCTCTTCCCTAAGAAACCAGCAAAGAAAATGGCGTACATCGCCGGACTACCCAAGCCCAAGGGCTGTGTTTAAGGAGCCTGAAATGACAACTACCTCTCCAGCAATTGTTCCGAACTTCGGGGCGGAGGAATCAGATCGCAAACTTGCAATCATCTGTTCAAAAGGCAACCTAGACATGGCTTACCCAGGTCTTATCTTGGCCAATGCGGCTCTCGGTGAGGGTATCGAAACGCTTATCTTCTTCACCTTCTGGGGCTTCGATATGATTACCAAATCCCGTATGCACCATCTTCAGTTCAGCCCCGCAGGTAACACTGCGATGCATCTACCTGGTGGCGACATGCATCTCCCACAGTCCATTGCACCAGCACCAGGAATGACTGCGATGGCTACCAAAATGTTGAAGAAGCAAATCGCCGATCTGGATGTCCCCGAGATCCCTGATTTTCTTGATCAGATTGTGGCCGCGGGTGGTCACTTGTGGGCATGCCGCATGTCGGCAGACATGAACAAATTGAAGATGGCTGACTTGCGTGAGGATGTTGAGGGTATTATCAGCGCCTCAGACTTCATTGAGATGACCGACGGCGCTCAATTACTCTTTATTTAGATTGATGAGAGTGGGAACTTAGAGATCCTTCGCTCAAATCAACCACAAACCCACGCGGCCAGACCCGGCTTACTGGACAACTTTTCGTCACCGTCCCGGAGGCGGATTGGGGCGAAAAGTAGGATTCGCTTGAGGGTTCACCTCTACGCTAATCTCAGTCCGTTGTGCCGTACGAACGATCTAGGCGGGTTGCCCGAGCGGCCAATGGGAGCGGACTGTAAATCCGCCGGCTTACGCCTTCCAAGGTTCGAATCCTTGACCCGCCACCATCGAAAGGCGTGGATTCAGTTGAAAATACTGAGTTCACGCCTTTCGTTATGCCAGTGATTGCCACCAATTGCCAGTGCCAGTGGTACAGCAGTGGTACAGAAAACGACCCGCCGGATTTGTGGGAGAGTGCCGAGCCAAGATTTTCAATGATCTTTCAAACTCCTGAGTTCCTATCGCGTCCCCCGTCTAAACCTCTTAGCCTTGGCTCTGCCAAGCGACCACTTGATCTAATTCGTCGTCTTAAGGGTCTGATAAATCGTTGCACCCTTGGGGCTGGCCGAGCAGCCCTGCCAGCCCCAAGGGGGCTTTCTCCATTTTGTATGGCTTACAGCCTTTAGGGTGTTGACTTTGAAGATTGACGGTTTCGAACAGCGCTGATTTAGGGTAAATCAGGTGCCAGGCTCCGAATAGGCAGTAGCGTTGGGTAATACGATGAAGCGTGTGGGCCTTGAAGACGACGGTAAGAATCAAACATGGGGGGCGTTACTGATGGCTTCCGCTGATCAAGTCAAAGCCCTTGTCAAGAGTCATGCCGAGGGAGACGATGCCCGGTTCTACGCGGTAGCAATGCAGGTAGCTGCAAAGGCCGCTAGGGCGGGACAGGAGCGATTTGCGCAAGATCTTCGAGATTTAGTTGATTCGCTACGAGTGTCCCCACCTCTGTCGTCTCGTGTTGCATCCGTTGTCCCGATGTCGCAGCCGCGCGGCGAGTTGGCATCTTTATTGGTGGTTTCCTACCCCAAGGTGCGGCTTTCAGACATGTCTCTCGCTAGAGATGTCTTTGAGCGTCTATCTCTTGTGCTAACCGAACAGCGTCAGCGTGACACACTCGCACAACATGGTTTGAAGCCCATACACCGCGTGCTGCTTGTGGGGCCGCCAGGCACAGGGAAGACCATGTCGGCCCAGGTTCTTGCAGGGGAACTTGGTGTTCCTTTGTTTTCGATACGCCTAGACACCCTAATCACGAAGTTCATGGGCGAAACTGCATCAAAATTGCGATTGATATTCGATGCACTTGTCGAGACTCGCGGTGTTTATTTGTTCGACGAAGTTGATGCTCTTGCAGGTGAACGAACGTCCACGAATGATGTAGGCGAGATTCGAAGAGTCCTGAATTCATTCCTTCAATTCTTGGAGAGAGACGATTCCGAGAGTGTGTTAGTTGCTGCGACAAACCATCCTCAACTTCTGGATGGCGCTTTGTTCCGCAGATTTGATTCTGTGATTCGTTATTCACTACCGGATGCCGACATCGTAAAATCGGTGATTCAGAATCGTTTATCCGCATTCAAACTTGGTCGACTTCAATGGCTCAGGATCGTCAAGGCCAGTGAAGGATTGAGCCATGCTGAGATTGCTGCTGCAGCAGAGGTTGCCGCGAAAAAAGTAGTTTTATGTCGACATGATGAGATCACTACTTCTGATATTGTGACAGCGCTTAATGATCAGGACCGCCGGACACCGGTGAAAATTTAAAGTGGGCCTAATTGCCTAGGGCGAACCGCGACAAAAGGCATCTACTTGTGACGGCGCTGCCTCAGAATGAAGTTTTCACATTGAGTGCAGGAAGTGGCGGTAGCGAGCGCCCCGCGTTTAGCGGTGATCGAAGGCAACATGGAAACGGCCTAAAAGCGGAGTTGCAAGCCGCAACAAACTCTGAACCTAGGGATGAAACGCCCACCAGGGAAGATCCCACTGGAACCTACATCACTTTTGTATCATTTCCCGGGTTTGAATTGGTGCTAAAAAGTCTCGACTCGTTAGCTAGCGGAACCCAACCAGAACTTATTGCGGTGAGTACAGAAGATACGGAAGCAGGTTCCGTTCAGCGGGCCACGGTCTTCATTCCGGAAGGCAAGAAGAGTTACTTTCTGAAGAAACTAGATCAGTATCTCGAGACGACGGACAGTGCCAAAGCTAGAAATGCAGACCTTGTTGAGACAATCGCATCTATCCGCCGTGCGACTATTCGAGAGTTGTGGACCGATCCACCGGAAGAATTTCCAACCGGCACGGAGCGGGTGTGGTGGGAAGTGTGGTTGAGTCGACGCGACGGCCATGAACTCAATCGCTTGGAGCGCTACGCAGAGTCAAACGAGTTAACACTTAGCAGAGACTATCTTGGTTTTGGCAATAGGACCGTTGCCTTGGTGCGGGCGAACATTGAAGAACTTAGTCGAGCGATGTTGTCACTGGACGATATTGCGGAACTACGTCGCCCTCACGATGTCGCTTCATTCCTCACCGCCCAGCCATCGGCTGAACAGGCTCAGTGGGTCAACGATCTGCTGAATAGACTGAGTCCGGCATCGCTTGATGCTCCAGCCGCGTGCGTCCTCGATACTGGTGTTCAGCAAAATCATCCGCTTCTTAGAGACTCTCTACATACAGGCGATGTCCACACAATTGATTCAGGTGAATCCCAACGTGATGTGCATGGACACGGAACGGAGATGGCAGGTCTTGCCCTTTATGGTGATCTGGAACAAGCGCTGACCAGTTCGCTACCCATCGCTTTGCGCCATCGACTGGAATCGGTGAAGTTCCTAAGGGGTGATTTTGACTCAGTTGATTCCGTCGAAAAGGATCTCTACGGAGCGATCACAGCTCGAGCGGTCGATCGACCTGAAATTCAAGCACCAGACAGACGGCGCGTGTTCTCCGTCGCAACAACTTCGCCCAGACTGCCGGCAGTTTCTGACGCGAATGCAAAGGTTCACGATCCAGGTAAACCAACAGCATGGTCGGCCACGATCGATGCACTTGCGGCAGGATGCTCGGTTGACTACAGCAATCCACCATTTACTTATCTAGATTCAGATGAAAATGTTGACCCAAGACTATTCGTTTTATCGGCTGGCAACATTCGTGACGTAAGGCCATTCGACGATCACCTCAGCAGAAGTGACATAGAGCCCGTAGAGGATCCAGCCCAAGCTTGGAATGCGATTACGGTTGGTGCGTTCACTGATCTAGACGATATGTCCGGAGCAATCCCAAGTTTCGGAAATTATATGCCGCTTGCTCCACGAGGTGAATTGGCACCGACGAGTCGCACATCAGTTGTCTTCGATTCAGCAAAATGGCCAGTCAAGCCTGATGTGGTTGCAGAAGGTGGAAATGTCGCTAGATCTCCTGACGGTACGAGCGTAGACACCCCTGAGAACCTAGCTATCTTGACAACTCGCGCACACAATCCAGGGCAAGGAGCGTTCACGACCACTCGCGATACATCAGCCGCGACAGCGCAAGTCACTGCAATTGCGGCCGATGTTATGGCGAGTTATCCCGATTTCTGGCCTGAAACGGTTAGGGCACTGGTTGTTCACTCTGCTGAGTGGACTCCGATAATGAGACGACGACTTGAGGGAGAGCAACTTCGAGAACATCGGTCACGAGTGTTCCGTCGTTACGGCATGGGTGTCCCAGATCTAACTCGTGCACTCAACAGTGCTGCCGATGCGCTGACTCTAGTTTCCCAGTCCGTCATTCGCCCCTTTGAACATGTTGCTGGCAGAGGAAATGAGGGGCGTGCTTGGGAAATGAATACTCACGAGTTGCCTTGGCCGACTGAGGTACTGGAAGGCCTCGGAGAAACTCAAGTCAGGATGCGGGTAACGCTTTCGTATTTTATCCAGCCGAACCCATCGAGACGTGGCTGGACAGGACGGTATATCTATCCCTCTCATGGCTTACGGTTTGCAGTGCGAAGAGCAGCTGAATCTACAGAAGAATTCCGAAAACGAATTAACACGCGTGCTCGAGAAGATGGCGAGAAAATCATCCCTTCAGAGAGCGATTCTAAACAGTGGTTCTTTGGTGCCAACCAGCAACAGTCTGCTGGATCGCTACACACCGATATCTGGTCGGGTAACGCATCGGAACTAGCACGAAGAGGAGTACTAGCGATTTATCCTGTAGCGGGATGGTGGAAGCACAGTAAGCAGCGAAATCGTAGCGAGTTTGGCGTCAGATACTCATTAGTCGTTAGTGTCGAGACACCAGAGATAGATGCAGATGTGTGGACGCCGGTATATCAACAAATTCAAGCTTCCATTCCAATTACAACTTAACTCTTAGAGGTATGCATCTGATGATCAGGACGGTTCAGCATTTAACTGACGGGACTGCTATAGGACCATCCTGCAGCAATCCCATCATTAGTAAAGTCTGTGTTAGCAAAGTCTAAACTTTACTAACACAAGCAATCGTCAATGCACTCCAATAAGCGCGCTACTCGTCGCGGAGCGGAGGACACAGGTTCACCGCCCATCGCACGACCGTCAGGGTTCATCACGACCTCGTCACGCCAGCGCCAGTATGCAGAGTCATCCCCCATGTCACGAGCATGGTGTCAAGAAAGGGGATCGCCAGCAGATCCATGCCTCAGGTCATGGGCTTTTTGATTGGCCCCATCCGCAACCCCGGTGAGAGCACTGATCTGAAGGCGATGTCTGACGACACCAGTCCTGTTATGAGCGCTTCGATGCTTATGGCCAACGCGTAGCCCTTCGGCCTGTGCGCAAGGAGGATGCGGTCGTGCGCCAAGGCTATGGGTGGCACGCCGACATTGAGCACAACTACGGACGCACGATTCAGACCGAACCTATGTCCTCTGCTAAGGCTCAAAGATGGTTGGAGGCGGTGCATCGGAATTCAGCGACACCTACTGGGCAATCGAACTCGCCGAAGAGTTGGTAGGTGTTGCACTCCTTCACTGGTTGAACGAACAGTTCTACGTCACACGTTCGAGGTGCTCAAGCTTCACCAAGTGGATCTCCGGGTTCTTTCATTCAATGAACGCGGGGTCAAGTGCTATTTGCAGTGCTGCTTCGTCGTTGAGGGCCGCGAACGAGAAAGTTGTCGGCTAAATGATCAGTGGCACGACGACCTGATCATGGGTATCACTGAAGGCGACTACCAGGAAGCGACTAGGATCTGGCTCTGATGTGTGTCGAATTTAAGCAGTGCATTCGAGCGGCGATATTTTGAAGTGTGTAGGAACAACTGCTCCTAAAACGGCAAGTCGTTAATACATCCCCTTGCCAGTTGTGAAGTGACACCCATAATGCGATAGGAATGGTATGAACTACATCTACTGAGGGGGACGTTGAGAATGGACATCGAAATTCATCGGAATCGCAAGATCGCGTTGGCAGTGGGCCTCGCTGTGGCGGTTATCGCGGGCGTCAGCGTCGTCGGCCAAAATGCACGCACACCCACACCGAGTCAGGGCACGATTTCATTGAGTATCGCCAAGGAGTACAAGACCCTGGCCGAACTGCGACGCGACGCGGACGTCGTAGCTCTTGTCTCACTAGAGGGCGTACCGAGTCCTTCGAAGCGCTTCGGATATATTCCGAGTGTGGATGTTCAGCTTCGTGTTGAGCGTGTGTTTGCGGGTGGGGCTCAAGTTGGCGACACCATCACTCTCGCTCAGATCGGCGATCCCAGCGGTCANA
>JGI1356J14229_10003580_pt1 | contig 11830 bp, 15 predicted proteins | sample Subgrocontami58m_FD_14229 | JGI IMG/M metagenome (IMG submission 14229) | reverse complement strand
CCGGTGTGTCAGGTGCGTCTTCAAATTCGCGGGGCGCCGGACAACGCCGGGTTACCGGGAACATGGACCAGTTGGTATGGCGAGACCGGGGCAGATACTTACTTTACAGCCGCAGCGGGGACGCTTATCCCGCTCGCACTCAATGGGAATCGCTGGATCCAGTATCGCGCCGAATTGATTGGCGACGGGAGTCAAACGCCGACCGTGACGGAAATTCGAGTGAATTATAAGTAACATGAAATTTCCACATTCCACATTCCACATTCCACATTCTAAAAAGGGCTTTACCCTCGTCGAACTTCTGTTGTACGTTGGTACGGCCTCCATTTTGCTTTTGGCCACCTCGCTTTTCTTCTTTGTGCTTCTGCAGTCCCGCGTGAAGAATCAGACGATTGCCGAGGTAGAGCAGCAGGGCTTGCAAGTGATGCAAAGTATCACTCAAACGGTTCGCAACGCTGAAGCAATAACCGTTCCCTCTGCCGGGTCTTCCACAAGCTCCCTTACGCTTGACGTGGTGACGGCGGCGAGCGATCCGACCGTGTTGCATGAGTCGAGTGGGGTTATAAGGATTACTGAAGGAATTGGGTCGCCCGTAGCGCTCACCAACTCCCGCGTAACCGCCTCCGGCCTCACGTTTCAAAATCTTTCTCGTACCGGCACTCCGGGCACGATCCGCATCCAATTCACGCTTACCCAGGTGAATCCCGAAGGAAGGAACGAATACTCGTTCACGAGAACATTTACCGGGTCAGCAACTTTGCGTCAACCATGACAATGAACCTACAACCTACAAGTTACAACCTACAAGCTAAGTCAGGGTACATCACCTTGATAAGTGTTCTGGTGGTCGGCGCTGTTGGCGTGGCTGTTGCGACATCGCTTATCTTACTCGGGCTCGGGTCATCGCGGACCAGCTTCGCGGTGGAGCAGTCCGGTCAAGCCAAGGCGCTTGCGAATGCCTGCGCAGAGGAAGCCCTGCAACAGATTCGGGATTCAACGCCTTTTACCGGCAGCGGCAGCCTCACTCTTGGTCGGGGGACATGCGGTTACACAGTAACGAGTCAAGGCGGGCAAAACCGCACTATTACCTCGTCGAGTACCGTGAATTCTGTTATCAGAAAGGTGCAAGTCATAATCAGCGCGATTACCCCCGCTATTACCGTAACATCATGGCAAGAAGTCGCAGATTAGTATGTTATAGTAAACCTATGAAGAACCTACAACCTACAACCTACAAGCTACAAGCTAACAAAGGTTTCACCCTTATCGAAATTCTTTTAGTGGTTGCAGCTATCGCCATCTTGGCGGGGATTGTGATTCTCGCCATCAATCCGGGCAAGCAGCTTGGCGATACGAGGAACGCCCAGAGGCGTGCCGATGTAAATACCATTCTAAGCGCGACGTATCAGTATACTATTGATAATAACGGAACGCTTCCGTCGAATATTGCGAGTTCGACGTGCGCGAGCGTGACGACGAATGAAATTTGCAAGACGGGTGTGGCGACTACCACGTGCAGTAGCGGGAGTTTCATTGCGCTTACGGAACTTACGAATTTGACCCTCAAGCGACAAGCAGCGCGAACGGCACGGGCTATCGCATTGCGAAAAGCGGGAACGGCAGGGTGACGGTGTGTGCGCCGCTTGCGGAACAAAGCGCGACGATTAGCGTAACGAGATAAGCGGTCGCCGCCGACGCGGGAGATGAACATTAAAACCAAACTGCTGCTCATCGCCCTGTTCTCCGTCCTGGCGATTACTTTCCTCGGCATTTTTCTTTATTTTTCTTACCACCGGTTTAATGAGGCGATTGGGAGAAATGGAATCGCGAACCAGATAGCCACGGGCGTATTTGAGAGGAGGCTCATTCTGGACGAATATGTGCTCTCGTATGGGGATAGTTCCCGGGAGCAGTGGCTTGCCAAAAATGGCGAATTGGCCCGTCTTCTCCAGTCTTTGTCCCCAAAGTTTTCGGAAGCGCGCTACAAAGAAGTTATTGGCAACCTGCTTATAAAGTTTGCGAATAATAAAAAAGTATTTTTGGAACTCGTAAAAATTCGGGGAGATGGGAACACCGGCGGGCAGGATGTGGAAACCGCCAGAAAAGATGAGGAAGCGAGGCTGGTCGCCCAACTGTTGCTCAAGACGCAGGAAATAATCTCGGATACAAAGCAATTCGCCGCAATCAGCTTACAGGAAGCAAAGGAGAACGAAGAAAAAACAGTGCTGTTGCTGGGGAGTTTTAGTATTGTGTTGGTGCTTATCACTGCCGGGACAATCCTTATTTTCTGGTTCAGCATTGTGCGGCCGATTATGAAGCTTCGCGAGGGAACAGAAATCATATCTTCCGGAAATTTTAATCACAGAGTTGACCTTGAAAGCCGGGATGAAATCGGCCAATTAGCGAAGTCCTTTAACGAAATGGCGGGGCGATTGCAGGGGTTATATATGAGTTTGGAAGAGAAGGTGCAAACAAGAACGGAGGCATTGGCTGAAGCGCAGGCGTTGGCGCGCATCGGAAGTTGGGAGTGGGAAATTGGAACCGATAATATGGTCTGGTCGGATGAGCTCTATCGCGTCTTTGGGGTGACGCACCAGGCGGTCCCGCCGTCATATAATGCATATTTGCAGCAGGTGTTTCCGGATGACCTGGAAATGGCGGAAACGGCTATACAACACGCCATCGAAACTCATGGGTCGTTTGAGTTTGACCATAGAGTCAAACTTCCGGATGGAGCCATCCGATGGGTTCGCGGGAGAGGGGAAGTGATAACCGATGCGCACGGTACGCCGGCGAAAATGGAAGGTACGGCTCAAGATATTACGGAGGAAAAAGAAATCGGCCGCCAAAAAAGCGAGTTTATATCCATCGTTTCTCATCAACTTCGCACCCCCTTAGGAAGCATGAGGTGGAATTTGGAACTGTTGAAATCAGATGTGCAAGCTCTGCCGCAAGAAGCGCAAGAGAGACTCAATGAAACGTACAAGAGCGGCCTGCGCCTGATTCGCCTTGTGGGTGATCTTTTGAATGTAGCACGGATAGAGGGCGGCAGAGTAAAAGATGAGCCGGAACTTTCCGAAATTTCCGGTATTATCGAAAGCGCGGTAAAAGAAATGGGGCAGGAAGCGCACAAGAGATCGGTGTCAATCGAGTTCTCCTCCAAGAAACCGGATATACCCAAAGTCATGATAGACCCGAAACGATTCCGCGAGGTTATCCAAAATCTCCTCTCAAACGCGGTACGATATACCTTGCCGGGGGGGCGCGTGTCTGTTGCGGCTGATTACACCAGTACTTCGATTGAAATTGCCGTTTCCGACACCGGCATCGGGATTCCGGAAAAAGAGAAGTCAAAAATCTTCACTAAATTCGCCCGCGCTGAAAATGCCGCGAGAATTGACGAGGAAGGTACCGGACTCGGGCTTTTTATTGTAAAATCATATGTGGAAGACTGGGATGGAAAAGTTTGGTTTGAAAGCCAGGAAGGGAAAGGGACGACTTTTTATATATCGTTGCCGCTCCAACCAGATACGGCGAGCGGCAATGCTAAAAACTAAGGATTATGGTTAAAAAATTTATTCTTGTAGCAGAAGACGATAAGGCCTATGTAGGCGTCTATAGGAGCAAGCTTGCAAGCGAAGGCTATGAGGTGGTAATCGTTGAGCAGGGCGACCTTGTGGTACCCGAGCTAAAGAAGCGCAAGCCCGATCTTTTGATTTTAGATTTGATGCTGCCGCAGAAAAACGGATTTGAGATTCTGGAAGAGTTGCGAGCCGATGGCAAGCTGAAGAGTATTAAGGTTGTGGTTGCCACAAACTTAAGCCAGGACTTGGACATAGAAAGGGTGAAGAAGTTCGGAGTTCTTGACTACTTTATCAAATCTGATGTCTCTGTTTTTGAACTGGTGGATAAGATTAAAAAGGCGCTCGCCGACTAGGTTTAATTGTGCGATAAAAATTACCCATGAACTTTGTTCCTAAAAAGCTAAAAAGCTACCAACTACAAGCCAACAAAGGTTTCACGCTCATAGAAATCTTATTGGTGGTGGCGGCTATTGCCATTCTGGCGGGGATTGTGATTCTCGCCGTCAATCCGGGCAAGCAGCTTGGCGATACGAGGAATGCCCAGCGGCGCATGGATGTGCGCACGATGTTGGAAGCGGTGCATCAGTATGCAGTTGACCATAACGGGGGAGTGCCCGGCGGCATCGATAGCGTTATCGCGTCGGCGCAGATGTTTGGTACCTCGGGCGGCGGGTGCGATAGTATTTGTACTGCGTCGACCACGGTTGCCGCATGCCTTGACCTTGCGCCAAGTCTTGTTCCCACGTATATCGTTGGAATTCCCCGTGACCCTTCGACCGGCTCTTCGACAAGTACCGACTACTTTATCAACAAAGATGGCGCCGGGCGGATAACCGTTGGTGCCTGTGACCCGGAGCAGAATGCGGCGATTAGCGTCACGAGATAAGAAAGGAATCTCTTACCTGCCCGTGGAAAAATCGACCCCCGGCGACAGCAGCTTTTGGGTTTTCAATGTATCGCCTTTACATTCGTCTAGGAATCGTCTATAATGCGTCTATGACTGAAACCATTTCATTTCAACCTGCGTTTACCATCACCCCACGACTCTTGGCGGGCATTAAACGTATTGTTCTATCAGTGAAAGATTTGAACAATACACATTTTTCAAAAGTCGTTCTCTTGGATTTTGAACGGAAAGCTCGTGAAATTTCGGCTCACTCTTCCACCAGCATTGAAGGAAACCCGTTGCCTTTAACCGAAGTAAAAAAAATACTAAAAAATACTCCTTCCCATATCCGAGATACGGAGCGCGAAGTTTTAAATTACAATCAGACGCTTATGTACCTCAATGATGTATGCAAAAATAACTCCATGGTTCCAAATCTTGATTTGAAATTGATTTTGAAAATTCAAAAAATGGTAACTTCCGGACTTATTCATAAATCAAGATTGGGTAAAATTCGCCAAGAGCCGGTATTTGTGAATAATCCCAAAACAAGACAGCCGATTTATTTTCCTCCAGATCATCAAGATGTTCCGCGACTTGTTGATAATTTACTTGCATATGTACATGAGAATAGAACCAAATTAGACCCGCTCATCATCGCTGGTATTTTTCATAAACAATTTGTCATCATTCATCCCTTCGTAGACGGCAACGGTCGAACCGCCAGACTGGCGACAAAAGTATTGCTGGCCGGCATGGAGTTAAATACCTTCAATCTTTTTAGTTTTGAGAATTACTATAATCAAAATGTTACAAATTACTTCCAAAATGTCGGCCTTGTCGGGAATTATTACGATATTAAAGACACAGTCAATTTTACCGCGTGGCTAGAGTATTTTACCGATGGCATAATTGATGAATTGTTGCGCGTAGGAAATGAACTTGCCAAATCAAACAGTACTCCGGCAACCACATTACAACCCTATCATCACGCGGTGATAGAGCACATTAAAAAACATGGGTTTATCAAAGACAGCGATTATGCTCTTTTAACAGAGCGAGCTAGACCAACACGAAATTTGGATTTTAAAAAGTTAATCGAGCTTGGATTTATTGAAAAACAAGGCAAAGGCAAGGCAACATACTATGTGTTGAAAAATAAACCATAAACTTTAGCCAGTATGTTAAATGTGATTTTTATGAGTGGGCGGATAACCGTCGGCGCCTGCGACCCGGCAAAGTACACCAAAGAGACTGAAGGCAAAGTAGCGAAAAGAACTTCCGAGCTTGCCGATAAAATTAAAGAATTGGAATCGGTAAATAAAAGCATGGTCGGGAGGGAATTAAAAATGGTGGAACTCAAAAAAAGAAGTTGAAGAGCTTAGGGGAAAATTACCGCATAAGTTGGAAAACTAAATTTGGACTTACGCTTCCGCGCTTTTCGGCTGTCATTCCCGTGAAGCTTGTCCCCGCGAAGGCGAGGAACGGGAATCCAGTTCCCTTACAAAGACCAAGTGCGTAAGTCCTAATAAATACATAAAACACAGGTATACTTGCTATTTAAAGTATGTATATAGTATACTATGTATATGAATTATGTAAGAACAATTTTTAATCAACTCTATGAGAATATAGGCAAAAAACCTATATTAGTACTCTACGGCGCACGGCAGGTTGGTAAAACTACTTTGATAAAGTCTATTATTGCTAAGTTTTCTAACACTTTATATTTGCAAGGAGATGACCCCAAAGAAGCTCTTTTGCTTCTACATAGATCAGCCAAAGAACTTTCGGAGCTTGTGTCCGGATATGAGTTAGTAGTGATTGATGAAGCTCAAAGAGTAAAAGATATTGGCATTACACTTAAGCTCATTGCAGATAACGTAAAACAAGTACAAGTTATTGCTACTGGGTCATCTTCTTTTGAATTAGCTAATAAACTAAATGAGCCATTGACTGGGAGAAATCGTAAGTTTTATTTGTACCCGCTATCAATCAAAGAAGTAGTTGATGCGTATGGAAAGATACAGGCGAGCAAAGAACTTGATTCTTTTATGACATTTGGCATGTATCCAGCGATAGTTAATGCTATAGGGAGAGGAGAAAAGGCGACTCTGATAAAAGAGTTGGCAGGAGATTACTTGTTTAAAGACCTATTTTTATTTGGAGATATACGCAACTCATTTGCTTTTGAAAAATTAGCAAAACTTCTCGCCTTGCGAATAGGAAGCGAGATATCATATACAGAGCTCGCAAAAGAAGTCGGCGTGAGTAGAGATACTATATACAATTATATAAATCTACTTGAGCAGGCGTTTATTGTTTTCCGCTTAACGCCACTGTATACCAATAAAACAAAAGAAATTAATAAGAGCCACAAAATATATTTTTATGATATAGGAATAAGAAATGCGCTTATAGGTAACACTGATCCCATAGATGTTCGACCAGATAAGGGGGCAATATTTGAGAATTTTTTCATTGCTGAAAAAATAAAGGAGCGTGCATATAGTATGCGTTCGAGCGATATACATTTTTGGAGGAATAGGCAAGGATCCGAAGTAGATTTTGTTGAATCAGTAAGTGCCAGTAAAGAAATTTTTGCCTATGAATGTAAATGGAAGGAAAAAATTACCAAACCGATTTCATTTAAAAAAGCCTATCCAAATTCTCATTTTGAATGTATTACCACCGAAAATATCGTGGCACATTTTATTAAAAAAGTGGTATAAAACTATGGTGGGGTGTGACTCTTCGACCGGTTCTTCAAGAGGATTCTTTTACCTGCCCGTGGAAAAATCGACCCCCGGCGACAGCAGCTTTTGGGTTTTCAATGTAGTGCTTCACAAACGCGCGTGGTGTGCGATAATGAGGAAATGACAAAGCCGAAACTCATCATTTTGTTTGGCTCAAAAGCGCGCGGGACTGCCGGGAAACAATCGGACACGGATGTGGCGGTGCTTGCCGACCGTCCGCTCACGCGCGTTGAAAAAAATGCGCTCGGAGAGCGCATGGCGGAAAAACTTGGCGTTCCCGATGAAGCGGTGGATTTAATTGACCTGTACGACGCGCCGCCGCTTCTCGCGCACCAAATCGGAGAAACCGGCAAGCTGATTGAGGGCACGCCGTTTGATTTTATTCGCTTCCGCATTCGCGCGTGGAAACGCTATCTTGACACCGCAAAGTTCCGCCGTGCGCGCGAACAATCCCTCAAAAAATATGTCCAAAGAAATCATTCTTAAAAAGACGGAGCAACTGAAAGAACTACTCGCAGAACTTGCGCGGCTTCTTGAGGCGCCGCAGGAGCAATTCCTCAAAGACCTCAAAACGATTCGCGCCGCGGAACGGAATTTTGAACTTATGGTTGAAACCGCAAGCGATATCAATACCCAAATGCTTCTTGATGCAGGGAAGAAAACTCCGGATACTTACAAAGAGTCGTTTCTTGCACTGAAAAAAGAAGGCGTACTTTCTGCGGACCTTGCGTCGCAACTGGTCGCCACCGCGAAACTGCGGAATATTCTCATTCACGAATACGATTTTGACGAGGACTGCGAAGAATTTTACCGGGAGGCAAAAAAGGCAGTGTTGGTGTATCACCACTACATACAAGCCGTGCTTGCACATCTGCCGAAATAGCGGTGAGATTGGTGGGGGTGTGGATTGTGCGGGAGGGGGTAGATGATATAATGAAGCATATGCACATACCCCGCGTTTTTGAGAGAGAGAGAGAGAGAGAGAGGAATCTCTTACCTGCCCGCTTCGCCAAAGCTTCAGCGAGGCGAGCCAAAAATATCGGCACTGACCGTTAATCTTTTTTCGTCTTCTAAAAAAGTTGGGAACCGCTGTCAATTTTGCAGCGGCTTTTTGTTATGGCGGATTGGTTCAATCAAAAGGTCACAAACATTATAAATTAACAAATTAAATTAAAAAAATATGAAAGACCTATAACCTACAAGCCACAACCTAATAAGCTAATAAAAAATTTATGCAAAAAAGAACCCTGCTTATTTCCATAAACATCATCACCTTTTTGAGTATTTTGGGGGCGGCCCTCTTTTTTACCCAAGTGTTAAGAAGCCAACTGGTAGAAAACTTCACCGAGGAAGAACAAAACCACGAAATGGCTTTTGCCGAGACTATTGCCAATACCTTGCGTTTGGAAATGGAAAATAATTTGGCGCTTTTCACTCTGTTGGCACAGTTGCCGGAAATTCAAAGTACCGACACGGCGGTGTGCAATAAAAAACTTGATGATTTGTTTCTCCAATATGGCGGAAAACTCATCAACATCGGACGGATGAATGCCAAGGGATTTTTTGATTGTTCCCATAATCGCGCCGCCATCGGCGTCAATGGCCCGAATGTCGCGCCCCATCTGAAAACGATTATCGAAGACCCCGAGCATCGGCCGGTGTTAGGCCGTCTCATTGCGCCCACTGCCGGCAGCGCCAACACCGGCCCGGTCACTTCCTTCCATGTCCCGATTTTTGATAAAAGCGGCACATTCTTGGGGACGCTGGGCGGAGCCATCAATTTCAACGACCTGCGGGATAAATATCTCAAGGATGTGGCCATACTCCAACAGGGCTATGCCACGATCACTGATGACAACGGCGATATCTTGTATCATCCGCGGACTGAATTTATGGGCAAAAATGTCTGGTCCGAGGAAGTGCAGAATATCACCGGCCGAAGTCCTGACTTAAACCAGATGTGGAAAGATGTTGCCGCCGGCAAAAAAGGCACGACCCGCTATATGTTTGAAGGCAAAGAGAAAATTGCCGCCTATGCTCCGGCCACGGTCTTTCCCGGCCGCATCTGGGGAGTGGTGATTACTGTTCCATTGGAGGATTTGCAAAAAGTTCTTCTGACGCAAAATATCGACCGCACCTTTTTCCAATTTAATCTAACGATGGCAGGCATCATTATCTTGGTCTTTATCCTACTTCAATTTTTTGAAGTTCGCTGGCTGTTTAAGCCGTTGGGGATTATGAATGCTTCGCTGAAAAAATTATCGGAAGGAGATTTGAGCGCTGTTGATTTTCCCGCCGGAGGAGGAAAAGACGAATTTGGCCAGTTGGCCGAAAATCTAAAATCCGCGCTGTCTAATCTGCGGGAAAAAACAACCAAGGTTGATGTTACCATTTCTGAAAAAACCAAAGGACTGGAAGAAAAAATCAAAGATTTGGAAACAGCCAATAAAGCCATGGCCGGCCGCGAGCTCAAGATGATTGAGTTGAAAAAGGAGATTGAAGAGTTGAAGAATAGGAAGTAGCTGGTAGCTTTTTAGGTTGTAGCTCCTTAGGAATATGGAAAAATTACCAATCAACACATACAAAGATCTTATTGTCTGGCAGAAGTCGATGGATTTGGTTGTCGCAATCTACACACTATCCGATCAATTTCCTAGAACCGAAATCTACGGTTTGATATCACAAATGCGCCGTAGTGCAATATCAATTCCATCCAACATTGCTGAAGGGAGAAGGCGTGGAAGCAAAAAAGATTATCGTCACTTTCTTATTATTGCGTATGCATCAGGTGCGGAGTTGGAAACACAGGTAGAAATCGCAAAACGACTTTCTTTTGGAAAAAATCTTGTCTATACGAAAGTCGATGATCTACTTAATGAAGTAATGCGGATGTTAAATAGGATGACCAATGAACTTAATACCTAAAAACCTAAGAAGCTAATCAGCTAAAAAGCTACAACCTACCAACTAACTCTATGAACCTACAACCTACAACCTACAAGCTGCAAAGATTGTCTTTATTCTTGTCATCGTCGCCATAGCGGTTGAGGGGTATGTCCTTTTGCAATCTTACCGGAATCCGGCAAAAAAATACACAGGAGAGATGGAAAAAATTACTCTGGGCGCGGAAACAAGTTTACTGCCCTCGCTCGTGTGGATTGCCGAAAGCAAGGGTTATTTCGCGGAAAATGGCGTGGAAGTAACCATTAAAGAATACGACTCCGGCCGCGCCGCTTTTACCGCCATGCTTACTCAAGACAGGTCTGCCCTGAGCGGAGTCGAAGGGCTGGATATGGTAACGGTGGCGCAGACGCCGGTTATGTTTAACAGTTTTAACCGCAGTGATTTTGCCATTGTCTCGGCCATGGTTTCCTCGTATAACGATGTGTTTGTGCTGGCTCGGCGAGACCGCGACATCACTAAGCCCGGTGACTTGCGCGGCAAGAAAATTGGCCTGACCAAGGGTTCTACCGGACAGTATTTCCTGGGCCTGTTTTTAAGTACGAACAATATCCAGTCATCGGAAGTGGAGGAAGTAGATATACCTGCTGGTAAATTAGCGGAGAGCGTAATTGCCGGAGATGTGGATGCCATTTCGGTCTGGCAGCCGCATATTTATAAAGCCCAAAAGGCCCTGGGGGACAAGAGCATTACTTTTCCCACTCGGAAAATTTTCCGGGAAGATTTTTATTTTGTGCCAACCCTTCAGTTTCTGCAAAGTCATCCCGAAGCCATAACCAGATTTTTGCAAGCACTCACACAAGCCGAGGAGTTTATTCAAAAAGACACTCGTGATAAAGACCAAGCGCCTGATGAAGTAGTTGATATTGTTGCCAAACGATTGGGTCTGGACAAAGCTTTTGTGGCTTCAATATGGGACGATTTTCAATTTGGGCTGTTTTTGGACCAAACTATTATCAAAACATTGGAGGAAGAAGCACGGTGGGCCATTCAAAATAAACTGACCGATAAAACCGCAGTCCCGAATTATCTGAATTATATTTCCGTTGATGCCTTAAGAATTGCGGCGCCGGAAAAAGTACTCATTGGGAACTAGCTTGTTAGGAATTAGCTTATTAGCTTTTTAGGATCTAACAAGCTAAGAAGCTAATAAGCTAAACTATGAAGCTACAACCTACAACCTACAAGCTAATTATCCCTCTTCTTCTGCTGGCCGCCTCTCTAGGCCTGCTTTTGTTTATTCAAAAAACTCCGCTGACCGGGATTTATTTCCATAATCCTCTGGCCCATTCTTTTATTTTGCTCGCTTTTACCGCCACTCTCTTTTTCATTTGGTTTCTTGCCTATCAACGTTTTGTCCGCGACAAGGACTTGCGCTGGTATTTTTTGAGCGTGGCCTTTTTTATCCGCGGTGTTTTTGCTTTTGCTCACGCGGTGCTGGTGCCGGCTTTTGGCTGGGGCAACGAAGCGCTGTTTGATATTTCCGAGCACTACGGTTTATTTTTAGCGTCGCTTTTGCTGTGGGGACTGGTGATTCCTTTCTCCGACCGGACGCGCGATAAAATATATCAGAGCCGGGCCAGGATATTTTTCGGACTAAACGCGGTTCTCGCGGCTGGCTTTGCTGTGCTCTTTCTGGCGCC
>JGI1356J14229_10003576_pt1 | contig 11837 bp, 14 predicted proteins | sample Subgrocontami58m_FD_14229 | JGI IMG/M metagenome (IMG submission 14229) | reverse complement strand
CAAAAACACCGACGGACCCCATGAGCCACACCCCCGTCAGCGTCAATGCTACTCCGGTGCCGCCGCGCGCGGAAGCCGCACTCCGCTACGCTCCGTGCGCCTTCCGCGCGCATCCATCATGCGCAACAATTTCGATGGTAGACCCCAATCAACTGCGCTGCGTACGCTTGCACGGCTCAGGAATAGCTGCGCAAGCGCAGCGAGAATTCCGCCAAGGACCGGATACCGCTCGCCTCCGCCCGCCGGCACCAGTTCTGCAGTTGTGCCACGAGTTGCTCGCGCGTTGCGGTCGATCGCCCCCACAGTGTTGCCAGTTCGCGGCGAATGACAATCATGGTCTGCAGGGCACGCGAGCGCGGCAGTATTTCGGCGAGGCGTTCGCGCTCGGGTTCGCGCAGCAGCTTCTCGTTGCGATTCAGCCACGGCTCGACGCTGCGCAATCGCTGCGCGCTCTCGGGTGAGGTTTTTTTCAGCTTGGCGAGTTCCTCGGCATAGGTGCGCTTGAGCGATCTGGCGTATTTCGCCAGTACGTCGTAACGGCAGGCGATGACCGCCTGCAGGGTCACCGGGTCGACCGCTGGTTTCGGCGCGCTGAAATGCGGCACCGGTGCGAGGTGCTTGACCTGCGCCAGGCCAAGCACCTCGAGCGCCCGGATGTAGAGCCAGCCGATGTCGAACTCATACCATTTGCTGGAAAGCTTGGCCGAAGTCGGGTAGGCGTGGTGGTTATTGTGCAATTCCTCGCCGCCGATGAGTATGCCCAGCGGCGAAATATTGCGGCTTGCATCGGGCGTGGACCAGTGGCGGTAGCCCCAGTAGTGACCGACGCCGTTGATGACGCCCGCGGCCCAAAAAGGAATCCACGCGATCTGCGCCGCCACGAGCAGCACACCCGGCACGATGCCGAAGAGGTACACGTCGAGTACGCCAGTCAATATCAGTCCGAGGCGCGTGAATTTCGAGTAGAGCTTGCGCTCGATCCAGTCCTCGGGCGTGCCCTGGCCGTAACGTTCCAGAGTTTCCGGTTTTCTGGCTTCCCTGACGTACAGAAATACCCCGCCCCACAGCACCCGGTTGAGGCCCAGGATCTGCGAGCTGTGCGGATCTTCGGGTGTGTCGCATTTGGCGTGGTGCTTGCGGTGAACTGCCGCCCATTCTTTCGTCACCATGCCCGTGGTGAGCCACAGCCAGAGCCTGAAAAAGTGGCTCACAGCCGGATGCAGCGCGAGCGCATGGTGCGCCTGGTGCCGGTGCAGGAACACCGTCACCGCGACGATGGTGATGTGCGTAAGGGCCAGGAGCAGAATCACCGGGCCCCACCACGGCAAATCGAACACGCCAGAGTACAGGTCGGGACGCATATGCATTTCCCCGGGTCGTTGACAAAAGCATAACCCGGCCCGTCTCACGCGTCGTGACTTTGGTCAAACTCGACCGTCGCATTGCGTGCGGTTTCTGTCCCGGGGCGACCGACGTCGTGCGGGCGTGTCCAGGGCGCCAGGCGCCTGCGGGAGGCGCGGCCGCGGGCGCCTACTTGCCCTTATTTGGATTGATCAGGTACTTCGCCCCCGTCGCGCGCTTGCCATACACGGCGATTTCTTCCAGCGCGAGTGCTTGCGCAAGCGAAATCTCCTTGGTGTAGTGGCTGGCAAAAGTTGTCTTGAGTTCAGCGACCACCCGCTCCCTGAGCTTCTGCGCGCCGGCAGGACCGATCCTTTGCATGAACGGCCACAGCAGCCAGCCGCCCACGCCCCAGGCCATGCCGAAGCCGCGGTTGATGATGGTCGGGCCGGTGTCCAGGCCGCCGTAGATGTAGACCTGCTTATGCGTGGCAGACCCGTAGCGGCTGTACTCCTTGGCCGTTCTGTTGATCGCGGCTTCCATGCAGGTGAGGATCTGCCCGGCCAGCTTGCCGCCGCCGATGGCATCGAAGGCCAGGGTCGCTCCGGTGGCGGCGAGCGCCTCGGTGAGGTCTTGCATGAAGGTCGGGGCGCTGGAGTCGCAGATATAGCGCGCGCCCAGGGCCTTGAGCAAATCCGCCTGCTCGCGCGAGCGCACGATGTTCACCAGGCCGACCCCGTCGGCTATGCATAGCTTGTTGAGCATCTGGCCCAGGTTGGACGCCGCCGCAGTGTGTACCAAAGCCTTGTGGTCTTCGAGCCGCATGGTTTCTACCATGCCCTGTGAAGTGAGCGGGTTGACGAAGCAGGAGGCGCCTTCGGCCGCGCTCGTGCCTGGCGGAAGCACGAGGCATTGCTTGACCTTCGCGCTGCGGTACTGGGCGTACATGGCGCCGCCGACGATTGCCACCATCTTTCCGAGCAGCGCCTGCGCTTCGTCGGACGCGCCGGCGTCCACAACCACGCCCGCCCCCTCGTTGCCGACGGGCATGGATTGGTCGACGCGGCCGGCCATCCCCTGCATCAGGGCATCGGGAATGCTCGCCGTAATCACCGGCAGCGCGGCCGAGCCGGAGCGCCGTGCCGTGCTCATGTCGGCTGCGCCAAAGAGCAGCCCCAGATCGGAGGGGTTGATCGGGGAGCCTTCGATACGGACTACGACCTCGTCGGCTTGCGGGACTGGCATCGGGACACTGACCAGCGAAAGCTCCAGCTCGCCGCTTTTTTTAACCAGGGAACGAAGCTGAAGCCCAGTCATTTCCGTACCAGAATTCATATTCACCGTCTCCTTGAACAGGCTGCAGAGTATAGGGCGTTATCGTAGGGAAGGACTACAGGAATCAGATACGAATTATTCCAGGGACCAGATGCTTGCAGCGACCTGGTCTGATCATGCCCAGACAAGCCCGTCTTAGAAAAAAATTGTCTCTGATCCTTCTTGGTTCTTCCAGACCGGTTGCCCTCTGGAACCATGGCGTGAACGCATGGTTGCCATTGGTCAATGGTAATGCTAGTATTACCCATTACTTAGCTTCGAGACCTATCCCATGGCCACCAGCACCAGCAAGTTGACGACCAAGTACCAGGCGACCATTCCGGCGCCGGTGCGCAAGATCCTGCACGTCGAAGCGGGCGATGCCATCGCCTTCGACATCCAGGGTGACGAGGTGCGGGTGCGCAAGGCGCGGCCGGTCGATCATGAATTCGCGCGCGCGCTCGAGGGAACGCTGGTCGAATGGTCATCCACCGCCGACGAGGATGCGTATCGTGACCTTTGAGGCGTTCGACGTAGTCGTCGTTCCCTTCCCGTTCACCGACCGCGCTGCGACCAAGCGGCGTCCCGCGCTGGTGCTGTCCGATCGCTCCGCATTCAACGCCAGCATCGGCCATGTCGTGCTCGCCATGATTACCAGCGCGTCCCACTCTGACTGGCCGCTGGATGTGTCCCTCTCGGATTTGCACGCGGCGGGCCTCACTTCGGCTTCGGTGGTGCGGATGAAGTTGTTCACGCTCGATGATCGATTGATCCTGCGCAAGGCCGGATCACTTGTGGCCGCGGACAGGAAGGCAGTCGCCGCGGCGCTCAGGAAACTGCTGAAACCGCTAATCTGACCGTCCGCGCGCCGAGAAGTCGAAAGCGCCTGAGGCAACGCACCCATTCGCGCTACCATCCAGCATCACCCGAGCTCCCATGCGACCCGCGCCTCCACCATCCGCCGCCACGGTGCCGCAGCGCGCAGCCGCGAGAGATTCCCGTAGTGGCCCGCCGCGGTGCGGTTGATGAACACGATGTCGTGGGGGAAGCGGATGTCTTTCGCCTCGCCGAAGTGGATCAGATTGTTGTCGATGACCTGGCGCAGGAGCTGGTCGTCGTAGCCGAAGCGGTAGGGGCGCGCTTCATCGAGCACCTTGAACACGAGGTCGAGCGCGGGGGCGATCAGCCCCGCGGACACGGGCGCGCCCGAGGCCGTGGTGACGCCCATCGCCGCGAGCAGCGCCGGCACCTCGCTGCGCCGTCCGGCCAGGGCGGCGCGCGCGAGTTCGCGGTAGCCCTGCACGATATGCGGCGGCACCGACTTGACGCAGCCGAAGTCGTAGACGACGACGCGGCCGTCGGCGAGGAAGGAGAAGTTCGCGAGGTTCGGGTCGGCGTGCATTAAGCGGTGCTCGAACAGGCCGCGCAGCATGAAGTCGAACAGCACCGCGCCCCAGCGGTCGCGCAGCGCCTGCGGCCGCCGCTCGTCGCAGGCCTCGTTCACGGTGTAGCCGGCGACGTAGTCCATGGTCAGCACGCGGCGGCTGGAGGTCGCGTCGATGACGCGGGGGATCACCACCTGGTCGCTGCCGGCCCAGAGCTCGGCCATGCGGCGCAGGTTCTGCGCTTCGTTGACGTAGTCGAGCTCCTCGCGCAGGCGGTCGCGCACCTCGCCCCAGACCGGCGCGAAGTCGGCGTCGGTAAACAGCGCGAACAGCGACTGCAGCAGGCGCCGCAGATTGACCAGGTCGGCCTCGATGATTCTGTCTATTCCCGGGTACTGGATTTTCACCGCGACCGGCCGCCCGTCGACGAGGACGCCGCGGTGCACCTGCCCGATCGAGGCGGCGGCGATGGCCGCGGGCTCGAGCCGCGCGATGGTGTTGCGCCAGCCGGGGAGTTCCGCGTCGAGCTGGCGCTCGACCACAGCGAACGGGACCGGCGGCGCCTGTTGCTGCAGCGCGCTCAGCACGCCGGTCACCTCGGGCGGGAGCATGGAATCCTGCAGGCTCAGCATCTGGCCGACTTTCATCGCCGCCCCCTTCAGCTGGCCGAGTTCGCGCACGATGCGCTCGGCATTGAGGACGAGGTTCGCGAGCTGGTGCGCCTGGCGCGGCGGTCCGGAGAGGACCAGCGAAACCAGCTGCTCCACCGCCACCGACGCGCCGACGCGCCCGACCAGGCTCCCGAGGCGCAGCAGCCGCGCCAGCGGTGAGCTCGCCGGGACGCTGCTCCGGTGTCGGTCTGGGTTATGCAGATTGGAATCGTGTACCACCGGTGCTTCCTTGGATGGCAGCTTGGAAGGGTGCGTGGCTAGTGGCTTGCGGGGTTATCGAAAAGCCTCAATCGGATACTTCGTCATCCTGGTCTCCATACTTGTCCATCATCCGGATCAGTTGCCGCGCCTGGCAGGGCGCAATAGTGCCGCCGCGATTGAGATTCTGCAAGCGCATCCTCGGTTCCGATCACGAAGATCTTCGGCTCGGCGAGTCCGTCGCGCAGGAACGCATCGGGCGCGGCGCGCTTGGCTGTCCATTCCATCAGACAATACATTGCCCGGCAATCGAGCGATAATCCACACCTTCCTGTCCTTTATCGTTTAATCGATCCCCCAACATGAGCACACTGGAATCCGAGAACCCCAGGAGAAGACTCCCGCCGATTATTTTTGTCCTTGTGATCGTTGCCATCGGGCTTCTGGGTGGCGGCTACTACCTGGCGCCGCGTTTCGAAAGGGAGGCGCCGCAAATCAAGCTCCCGGACTCAGGCGTGCTCGGCCCCGCGCCCATGGACATCGTCGTCACCGATCGCGGCGCCGGATTGAAGTCGGTCAGCGCGACGCTCTCGGTGGGCGGCACCGAGCACCCGCTGGCCTCCGAGCAGTATGCCCAGCCGCTGTCCGAGAAGAAAATCGCTGTCGCTTTGCCGTCGAAGCTTGCCGGCGTCAAGGAAGGACCCGCGGTCCTGCGCGTCGTCGCGCGCGACGCCTCGCTGTGGAATTTTTTCCACGGCAACGAGACGGTGATCCAGAAGAATCTCAGCATCGACCTCACGCCGCCCGGCATCGAACTCGTCGCCGATGACCGTTACGTCAACTTCGGCGGCGTCGGCGTGATCGTCTACAAAGCGTCCGCGGATACGGCGAAGAGCGGCGTCAGGATAGGCAATTATTTCTTCCCTGGTTTCCAGGGGCAGATAAAAGGGCACGCAGATCACTTCATCGCTTTTTTCGCGCATGCCTATAACGTGCCGCCGGAGGCGAAGGCCCGGCTGGTCGCAACCGACCAGGCCGGCAATACGAAGGAAATGCCGCTGGTCTACGAACTCAAGGACGTAAAGTACAGGAAGAGCACCATCGCGATATCGGATAACTTTCTTCAGAACAAGATCGTGCCCCTGCTGAACGATGCCGGCGCGCGCCAGGGGACGCCGCAAGAGGTTTTCGTCGCAGTCAACAAGAAGCTCAGGAAGGAGAACGAAGACAAGATCGCCGCCATCACGAAGAAAGCCACGCCGGCTATGCTTTGGACGGGCGCGTTCAGCCAGCTGAGCAACTCCAAAGTCGAAGCCAACTTCGCGGACGAGCGGACCTACACCTACAACAACGAACCGATCGACACCGCCTTTCACCTCGGCTACGACCTGTCCGTCACCAAGCATTATCCGGTCGAGGCCGCCAACAGCGGCGCGGTCGCCTTCGTCGGCGACCTGGGCATTTACGGCAATACCGTCATCCTCGATCACGGTCTCGGCCTGTTTACGCTTTATGGCCACTTGAGTTCCATCGACGTCAAGGTCGGTGATCCGGTGAAGCAACGGCAGATCCTCGGCAAGACCGGCGAGACCGGCCTGGCCGCCGGCGACCATCTGCACTACGGGATCTATTTGGACGGGGTCGCCGTATTGCCGGTCGAGTGGTGGGACCCGAAGTGGATCCGCGACAACATCGAGCCCAAGCTCGAAGGCCAGAGCGGCGCAGCGATCGCTGAATCGCAGCAGCCGAAAGCCAGCCAGCTGAAAGCGAAGCAGTCGAAAGCGCCGCGCAAGGCCGCGCGACGCCGCTAGTGCAAATTCGCCCACTTGCGCTGGTGGAGCAAGGACAAAAGGGGCCTACCGCACGGCAAATGCACTGGCGCATGGGAAGCGCCTGGCTAGCGAAAATAGCTGGCGAAAACTCCAGATTGGGACTATTATTACACATAAGTCCATTTCGGGACCATCGATTACGGAAACCCCATCGCTACAAACGACGGCTTCTGTCAGCGCCAAGGAAGTTTCCCGGCCGGCCTTACGCACGGTATTTCGCATCTTGGCGGCATGGGGGCTGAGCAACAAGGAACAGATAAAACTTCTGGGCAATCCCCCGAAATCCACGTTTTATCGCTGGAAGCAGGGTGAAGGCGCAGCGCTGTCTCAGGACACTCTGGAACGACTGTCATACATTTTCGGGATCTACTCGGCGCTCCAGGTATTACTGCCCATCCCCGATGCCGCGGACGTCTGGATCAAGAAGCCGAACACGGCGCCGCTGTTCGGGGGACGCAGCGCCCTCGCGCGCATGCTTTCGGGACAGGTCGCGGATCTCTACATCGTGCGCCAGTACCTGGACGCGCAACGCGGCGGGTGGGCGTGATTCCCGAAATTTCCAAAGTAATTTGGAAGCCATGCTATCGGCTGATCCCCAGCCACTTTCCGCCGATAGGCGTCTACGATCGTGTCGCCAATCCCGCCGATCTGGCCGCCGTGTTCGCAGTCGAGAATCTGACCAACCCACGGTTACGACAAGAAGCAGGAGACATCTCGATGGTCACGCCGGAGGACCGCGTTTCGGGCCCGGGAACGACACCGATCATGGCGGCGTTTACGCACTTGAATCCGGAGGGCAGCCGCTTCAGTGACGGAAGCTACGGCGTGTATTACGCCGGGCACACGCTGGCTACTGCGATCGCCGAGACCCGCTATCACCGGGCGCGATTTCTCGCAATGACCGGGGAGGATCCGATAGAGATAGACATGCGCACCTATCTTGCCGACCTGGACGGTGATCTGCACGATATCCGCGGTCGTGGTGATCTCGCCGATGTTTATGACCCTGAAAGCTACGCCGCCGGTCAAACACTGGCGCGTGCCATTAAAGCGAAAAATTCTTATGGCATCGCATACGACAGCGTACGGCATGCCGAAGGGGAATGTGTTGCCGTATTTCGGCCGCCTGCCTTGTCGAACTGTATTCAGGGCCCGCACTTCGGCTATGTTTGGGATGGGGAACAAATCACGACCGTGTACGAGAAGAAGCTGTACGCAAATTATTGATAGCGGATGGAAGTGCCAGGCGCATGGCATGCGTAATCCAGATTCCTAGGATAGCCGCGCCCCAGATCGGCCCGAAGTCGGCGTCGGTGAACAGCGCGAACAGCGACTGCAACAGGCGCCGCAGGTTGACCAGGTCGGCCTCGATGATTCTGTCCATCCCCGGGTACTGGATCTTCACCGCGACCGGCCGCCCGTCGAGGTGCCCATGAAAGCTGCCGCCATTCCCGCGGTTCGCGTTTCGCCTGAGCTGCGCCAGGCCGCCGAGGCGGTCCTTGCGTCCGGCGAAACCCTGTCCGGATTCGTCGAGGATGCCGTGCGCCGCAACGTCGAGTATCGCTACGCCCAGAAAGCGTTCGTCGAGCGCGGGCTGGCTTCTGGCGAAACCGCCGGAAAGTCGGGCAAGTACGTCTCGGCGGCAGCGGTCCTGGGCAAGCTCGATCGGCGCCTGGACAAGGCGCGCAAGGGCCGCACCGGCCGGACAGGCGCCAAAGCGGCGGCATGACCCGGTTCAAGGTCCGCTTCACCGCCGCAGCGGAGACGGACCTGCTGCGCCTGTTCGATTTCCTGCTTGAACCGGACGTTGTTGCGGCCGAACAGGCCCGCGAGGCGATTGCCAAGGCGATCGAACTGCTGAAGGTGTTCCCGTTCTCGTGCCGCAAGGCCCTGGGCGGCGACGGCAACCCGTTCCTGCGCGAACTCATCATTCCCTTCGGCGGGGCCGGTTATGTCGCGCTGTTCGAGATCGAGAACCGGGACACTGTCACGCCCCTGGCCTTGCGCCGCCAGAGGGAAGAGGACTACCACTGACGCAGCGCCGGAGACGGCGCCGAAATCGAACATCTGCGACACGTTTTCTTGGCGTGTCGCTGGCAGCGACATATGCTGCCGAGATGGCGCAAAAAGCGATCAGTCAATCTATGATGGCGAACTGATATCAATGGAGGGTAGGAATATGACCGAAATATCCAGCGCGACGCCCATGGGCTTTATCGGCCTCGGCGTCATGGGCAAGTCGATGGCGCGCAACCTGATCAAGGCGGGCTTTCAGGTCGTGCTGCATAACCGCAGCCGCGCTGCCGTCGACGAGCTGGTCGCGATCGGCGGAATCGCCGCGGCATCGCCGGCGGATCTGGCCGGGCGCGCCGAAATCATTTGTCTATGCGTGCCCGACACGCCGGACGTGGAAGCGGTGCTGTTCGGGGTCGACGGCGTCGCATCGGCAGTCAAGGCCGGAAGCGTCGTGATCGATTTCAGCACCATCTCGGCGCAGGCGACAGTCGGCTACGCCGAGCGGCTGAAGCAGGCGGGCGTGGCCATGCTCGACTCCCCGGTATCGGGCGGGCCGGCAGGCGCGCGCGACGCGGCCCTGAGCTGCATGATCGGCGGCGAAGCCGAGACGCTCGCGCGCTGCATGCCCGTGTTCAAGGCGGTGGGCAAGACCTTCATCCACATCGGCGCCAGCGGCGCGGGCCAGCTGTGCAAGTCGTGCAACCAGTTGGTCATTGCCGGCACGGTCATGGCGGCGTGCGAGGCCCTGACCCTGGCCAAGAAGGCCGGCATCGATCCGTACAAGGTGCGCGATGCCCTGCTCGGCGGCTCGGCGCAAAGCTTTGTCATGCAGAATCACGCCAAGCGATTCCTCGATGGCCAGCTCGCCCCCGGCTTTCGCGCCGCATTGTTGTTGAAGGACCTGCGCCTGGCCACCGCTGCCACACAGGACGCCGGCAGTTTCGCGCCGGTCGCGGCACTGGCCGAGCAACTCCTCACCGCGCTGTGCAACACCGGCCGCGATGGCATGGACAATGCCGCGATGGGATTGCTCTACGAAGAGCTGTCCGGCATCAAGCGCTAAGGCGGAGGACGGCCGCTTATGAAATTGCCTCTTTATCAACTTGACGCGTTCACGCAACGCCTTTTCGGCGGCAATCCGGCCGCGGTCGTTCTGCTGGAGGACTGGCTGCCCGACGGCATGCTCGCGGCGATCGCGGCGGAGAACAATCTTGCCGAGACCGCGTTTGTCATTCCGCGAGCGGACGCCTCGCCGCTGCGCTGGTTCACGCCTACGGTCGAAATTGACCTCTGCGGACATGCGACGCTGGCGGCGGCGGACGTCCTCTTCCGCTACCGATTTCCGTCGCTAGCTCGGCTCGCGTTCAGTACGCGCAGCGGCGAATTGGCGGTGACGCGCGACGGTGCGCTGCTGAAAATGGATTTCCCCGCCCGCCCGGGCAAGCCGGTCGCGGTGACGGATGCGCTCGCTGCCGCGCTCGGGGCGCGGCCGCGCGAGGCGTATATGGCGCGTGATCTCCTGGCGATCTTCGACTCCGAGTCCGATGTCCGGTCGCTGCGTCCGGATTTTGCGCGCATTGCGGCGCTGGATGTGTTTGCGGTCATCGTTTCCGCGCCTGGCGACGCGGTGGACTTCGTGTCGCGTTTTTTCGCTCCCGGCGCCGGCATCCCAGAAGATCCGGTCACCGGTTCTTCGCATTGCACCCTCGTGCCCTACTGGGCCGCGCGCTTGGGCAAGGACAAGCTGACTGCGCAGCAGTTGTCCGCGCGCGGCGGCGATTTGCTGTGCGAGCTGCGCGCCGACCGTGTGGTGATCGCGGGGCATGTGGTCGAATACCTGCGTGGGGAGATCGAAACCGAAGGGCCGGCAATTTGATCGCCCTCCGAAATAGCCCTTGAGTTCGAAATCGGGCGGGGAGTGCGCGCCTGCCGGGCGGCGCAGTTTGCCCGAAGACCGAATCGACGCGCCCGGATTTCCTGCTAAGCTAGCGGCGCGCATTTCCTAGCGGAGGAAGCATGAAAGGCGAAAAGAAGGTTATCGAACACCTGAACACGGTATTGGCCAACGAGCTGACGGCGATCAACCAGTATTTCCTGCATTCGAAGATGTTCAAGAACTGGGGGCTGGAAAAGCTCGCGGCGCACGANTACAAGGAATCGATCGATGAAATGAAGCATGCCGACAAGCTCATGGAGAGGATCCTGTTCCTGGAGGGAAAGCCCGCGGTCCAAATGAGGAAATTGCTGGTTGGCGATTCCACCAAATCGGTACTGGCGTGCGACCTGAAGCTGGAGTTGGCCGGCCATCCCGATCTGAAACAGGCGATCGTCGATTGCGAGGAGATTGGCGACTTCGTCAGCCGCGATCTGTTCCAGTCGATCATCGAGNCGGAGGAGGAGCACATCGATTGGCTGGAAACCCAGCTAGCGCTGATCGACAAAGTCGGNATCCAGAATTACCAGCAGGCGCACATGNCGTGACAGGCAGCCGCTGCCCCCGCAGCTTGCATCGACCGGCGCGTCGGTCAAGCGCGCTCCGAAATCGGTCTCGCCGTAGAGCCGGTCGGAGGCCAGGGCGCGGCCCGGCGCGTCGCGCAGGATGCGCGCGCGCCGCGATTACTTTTTTTCCCGGCCGGCGGCGAGTGGTTTCAGCGCCCGTGCGCCAGGCGGCCGGCAACGCGGTTTCGCTGCGCTTCGCTCATATGCAGGCCGCACTTTGTGCGCCGCCACAGCACGTCTTCGCCTGTGCGCGCCCATTCGTGCTCGATCAGATAGGCGAGTTCGCGCTCGTACAGCCCGCCGCCGAAGTTCTCGCCCAGGTCGGCCTCGGTTTTCGCGCGGTCGAGAATTTGCTCGATTAACATGCCGTGGCGACGCAGCAGGCGCGCCAGCCAATGCGGATCGAGCCCGGAATAGCGCGAGCGGAGCTCTCCCAGCACGCCCGAAAAATCGCGCCCGCCGAAATCGCCCCCCGGCAGCGCCTCCGCGTGGGTCCAGGGCCGGCGCGCCGGGATCCAGCGCGCGAGCTTCTCCAGCACATGCTCGGCGAGCTTGCGGTAGGTGGTGATCTTGCCGCCGAA
>JGI1356J14229_10003575_pt1 | contig 11838 bp, 8 predicted proteins | sample Subgrocontami58m_FD_14229 | JGI IMG/M metagenome (IMG submission 14229) | reverse complement strand
GCCGAATTGCGTGGCGAACCTGTGCCGGCCAAGCTGGTGGAGGCGCTGGACTACTTCGACGCGCTCGCGGTGCGCGACGACATCGGCATCCGGTTCATGCTGGAACCGGGGGAAATGATGCTCTGGCACAATTTCCAGATGCTGCACGCGCGGGAGGCCTATCAGGATTCGCCCCAGCACACCCGCCATTTGCTGCGGCTTTGGCTGCGGATCGAGAACGACCGACCGATCGCCGATGCCATCCTGCAACGCGCCAAGATCTACGAGCAGATCTACCGCGAACGATCCGGCCGCGTCCCCGCCAGCGCCCTGGCCGAAGCCTGACCGGGGGAGACCACCGCGCCATCTGACCTGACACGGCTGGTGGCGGGGCACGGATGCTATCCATCCCCGAGCCCGCCGTCCGCCGCTTGTTCAAATGACACAATATCCGCGAGGAACGGAATAATCAGCAAGGGAAGACGCGAGCCATGCAGACCTACGTCTATGCCGGCGTTTCCGCCCGCACCGGGGGCTCCATCAGCGGCCTGTTCCGACGCAAGGTGGACGGCGACACATGGGAGGCCGGGGGCCTTCCCGACGGCACCCATGTCCATGCCATCGCCGTGCATCCCGACGATGCATCCATCGTCTATGCCGCGACCAGTTCCGGCCTGTATCGCAGCCCCGACCAGGGCCTGACCTGGACGCGTTTGGTCGAACCCGAAGCGGGCGAGCAGATGTGGTCGGTGCTGATCCACCCGGCCAACCACCGCACGATCCTGACCGGGACCGCGCCCTTGGGCCTGTATCGCAGCGATGACGCAGGCGAGACCTGGCGTCGCATGCCACGCCCCGCCATCGGGGAGCGGATGGTCGGCGCCTTCCCCTCCCGCATCATGCGCATGAGCATCGCACCCACCCGCCCCGATGAAATCTGGGCCGGGTTGGAAGTGAACGGCGCCATGGTCAGCCGCGACGGCGGTGAGACCTGGCAGGATTGCAGCGACGCCCTCGTCAGCCTGTCCAGCCAGCCGCATCTGCAAAGCGCCATCCTGACCAAGGATAAAGCCGAGGGCATGTTGGATGTGCATGCCGTCGCCGTGTCCCCCGCCGAACCGGGAACCGCGTTTCTGGCGTTGCGCATGGGGTTGTTTCGCAGCGACGACGGGGGTGCCTCCTGGAACGATCTGGGCATCGGCCAGCACGCGGCGCATCTGCGGTACGGGCGCGATATCGTGGTGGCGCCGTGGGATCCGAACACGCTGTTCGCCTGCATCGCCGACGCCGCCCGAGGCCAGGCCGGCCGCCTGTATCGCAGTCAGGACCGGGGGAAAAACTGGGTGCAGGTGGATCGCTCGATCGACGTGCGCAGCACCATGATGGCGGTCGCCCTGTCCCCCCACCACCCATCGCAAGCCCATTGCGTCACCCGGCTCGGCCAGACCTTCAGCACCCTGGATGGCGGGCAGACCTGGCGCGAATACGACCTGCCGGAGGGCGCGGGCGCGGCGGTGGCGGTCGCCTGCGGATAGTACCGCCCGCTTGGCGTGCCTTCGGTCTGCTGTGATGATGTCCCCCAACAAGGGGGGGCAGACCATGACAATGACGCGCCGACAATGACGCGGCGAACCACGCTGGGCGGCCTGGTGGCGGGACGCATGGCATTCCGCAAACCAACACGCTCCGCGGCTCGGTTCTAACCCAGTCCCGCCCTTACCTGGATCCGGGTGATGTTCGAACGCACCGGCCTGGGGGAGGACGAATGGGTTCAACGGGCGGCCACGAAACCACGGATCTATCCGACCAGCGCCGTGATCGCGGATGGGCTGGTGCGCGGTGAGGTTGGCGTGGCGCCGGTGATCTATACCATCGTGGCGCCCAAGAAACGGGATGGCGCGCCGCTCGGCTTCGTCTTCCCGCCCGAGGGCGTCCCGATCTACTCCTTCGCCGCCGGCATCCCGAAAACCGCCCAGCGCCCGGCGGCGGCGCGGCTGTATCTGGACTGGTGCCTGTCCGAGGAAGGCCAGGCGCTGCTGATCGATCGACTGGGTCATCTGACCGCGCTGAAGGTCATCCCCACCCGGACCACCGGGTACGATCTGGCCGATGTCAGGATGTGGTCGTCGGTACGGGCAGAATCGGACTGGTTACGCGCGCCAGGGCTGAGCGACTGGGCCAAGGCCTACGGCGTGCGGCAATAGAACCGCGCCAGTTTGCCTGGCCGAACAAGCGGGCAGCGCCCAGGCCGCCCCCCGCTAGCCCAAATCCCGGTGGAGCGCTGCGCCGGGACAGACGCTCAAACCGGTTTGTCGCCAGCCAGGGTGATCCGGTGCATCACCCGGGTTTGGCCATGATAGTCGTTCACCGCCGAATGTTGGACGCAACGATTATCCCAGATCGCCAGCGATCCCGCAGTCCAACGGAAGCGGCAGGTCAATTCAGGGCGTGTCTGGTGCCGCCACAGGAATTGCAGCAGCGGTGCGCTTTCCTCGTCCGTCATGCCAACGAACCGGACGGTGTGGGCAATGTTGACGAACAACGCCTTACGGCCGGTTTCCGGATGCGTGCGCACCACGGGATGCTCCGCGCTCAGAACGGTGCGCGGCGAACCATCGTTGCGGGCGCGATCCTCACGTGTGCGACTGGCCTCCGCCTTGTCGGACCGTGACAGGCCACGCAACCCACCCAGAATCCGCTTCATTTCATCGGACAAGGTTTCATACGCAAGATACTGGTTGGCGAATTGGGTGTCGCCGCCATGCGTCGGCAACTCTTGTGCCAGCAGCAACGTCGCCATGGGCGGCTCGGGAAGATAGGTCGTATCGGAGTGCCACGCGCCGCCGAAATTGATCGTCTGATGCGGGAGTTTGGTGACCGCGATGATCTCGGGATATCCGTCGATCCCCTTCACGAATGGGTATTCGATCGGTGTGCCCAGGCGTCGGGAAAAACCGAGAAACCGCTCTGACGTCAAATCCTGCCCCCGAAAGAACACGACCAGATGATCCAACAGCGCTCGGCGGATTCCCAGCACTGTATCGGCAGGGAGGTCTTGCGCCAGATCGATACCGTGGATTTCGGCACCGAGGCTGCCACTGATGGGACGGATGTCCAAAGATTGGATCTGCATATCTGATTCCCCCAAGTCGTGTCCGTTCGGACGTTGTGTTCGCCGATTCAGGGCAGCGCCCGTTCCGTCCGCCGTCGTGATCCCGCGGAACCGACGCCAACCCAAGCGGAGGCAGGCATGCGTGTCATTCCCTATGCTGATCTGCCCCGAGGCCCGGGCCGGGCAGACGAGCCGTTCCTACCCAATGATCACCGTCTCCAGGTTCCATCGCAATAGCGCGCCGGCCGGTCGCAAGCGACATCAATGGTCCCAATGCTCGGGTCCTGACCTTGCCAACCGCCCTGGTATCCGACAGCGTCGCAGACACGGCCCCTTCAACGGAGGTAACGCACCATGATGATCGTCGACGGTCAGATTCACCTCTGGGCAAAGGGCACCCCATCCGCCCACCACCGGCAGGAGCCCTATTCCATGGAGCAGGCGCTGGCCGGCATGGACGAGGCCGGCGTCAACCGTGCCGTGATCCATCCTGTCATGTGGGACCCGGATTCGAACGAACTGGCCGTCGAGGCCGTGCGCGCACACCCGGATCGTTTCGCGATCATGGGCTGGTTCTACCTGGATCGCCCGGAGAGCCGAAACCTGGTCGCAACCTGGAAGAACCGACCGGGCATGCTGGGTCTGCGCTTCTATTTCAACCAGCCGCATGAGCAATCATGGCCGACCGACGGCACGCTCGACTGGCTATGGCCGGCGGCGGAGCGGGCTGGGGTGCCGGTGTCGCTGGCGGCGGCCAACTTCCTGCCGGTGGTCGGACAGATCGCCGAACGCCATCCCGGGCTCCGGCTGATCGTCGATCACATGGGGGTTCCGCGCGCCAGCAAGGGCGAAGCGGCCTACCGAAACCTCCCCCAACTGCTGGCGCTGGCCAAGCATCCCAACGTTGCCGTCAAGGCCACCGGGCAAGCCGGCTACGCCCTGGATGAGTATCCGTTCCGCAGCATCCACCAGCCTTTGCATCAGGTGTTTGACGCTTTCGGGCCCAAGCGGATGTTCTGGGGGACGGACATAACGCGCATGAGTTGTTCCTGGCGCCAATGCATCACCTTGTTTACCGAGGAGTTGCCCTGGCTGACCGGGCCGGACCTCGATCTGGTGATGGGACGCGCCTTCTGCGACTGGATCGGTTGGACCGTGCCCAACCAGTAGGCGGGCACGGTTCGGTTTGGCAACGAGAGCCGCGTCAGGCGATACTGCGCTGGCGTACCATTTCAGCCACGCGCTCGGCGATCATGATGGTCGGAATGTTCGTGTTGGTGCGCGACACTTCCGGCATCACCGACGCATCGGCTATGAACAGATTGTCCGTGCCCACGACCTTCCCGCTGGGATCCACGACGGTTCCCGGATCCGACGGGTCACCCATCCGGCAGGTGCAGGACGCATGCCAGGCGGACTGCACATTCTCCCGCACATGCCGTTCGAGCTTGGCGGGATCGGCAAGCAATTCCGGCAGCGGCGGCGAATCGCTGATCACCTTGTCGAACAGGAAATCCCGCAGGGTTTTCGACGAATCCATCATCGCCGCCGCGATATTCGTCAGGATCATGTTCTTGAAGTTCTTCTGACTGACTTCCCGCACCCGCTGGGAGAACTTGGAGGCAAACAGGTTCGACATGTATTGCGGCACCGGGTCGCGGTTCAGGATGTTCGCCATGCGCCGGAACGCATCCACCATGCGGTCCAGGTCGCGCTGGTCGCTCAGCCAGTTGAAATTCACGTCGGGTTCGACATCCGGATCGGGGGAGCTCAGGCGCACCGAGCCCGTCGAATAGGAGCGCCCGATATAGGACGACAGGGTCCCGATCCGCACCCCGATGGCGTGCCAGGCGGAGCGGCACACGGCCATCATCACCATGTCGGCGGCCGGCACGTCGGGCAGTCCGGACGACCAGCGCAGATAGGTGTAGTTCCGGCGCAGCACCATCTTATGGCGCGCCACCGGCGGCAGATAGCCGGAGATGTGGATCGCCGGATGATCCATCAGATTGGAACCGACACCGGCTCGATCCAGTTGCACATCGATACCGCGTTCGCGCAGATGCGCGCCGGGGCCGATGCCGGACAGCATCAGCAGCCACGGTGTATGCAGGGCCCCCGACGACACCACGACATTGTCGGCGGTGATGGTCTCGATCGCGCCGCCGCGGCGGACCTCCGCGCCGGATGCGCGCCCGTTCGAGAACAGGATCCGGCGTGCCTGCGTGTCCCCCAGGATGCGCAGGTTGGGCCGTTGCCGGGTCGCCGCGTCCAGATATCCCACCGCGGTGGACCGGCGCGCATTGCCGTCGTTGGACAGCGGCAGAGGGGAATACCCCTCCCCGAACTCCCCGTTCATGTCCGGACGCAACGGATAGCCCAGCTCGTCCCACACTTTGGTGATCGACAGCGTGAAGTCGTCCCATTGTTCCATCGGCATGCGGCGCACCGTGATAGGGCCCTGGGAACCGTGGAGCTGGTCGGTATAGTCGAGATCGGTTTCCAGCCGCCGGAAATAGGGCAGCACCGAGTTCCAGTCCCATCCCTTGGCGCCGATCGTGTTCCAGCGATCGTAGTCCTCGGGCGCACCGCGCAATGCAACCTGGCCGTTGACGGATGAGCCCCCGCCGAGCACGCGGCCCTGCTCGTAGTAGACCGGTGTCGCGTCGGCGTTGCGACGAATCTTGAGGTTTTTCCAGAAGTAATTCGGATTCATCAGCGCACTGCCGGAATAGGTGTCCCGGATGTCGTCGGGCGTGGTGTCCGCCGTGTGGGCCGTCCCCGCCTCGACCAGCACCACCTGGTTTCCGGGTGCCTCCGATAGGCGCGCGGCCATCACACAGCCGGCTGAACCACCGCCAATCACCAGATGCGTCGCATGCATGGTTTCTCTCCTCTCGTTCATGACTGGAGCGTATACCGGACTGCCGCGCGCCGCACCGTGGTGCCGGGCAATCGAATGAAGGAAGACAAGCCCCAGGGCTCCGCCCCGGACCCCGCGTGGGGCGTTGCCTCCTCGACCCCCACCAAGGCAGGGCCTTGGATGCCATTTATTGGGTCAGGGAAGAAAGGGGGCCTACACGGATGTCGAAACGCCATGGTTGGCGCCCTTGCTTCCCTGACCCAACCGATTGCGGTCCAGGGGCCGTGCCCCTGGTGGGTTCGAAGGGCGAAGCCCTCGCGGGGTTTGGGGCGGCGCCCCGAGGCTTGCTTACCTTCACCCGATTGCCCCGCCGCGTGTTGGTGCCTGCGTTGACGGATCGAATACGATTGGGCCATCCTGATCGCGGCAAACCGTCCGTCGGATTGCTGGTCCCGCGGCGGAGTTGCTTTAGCGCACACACAGCTTCAGGGGCGAACGATGGACGACGTGGCAGGCCTCGCGGCGCAACGACCGGGCACAGCCGTCGTCACGGGTCGGGCACCACATCCCCTGACCCCGCTGACCGCGGCGGAAATCCGCGCCGTGGTCGCGATTGTCCGGGCCGATGCACGATGCGGCGGCGCGGTCATGTTCGAGACGATCGAGTTGAAGGAACCGACCAAAGCAGCGCTGCGAGGCGATGCGCCGATCCCACGGGAGGCACGCGCGAACCTGTTCCGCCTGGATGAACCGGGCGTCTATCGCCTGACCATCTCCCTCGCCGCCCGCTCCATCACCGCCCTCACCCACATCCCAGATGCTCGCCCCATGATCCAACTGGAGCAGTTCCTGACCATCGAAGCCGTGGTCCGGGCTGATCCGGACTTTATCGTCGCCTGCGCGCGCCGCGGCATCACGGACATGAACCAGGTTTGCGTCGATCCCTGGTCGGCCGGCAATTTCGGCGTGAAAGGGGAGGAAGGCGGTCATCTCGCGCATATATTCTGCTGGCTGCGCCTGCGCGAGAACGAGAACTTCTACGCCCATCCGATCGGTGGCCTGAACGCCGTGGTGGATATCAAGGCCGGCACCGTTCTGCGCGTGGACGATTACGGCGTGGTGCCGATCCCGATGCAGGAAGTGAACTATGAGGCTCAGTTCCGCGATGATTTCCGCACGCCGCTGAAGCCGCTGGACGTGGTGCAACCGGACGGCGCCAGCTTTGTGTTGGAGGACCATGTGCTCACCTGGGACAAGTGGTCCCTGGTGGTGGGCTTCAACGCGCGGGAGGCGATCACCTTGCATGACATAAGGTATGACGGCCGTCGTGTGGTCGATCGAGCCTCCCTGGTGGAGATGGTCGTGCCCTACGGGTCCCCGGACCGGGCGCATGCGCGCAAGAACGTGTTCGACATTGGCGAATACGGCTTCGGCAAGCTGGCCAATTCATTGCAGCTCGGCTGTGACTGCCTGGGCCACATCGCCTATCTGGACGTGCATCTGAACACGATGGGAGGCGACATCCTCACCATCCCCTCCGCCATCTGCGTCCACGAGGAAGACAACGGTATCCTTTGGAAACACACGGATTTTCGCACCGCGCGCACGGAAGTCCGGCGCGGCCGCAAGCTGGTCGTGTCCTGCATCTGCACGGTCGGCAACTACGAATACGCGTCGTACTGGTATTTCAAGCAGGATGGCAGCATCGAGTTCGAGATGAAGGCCACCGGCATCGTCAACACCGCCGCATGCCTACCCGGACAACCATCCAAATACGGCGCCGAAGTCGCACCTGGGGTGGAGGCGCAAATCCATCAGCACGCATTCTGTGCGCGACTGGACATGGCCATCGACGGCGACGCGAACTCGGTGGTTGAGTGCAATACCTATGCTGAACCCGCCGGTCCGGGGAACCCCTATGGCAACGCCTTCTTCATCGAGGAAACGGTGCTGACGACCGAGCGCGCGGGGTGTCGGCGGGCCAATCAGGAGACGCAACGTTACTGGAAAATCGTCAATCCGAACCGGTTGAACCATGTCGGCCGGCCGACCGGATTTCGGTTGGAACCAGGGCATGTCCTGACCCCATTCGTACGGCCGGACTCGCCGTCGGGCATCCGAGCCGGTTTCATGCAAAACCATCTCTGGGTCACCGCGTTCGATCCCGAGGAACGCTATCCGGCCGGCGAATACATGAACCATTCAAGTGGCCGAGGTGGCCTGACTGACTTCGTGGCCCAGGATCGTTGCATCGAGAATGCTGATATCGTGGTGTGGCATGTGTTCGGCCTGCATCATTTGCCGCGCACCGAGGATTTTCCGGTCCAGCCTGTCATCTCCACCGGCTTCAAGCTGACGCCGAACGGGTTCCATGACCAGAACCCGGGGATTGACTTGGCGCCGATGGTTAACGCCGCCAGCCGTCTCGACGGTACCTGCTGCGCCCCCTAGAACGTGATCAGACTGACCCGAACGTAACAGCGTGTGGATCACGCGACAAAACAAGGAGCCAGAGCGATAGCCTTTTCCAGTCCGGGTGAAACCGCTCTGAGCCGCCTGATCAGGAGCACCAAACCGTGAGCGGATCCGCTGGAGAGTTTGCCAGGCAACCAACCGCCGGCGCCGAACCGCAGCTACGCCAGTCCACCCTGAGCCAGGCGGAAAGCCTGGGCCAGTCGATCGCCAATATCGCGCCGATCATGACCCCCGCGCTGAATATCAGCGTGGTGGCGGGGCTGGCCGGTCCGGGGTCCTGGCTGGCCTATTTGATCGCGACCATTGGCATGATGTTTGTCGCTGCCAATATTGGCGCCCTGGCCCGCCGTCACCCGCAATCCGGATCCTATTTTCTCTATATTGGCCGGAATTTCGGACCGTTCACCGGGGCGATGACCGGTGCGGCCATGATCGCCGCCTATTTGTTCACGGCAGTCGCGGTCACGCTCGCCTTCACCCTCTTTCTTGGCCATATCATGCGCAGCCTGGGGCTGGCGGCCTTCGTGCCGCCCGCATGGGCGCTGGTCGCGATCTTCGTGGGCATGGTCTGGCTCGCCGGCTATCGCGATATCAAGATGTCATCGCGGCTCGCCCTGGTGCTGGAAGGATTATCGGTTGGCATCATCGTGCTGATCACCACGATCATCGTGGTCCGACATGGCACGGTGATCGATCCAACACAGCTCGACCTGACCCAGTTGCCCGCGGGCGGTGTCATGTCGGCTCTGGCATTCGCGGTATTCAGCTTTGTCGGCTTCGAGAGCGCGGCGACCTTGGCCAAGGAAACCCGCGCCGCGCATATCGCGATTCCGCGTGCCATCATGGTCAGCGCCGCCGGCGTCGGCGTGTTCTTTGTGGTCCTGACGTATTTCATGGTGCTGGCGATGGACGGCGACACGGCTGCGATCGCCGGGAGTGGCGCGCCATTCGCCGACCTGACCACGAAGGTGGGCCTGGGATGGATGGCGGGGATCGTGTATTTCTCCGCGGTGATCAGCGGCTTCGCCTGTGCGCTTGCGAGCATCAACGCGGCGTCGCGGCTGCTGTATGCGATGGGTCGTTACCAGTTCGTCGGAAAGTCCATGGGTTCGGTGCATGAGCACCATCAGACACCACATGTCGCTGTCACGCTCTGCTGTGGCTTCACTTTGGTGATCAGCCTGGGGGTGATGCCGATCGGCACGTTGGACGCGTTCGGCCTGACGGGAACATTCGGGACGATGGGATTCCTGTTTGTCTATCTGCTGGTATGCCTGGTGGCCCCGATCGATCTGCGACGCACCGGCCCGCTGCTGCCGCGTCAGGCGATCGTGGCGGGGATTGGCGTGATGCTCGTCGGCTTTGTCATGTTTGGCAGCCTGTATCCGGTGCCCCCCTCTCCCTACAACCTCATTCCGTATTTATTTGCGCTGTACATGGCAGTGGCCGCGGCATGGTTCCTGATCCTGAAGCATCGCCGCCCGGGCCTGTTGGAAACCATCGAACACGATCTGGAAACGTAACTGCCCGACCCGGGATCATCATCTGCCCCTGACCTGGCTCGTGATGATCCCGAATGGGCGCTTACGCCGCCAATGCGCGATAATCCAGCGTCGCCATGATCTGCAACCGCCGCATATAGCGCGGTTCATCCATCTGGTAGTCCGCCACGGCGTTATGCACGGTGCCGATATTGTCCCACATCAGGACATCGCCCACCGCCCATTGGTGCGCATAAAAGAAATCGGCACGAGTCTGATGCCGGAACAGAAAATCCAGAATACCGTCGCTCTCCTGGCGGTCCATACCGTCGATCCACATCGTGTAACCGGGATTGGCATAGAGCACCTTCTTCCCGGTGATCGGATGGGTGCGGAAAATCGGTTGCGATACCGGCGGTTTCTTCGACCTTTGCTCCGCCGTCAGCGGTTTCCGGGTCGTGCCCGGCCGTAGCAGCGCCAGTTCCCAGTATTTGTTGAAATCATGCGTTGCGGTGCGTCCGTCCAACTGGATCTTCAGGGCTTCCGGCAATTCCTCATAGGCCCGGTGCATGTTCCGGAACTGAGTCTCCCCCAGCGGCTTCCCATGCCGCATGGGCACTTGGCGCGCGTGCAGGATATTGGCGATGGAGATATCCTTGGAATAGGACATGTCGGTGTGCCAATCCTGCCCGGCATCGTGCAGACCGACGGGTTTGCCATCCCGTTTCATGTTGGACAGGATCATCATCTCGGGATGCCCGGGTTCATGATAGGCGGCGGCGGCGACATTCAGTTCAGGTTCTCCGAACAGCACGCCGAATGCGGCCTGCGTGTCCGGGGTCAGATCCTGCTTCGGGAAGCACAGGACCCCGTACTGGCCCACGGCTCGCAGGATGATCCGAAAATCGCTGGGGGACAGGGGGATGTTGAGATCGATATCCTCGATCGTCGCGCCCAAGGAACTGTTTGTCGGCGTGATACGCATAACTGAGCCTTCCGTCATTGATACCGTCCATACGCACTGGCATGCGTCCTGGGTTGCCAACCGACATCCTGGATCGAGAGCGACCATGAAAACGCATTCGCCGTGGCCGGAGACGGGGAACGCGCTCTGGCTCTTTGTTTTGAGAGCATGATCAGGGTGCGGGCCTGTCCGTTCAGTGACCGTTCGGCCGAAACACCACCGGCGCTGCCATGGAGTTCAGACGAGCCAGGGCGGACTCGAATTCCCGCGGCCACGCGGTCGCGGCGGCGGTCGGGTCGATTGCGCTCAGGATGGTCTCTGTCGTCACGGTCGTCACCTCAGGATACGGACTGGTAGCTAATAATACCGAATGGTCGGATGAGAAAGCCTGGATGTCGCGCCACAGCCCCCCAACCCTCAATCCGATCCCCCAGGTCCCTCCACCACCAAATCAAACGTGATCAGCACCGCATTCCGACCGCGCGCCAACACCCCGTCCGAAACCCGTCCGGCCATATCCACCACCGCGAGGTCCAACGATGCAACTCCGTCGCGAACGATCCCACTACGGACGAAAACCTCGGTCGCCAGATCTTCCACAACCCGCCCATCCGCGAATGTCGCGCCGACCAGCGATCCCAGGCTTCCCCGCACCACGGCATCGGACCAGTCGCAGGCCGCCGCGATTCCCTCAACAGCAAGGGTCACATCCTCATTCGGTCGCACCCGCGCCGTCACGGCATCGGCGCCAGGACTCAATGCCCCTTGCACGCCGAACAGGGTGAAATTGGTCTCCGCATCGAACGTCGTCTCCACGCGGATATCGCGAAACCCCCAGGCCGTCGCGCACCCGGCCGAGGCCACAAACGTCTCGCGTGGCAGAATATGTCCACCGCGCCGTGCCCCATCCGGTTCGACCCAAACCGCGTGGCAGTGCAGAAACGGCGCGCCCTCCGCCCAGCCG
>JGI1356J14229_10003569_pt1 | contig 11847 bp, 16 predicted proteins | sample Subgrocontami58m_FD_14229 | JGI IMG/M metagenome (IMG submission 14229) | reverse complement strand
GAAAAATTGTCAATAATATCCAGAACAATACAAGGTTACGTTGAGAAAAATGGATATTCTGTCATAAGAAATTATACTGGTCACGGGATTGGGAGGTGTATGCACGAAGACCCTCAGGTTCCCAATTTCGTGAGTAAATCCTTGTTGGAAGCAGATGAAATTTTAATGCCTGGTGTGACTATTGCCATTGAACCCATGATATGCATGGGAAAGTATGATACGGAAGTATTAAACAATAAATGGACGGTGGTTACAAAGGACAGGAAATTATCTGCACATTTTGAACACACTATTGTAGTTACAGAGAATGGCGCAGATATTCTGACACAATGAGGAGAATTTCTGAAACAGTCATACACAATCAAATATGCCCAAAGAAGAACCAATAAGAGTAGAGGCGACGGTGAAAGAAGCGCTACCCAATGCGATGTTTTGGGTGGAGTTGCAGAACGGCCATAAAGTGCTTGCGCATGTTTCAGGCAAGATGAGAATGCATTTCATAAAAATATTGCCTGGCGATAAAGTGACCATTGAAATGTCTCCTTACGATCTAGATAAGGGTAGGATTATTTATAGACAAGTCTAGTGCCAATTTAATAATTGGCTTACACGTTATTAGGATGATAAACGATGAAGGTACGATCTTCAGTTAAAAGAATATGTGAAAACTGTAAAATAGTAAGAAGGAAAAATGTGATTCGTGTAATCTGTTCTAATCCACGCCATAAGCAGAGGCAAGGATAAATATTCAGGTTTGTTGCAAAAATAATATAGAAAGGAATTGATTAATGCCGAGAATTGCTGGAATAGACATTCCCGCAGATAAAAGGATAGTTATTTCGCTTACCTACATATATGGGATTGGTAAGGCGCTATCTAAGAAGATACTGAAAGATGTAAATATTGATGAGAACTTACGTGCTAAGGATGTTCATGATGATCAGTTGAGTACGCTTGGTGCATACATAGAGAAAAACTATTCAACTGAGGGGCAGTTGCGCAGACAGGAAATGCAGAACATCGTACGTATGAAGAGTATCAATTGCTATCGCGGAATCAGGCATAAGGTTGGTTTGCCGGTAAGAGGCCAAAGAACAAAAACTAATGCGCGTACGAGGAAGGGTCGCAAGAAGACGGTAGCCGGTAAAAAGAATGTGAAAGAGTTAGGATAATACTCGTTTGTATACTGTCCTCCAGCTTGAAATAGGTGCAAATAAAAGAATCAATTTATGGGAAGCAGGGAAACTGTAGGAGAGCTGTTACGGTCAAGCAAAGAGTTATTAAAAATAGTAGAACTTGATATTGATCAATCAGTCGGCGAGCGCGATATAAAGAAATATAACGAAGTCGTAGGCTTTTGCGAGCAAATATTACGAGTACTCGAGACGTATCCTAAAAATAAAGAAATTGTCTTTCTCGATTGCTCGTGTGGAAAATCGTATCTGTCATTTGCGCTTAATATTATACTGACGAAACATCTCAACATTAACGCGTTTTTTTACGGTGTTGATACCAATAATGTGCTGATAGAAAAATGCAATAGTATCAGTAGCAGTCTGGGCTTTCATAATATGAGTTTTATCAACAACAGGATAATCGAGTTTTATCCTGATAAGCCTGTAGACATACTGATTGCATTACACGCCTGTGATATAGCAACGGATGAGGCTATAGCAAAGGGGATCAAGACGGGGGCTAATTATATAGTAGTGGTTCCCTGTTGTGAAAATCAAATCAGAGGGAGGTTGAAAGTAGGACATCCGCTCGTAGATTTAACTGATTTTGGACTACTGCGGTACCGTTTTGCTGATATTCTGACGGAGGCATTAAGGGCGCAATTTCTCACGGGGGCAGGGTATCATGTTAAGCTAACTGAGGTGACCTCTCCCAAGTATACTCCCAAGAATCTGATGATAATAGCTCGGAGAAAAAAGGGAAATAAAAAATATAATTTAGATAAGTATAAAAAATTGAACGAAATGTTTAATACGGAGTTTGTGTTAAATAATTATTTTAGCGAGTTCGAATTAGACAATAAAGCTTGTCTTGGTGCTGTTAACTGATACTGAAATTATTAGATCGAGGATAAAAAATAATCATGTCTGGAGCAAGTAAGAAAAAAATAAGGCGTAGTGTCACCCGCGCCGTTGCGAACATTAAAGCCACATTTAACAATACGTATGTGACAATTTCTGACGTTAATGGTGAGGCAATATGTTGGGCGAGTGCAGGTACCGTGGGCTTTAAAGGATCGCGGAAAAGTACCCCGTTTGCGGCTCAAAAGGCGGCAACGAGCGCCGCTGAGAAAGCGCAGAAATTTGGGGTGCAGGAAATTGAAATAAGAGTCAAGGGCCCAGGTCCTGGCAGGGAATCTGCCATCACGGCGCTTCAGGCTGCTGGTCTGAGTATAAAGGCTATTGAAGATGTAACACCACTTCCCCATAACGGTTGTCGTCCAAGGAAAAAACGCAGGGTATAACAGGTTTTAAAAAGAGGTTTGAGAAAGGAAAAAAATGGCTAGATATGTAGGTCCCCAGTGCAGATTGTGCAGAAGAGAGGGAGAGAAACTGTTTCTTAAGGGAATTCGATGCGATACGGCTAAGTGCGCTATAACAAAGCGAAAGTATCCGCCTGGTCAGTTTACATGGGGTAGAGGTAAGCTATCAAAATTTGGTATCCAGTTTCGTGAAAAACAAAAAATGAAGCGTTTCTATGGGATATTGGAAAGGCAGTTCCGGAATTACTTTAGAAAAGCTGAACGGCAGAAGGGAAATACTGGCGAGAATCTTCTGGCGATGTTAGAAAGACGACTGGATAATGTTGTTTGTTTGGTCTCTTTTGCGGCATCAAGAAAAAGTGCCAGGCAACTGATACGTCATGGACACATAACGGTGAACAGTCGAAAGGTAGATATTGCTTCTTACCTTGTAAAAGTTGGCGATGTCATAAAACCAAAAGATATAGAAACAAATGTGAACATAGTAAAAGCGAACATAGAGTCGCTAAAAGGCCGCAACCTTCCAGCATGGATTGAGCTTAAGGCAGATGTCCCGGAGGCGGTGATAACTCAGCTTCCTGCAAGAGAGGATATTTCTGCTTCTGTTCAGGAACAACTGATTGTAGAACTGTGTTCTAAATAAAAAAGTTTGTTTGGTTCAATTCATTCCGCAACGGTAAAGTCAACTGATATATTTGGTGTAGCCTCGCAGAGTATAGTTTTTCCTAAATATATTATTGTGCACAATATTGAAATTTATTTTATTTTGAAATCCCTTATTACTGGATTAGGGGGAGAAATATGCGAATAAGGTGGAGAGGTCTTGAGCTTCCCGTCCGTGTGGATGTGGAACGTGAGACTCTGACCAACACCCATGGGAAGTTTGTAGCGGCTCCATTCGAGCGGGGTTTTGGTCATTCTGTGGGGAATAGTTTGCGTAGGATTCTGCTTTCTTCGTTAGAGGGAAGTGCAGTTGTGTCCGTCAAGATTGATGGGATAAGTCATGAATTTACCCATATTCCTGGAATCGTGGAAGATATAACAGATATTATATTAAATATTAAAAATCTTGTGGTAAAGCTGCATACCGACCTGCCTAAAATAATAAAAATTGAGGCTAACAAAAAAGGAATGTAGAGATTCTGAATGGTGATTTGCATATTGCCACGCTTTCAGAGAACGTTAGTTTTAAAGTAGAGATGGAGGTGCGAAAGGGGCGAGGATATGTGACTGCTGAAGAGAACGAGCCCGAAGAGCAGGAGATCGGCCTCATACCGGTTGATTCCATATTTTCTCCGGTAAGAAACGTTCGTTACGCGATCGAAGAGACCCGCGTAGGCAGACGTACTAATTACGACAGGCTCATTCTGGAAATCTGGACGAACGGAGTAACATCCGCAGAAATGGCGCTCGTTGAGTCTGCTAAGATATTAAGAAAACATTTAAATCCGTTTGTTCAATACTTTGAGATTGGCAGAGAGTTGCAGCAGGTTGAAAAAAGAATGGGGATCGAATCTGCACCAGAAATATCAGCGGAAGAGCTTGATAAGAAGTTAAATATGCCTATAGCGGAACTGGACTTATCTGTCAGAGCCTCCAACTGCCTTGAAACTGCGAAGATTACGGTGGTTGGCGATCTTGTTTCAAAGACAGAAGAGCAGCTTCTCGATATCAAAAATTTTGGCAAAACTACCTTGAAGGAAGTAAAGAAAAAATTATCACAACTAAACTTAATGATCGGAATGTCTATGCCGGTTAAACAGATAGAAAAAGGGAAGGGATAACTCCATGAGACACAGAATGAGGGGGAGGCATTTATCCAGGACTGCCTCGCATAGAAAAGCGCTGAGACAAAACATCACAAATAGTCTTTTCATATACGGAAGAATTATAACGACGCTTGAAAAGGCAAAGGAGATAAAGTCTTTTGCTGAAAAAATAATTACAACCGCAAAGAAAGGACTGGCGAAAAAGGACAGTGATAAGCCTGGATACGTTCACAGCTACCGTCAGGTTCTTTCGAGTCTGAGAAATGCAGAGGTTGTAAAGAAGATATTTGGCGAAGGGCAGTGGCGTGAAACTGGAGGTATTGCACAGCGGTATATGGAGCGAAATGGCGGATACACCAGGATATTGAAGTTGTCTGGGACTCGGTTGGGTGTCCTGTCTGGAAGCACGGTTGGGAAGATACCTGAACTTGAGTACAGGATGGAAGGTAGGGACAGGAAGTTGCGTCTATTGGGACGGCGGCTTAACGATAACGCGTCTCGCGTGATATTTGAATTAGTCGAGGGCGCGGCTGAGATACCACAAACGACTGAAGTTAAGCCCACGGTAACTGCGACTTAACGGGCAGTTGGAACTCCGCATTCGTTGTGTATTAATGTAAAAGATAAATGCCCTTCTACTGGCGATTATGTTAGTAGAAGGGTTTTTTGTTTTTAAAAGAAGATATGTCGAAGAAGCGTTTGGTTCTTGCTTCAAATTCGCCGAGAAGAATTGCGTTATTGCGATCACTTGGCTATCAGTTCGAGATCATCCCTCACAATATTGATGAGTGTATTCACGCACCTATGCCGCCGGTTGAGTTGGCGCAGCATCTCGCATACTTAAAAGCACTGGACGTTGCTGGCAGGGTGGACAATGCGATAGTCATAAGCGCCGACACCATTATTGTGTGCAAAGAGGTAGTCGTCGGCAAACCTAAAGATATAAATGATGCCAGAAGAATACTATCCTTGTTGAGTAGTTCTGAACATGACGTTATTTCAGGTGTATGTGTGCTGGAGACGCCTGCTCAAAAGAAAATGTTGCGGGCGGGACTGACACATATTAAAATGACGCATATAAGCGACGAAGAAATAGACCGGTATATCCTTACTGGCGAGCCATTGGATAAGGCGGGCGCTTACGCGATTCAGGGCGGCGGCGGCAAGTTTATAGAAAAAACAGACGGCAGTTACTCTAATGTAGTGGGGTTGCCGTTGGAGTTATTACGGGAAATGCTTGACCATTTTATGAACGATGAAAATGCCTAGAAATTTTAGCTGGCTAATACAGGGTGAAATTGCCGGTATGGCGCGCCCCCTCTCAATGGTGACAGACCTTGAGTTTCTCAAAGACAACGGGATCGAAGCAATCGTGTCGCTAACGGAAGTGCCGCTTCATAAAACCCTAATTGAGGAATTCGGATTTGAGTATAAACATATTCCAGTGCCAGATCTCACGTCGCCGACGCAGGAACAAATCGAGGAGTTTGTGTCTTTTGTAAACAATCTTACATCCTCTAAGAAAAAAATTGTTGTTCACTGTGACGCTGGCATAGGCAGGACAGGCACGATGTTGGCCTGCTATCTTGTAAATAAGGGTTGCGGCGCAAGTCTTGCTATTTCAGAGGTGCGCAAGAAGAGGCCTGGTTCTATTGAAACGGCGGAACAGGAAGACACGATACTGAAGTATGAAGAGCGGATCATGAAAAAACGTCATGAGTAGCTTCCTACCCGTCAGACCTCTAGTGTAAAATAATTGCTATAAGGCGCTATGACGCTTAGATAACTGTTCGTAAGCAATAATAGCCGCGCCTAGGGCTGTTGTAATCTGTGGGTCTGGTGGAACGTACACTTCCGCTCCCAACTCCAGTTCTAATGCATTTTTCAGTCCCCGGTTAAAGGCAGGTCCTCCGTCAAAGAAAATTGCCTCTTTGACGCCTATTTTTTTGACCATCGCTCCTACACGTTTTGCGATGGATTTGTGTATTCCTGCAATAATATCCTCGACGCGTCTTCCCTGAGATAGTAATGATATAACTTCAGATTCACCGAAGACTGTGCACAGGCTATTTATCTGCGGTATATCTTCTGCCTTCTCCGATAACCTTCCCAACTCATCAAGTTCTACCTCAAGGACACGGCTCATGACCTCCAGGAAACGTCCCGTTCCGGCAGCGCATTTGTCGTTCATGGCGAAATCTACCATAATGCCATTATTGTCCAGGGCGATTACCTTGCAATCCTGACCACCGATATTAATAAGTGTCCTTACATTTACCTTCCCATTCATGAGCCACTTGGCGGCCTTGGCATTTGCAGTGATTTCAGTGACAACCTCATTTGCAGCCACCATCCTGCGTCCGTACCCTGTCGTTACCGTGTACTGGATTTCTTCCTCGTTTATATCAAGGTCTTCCAGCATTTCATCAAGCAAAAGCTTTACGGTCTTCTTGCAGTTAGCGCCCGTGGAAGATATTTTTGAGCCAAGGATTGCATTTCCTCCCATTATCACGGTCTTTGTGGTAGTTGATCCGATATCAATTCCTGTTACGATTTTCATGATTTTTATAATAACCGCTGTTAACATGCAAGGCAAGGCAAAAGAATGCCAAACATTTCGGTGCACTCGTAGGTCATTAAACCTGCCGAATGGCCGTTTCCCGTTACATTGTCTTCTATGTTCGGCGGAAATAATATCATTTTTGTTGACAATAAAGGATTTGCTTGTAGAATATTACCAATTGTATCTGGCGTAGTTGTTTGGCTTGATGACTAACTTATGTGAATATTCAGTAATACAGAGCCGCTACGATTTATCGTTGCGGCTTTTTTATTTAGTTTATTTTATCACAGAAAACATAGAATATCAGAGAGTAAGATATTTAGTTTAAGGAGTAACATGACACAATTAGTAAGAGACGACATCCGTAACGTGGCGATTATTGCCCATGTTGACCATGGCAAGACCACCCTTGTAGATCAAATGCTCAAACAGAGCGGCACATTCCGGTCTAATCAGCAGATTCAGAATGTGGAAAGGATTATGGATTCCAATGATCAGGAGCGTGAACGAGGGATTACGATCCTTGCCAAGAACACCGCCATTAACTATAAGGGCGTAAAGATTAATATTATTGATACCCCAGGCCATGCTGATTTTGGCGGAGAGGTGGAACGTGTGCTCAAGATGGCGGATGGCGTGCTGTTGCTTGTGGATGCTGCTGAAGGGACGATGCCCCAGACACGTTTTGTGCTCCGGAAGGCGTTGAGCTACAATCTGAGACCGCTTGTGATAATCAATAAGATTGACAGACCAGACGCCCGTTGCGAGGAGGTGCTGAATGAGGTGTTCGATCTCTTTGTCGAGCTTAATGCAACCGACGAGCAATTGGATTTTACAGTGATTTACGCCAGCGGCCGGGAAGGGTATGCGAGATTGACACTGGAAGGTGACAATAAAGATATTACACCGATGCTCGATGCAATTTTGCATTACGTGCCTAAGCCCAGTGGCGACCCCGCTGCTCCATTGCAGGTGCAGGTGACCTCACTGGATTATAATGATTATGTTGGCCGAATTGGAATAGGGAAAATTTTTATGGGGAGTATCAACGCAGGCCAGCAAGTCACGAGAATAGACAAGAACGGCGCCCATACGACGCATAGGATAACAGAATTATTTACCTTTACCGGGTTAGGAAAAGAGCCGGTAAAATCAGCAAAGGCCGGAGATATTATTGCGTTAACCGGGATCGAGAACATTGACATCAGCGATACCATTGCTTCTCTCGAGAATCCGCAGGCAATGACAAAAATTAGCATTGATGAGCCCACGCTTTCGATGATATTTTCTGTTAATAACTCTCCTTTCTGTGGTCAGGATGGTAAATACGTTACCAGCCGAAACCTGCGGGAAAGGCTTTATCGGGAACTGCGATCGAACGTAGCCCTCAAGGTGGAAGACACGGAAACGCCTGATGCCATTCGCGTCTCCGGACGTGGACTTTTACACCTGTCCGTGTTAATCGAAAATATGCGGCGGGAGGGATATGAACTACAGGTTTCCAAGCCTAAGGTTATTTTCAAGGAATTGGAAGGTGAAAAGGCAGAACCTATAGAATATGTCGTGATTGATGTGCCCAAAGAATATGAGGGTCAGGTGATTTCTATGCTCGGCGCACGGAAGGGCGAAATGCTTACGATGGATACTGATAAGGCCATTACTCATTTCGAGTTTAAGGTGCCTTCCCGTGGTTTGATTGGTCTAAGGAACCGCCTCTTGAGCGCTACACGGGGAGAAGCAGTGATATATCATAATTTCTATGCCTATGAACATTACAAAGGTGATATTGCCCACCGTATACAGGGCGTATTGATTTCTATGGCTCTTGGAGAGATAACGGCTTATGCCCTGGATGGATTACTGGACAGGGGTATCATGTTTGTAAAGCCGGGAGACCGTGTGTATGAAGGGATGGTAGTTGGCGAACACTGTGAACAGAATGATATTACGGTAAATGTCATCAGGGCAAAAAAGGCAACCAATATTCGCTGCGCTACTGCTGATAAAGGAATCAAACTGCCGCCGCCCAGAGATTTTTCACTGGAAATGGCCCTTGAGTATATCGAAGATGACGAGCTGGTGGAGATTACCCCGAAAACATTCCGACTGAGGAAGAAGCTGCTTACGGAAAACGAACGCAGAGTTACACGCAGACAGCAAACCTTGGAACCCGTGGAGACGTCATCGGAAAAGGAATAGTGTTGTTTATTACAAAATGAAGCACAAACAAAAAAGCAGGCCTGAAAGCCTGCTTTTTTGTTGTATATTTTTGTGAACTGTTTATTTGTTTACTGCATTCTTGAAATCTTGTCCCGGAGTGAATTTTACCGCCTTGCTGGCCTTGATGTTGATCACTGCCCCGGTCTGAGGGTTGCGGCCTTTTCGCGCCTTCCTGGTTCTTACCGAAAAAGTGCCAAATCCAATCAAACGAACTTCCTTACTCTTTTTTACACCATTCTTTATACCGTCCAACACTGCATTGACCGCTTTTTCCCCGCACGCCTTCGACACCTCACATTCTTTCGCTACAACCTCAACCAATTCCTGCTTATTCATCAAACAACCTCCTTTCAAAAAAATGGTTTATGTGATATGAGAACGATAAGTCAGGTGCATATTTTCAGTGTTAGAATACATTAAATGGTTTTCTGAATCAAGTGTTTTCTGGATTTTTTCGACAAATATTTTTCCAGGAGCCGTTTCATAACGAATATTTACATGTTTAAATTCGTGGCCTGTGCTTCAAAAAACAACTAGCTACACTACGGATTCCTGGTCGGTTTTCCAGTCCTGAGCGTACAAAACGGATCTGGTAAATTCTTTTTTGAGCACCCATCCAACGATAATGATAGCAGACCTCGTAATCGTTCCTTGCTTAACCTTTTCAGCAATATCGGCCAGTGTACTGCGTACAATCCTCTGGTCTGGCCAGGTTGCCTTGTATACAACCGCTACGGGACAATCTTTGCCATAATGCGGAATGAGTGTTTTCACGACTTCGCCAATTTTATCAATACTCAGAAAAATACACATTGTGGGGGTGGCGGCGGCCAGCTTGGTCAGGTGTTCCTTGTCAGGGACGGGAGTTTTTCCTTCCATGCGGGTTATTACAATGGTTTGTGTGACTCCTGGCAGCGTCAGTTCCTGGGTCAAAACCGCTGCTGAAGCGACAAACGAGCTGACTCCTGGAATCACCTCATACGGAATTCCGAGTTCGTCCAGGGCATGCATCTGCTCTTGCATTGCGCCATAAATGGACGGGTCTCCTGAATGTATCCTCGCTACGTCGGTATTCTCTTTTAGCGCTTCTTTAAAAACAACTACCATTTCTTCAAGACGCATGTCGGAAGAATCGTATATCTTTGCGTTAGGGGGAAGCGCCTTGAGCAATTCTTTATTTACCAAGGAACCCGCATAAATACAATACCCGGAGCGTTGGATAGCCTTGATCCCCTTAATTGTTATTAAATCAGGATCCCCAGGTCCTGCGCCGATAAAGTACACTTTCATATTTATTAGTTTCCGTCTTTCCAGTGAATGGCATTAACCATGACCTTTTTCGATTCTTCTCCCACAATCTTGAACTGACTGTCCTTTATTAAGTACGTAGACGCCTCTTTGCTGCCGGTTCGTATGGTGACGATCCAGCATCCGCTATCCCTACTGACAGATTCGATCTTTCCCTTCTTTACCGTTACGCTGATATTTAAAACGGATTCCTGCTCTCCCTCGGTAATTTGCCGGACGCTTTCTACAGCGAATACGCTTGGCAAACCTGATTTGAGCCGGATTTCAGGGGTATCGTAATCATAAAATTGCCCAAATGCAGCGGAAGATATTCCACACAATAAAAATACCAGCACAACTATTTTATTCTTCATAATTATGTCACCTCATTTTCAGTGTTAAAAAAACAGGTTGCTATTTTACACTCTGAATAAGGCGGTAGCAACCCATTTTTAGCATATTTATATTATATTGACACACATCGAATTGTTATTTATATTACTTTAACGTATTTTACGGTATCTTGTGATGTTTGCATGCGCGCATTTAGGTATGGTTAATCAAAAGGCAAAAATTGTAAACGTAAGAAATTTCGCAATAGGACAGGGACAACAGCTCGCCTTCATTGCAGGGCCATGCGTTATCGAGTCCCACGAAGGTTGTCTGAAATTGGCGGAGAAATTAAAGACTATTTTTCAGGCAAAAAAGCTGCCCTTTATTTTTAAGGCATCGTATGATAAGGCAAACCGGACGTCTCTTAATTCATATAGAGGACCGGGCATTAAAGAAGGCATAAAGATTTTGGCGGAGGTAAAAAAACGGTTGGACTTGCCCATACTTTCCGATGTCCACAGTGTAGAAGAAATCGCAATCGTAGCAGAGACGCTTGATGTGATACAAATCCCCGCATTTCTCTGCCGTCAGACCGATTTAATTCTGGCCGCCGCAAAGACGGGCAAGCCGGTTAATATTAAAAAAGGACAATTTCTGGCGCCGTGGGATATGAAGTCCGTTGTCGAAAAAATGAGCGGTACGGGGAATGAGCGGATTTTGCTAACGGAACGGGGCGCTTGTTTCGGATATAACAATCTGGTGAGTGACATGCGTTCGCTGGTCATCATGCGTGAACTTGGCTATCCCGTGATTTACGACGCTACCCATAGCGTTCAATTGCCGGGCGGGCAGGGAAGCGCCTCAGGGGGCGAGAGAAATATGGTGTTGCCGCTTGCCAGGGCTGCCGTTGCTGCGGGATGTGACGGGCTGTTCCTGGAGGTGCATGAAACCCCTGAAACTGCGCTTTCTGATGCGGCAACCATGTTGCCGCTACACGACCTGCCGCACTTGATTGGGCAGGTGTTGGATATCCACAAAGCGGTTGCGAATAATCCGCAAAAATAGCATTGTAAATATCAGAAATTTTAGTATAATCTTTCTCTGTTTGAATTATCGCCCGCGTAGCTCAATTGGCGGAGCACGTCATTCGTAATGATGAGGTTGTCGGTTCGACTCCG
>JGI1356J14229_10003554_pt1 | contig 11872 bp, 13 predicted proteins | sample Subgrocontami58m_FD_14229 | JGI IMG/M metagenome (IMG submission 14229) | reverse complement strand
ACAAATGTCGAAGCGGGCAAAAGTATACTCGAAAAATCAGGACTCAAATACACTTCGGCCAGCGATATGAAGGACGCTGCCGGGAAAGTTGTAGCGGTGGCAAAAAAATGAGCATTTTAATTGATAAAAATACCAGGCTTATCGTTCAGGGCATAACCGGCGGCGAGGGCAGTTTCCACGCTCAGCGATGCCTGGAGTACGGCACAAAGGTAGTGGGAGGAGTTACACCCGGTAAAGGCGGGGCGCAGGTGGCCGGCATCCCTGTCTTCAACACCGTCGATAGAGCGGTCAAGGAGACCGAGGCTAATGCCAGTCTTATCTTTGTCCCCGCGGCCTTCGCACCGGACTCCATCATGGAATCTGCCGATGCCGGCATACCCCTGATAGTGTGTATCACCGAGGGCATCCCCACGCTGGACATGGTAACGGTGATGAATTATCTCAGGCAGAAAGGCACTCGTCTTATCGGGCCGAACTGCCCGGGTGTGATTTCACCGGGCAAGAGCAAAGCGGGTATCATGGCCGGCGATATCCACCTGCCAGGGTCAGTTGGAGTGGTTTCCCGCAGCGGCACCCTCACCTACGAGACAGTAGCCCAGCTTACTGCACTGGGTCTAGGGCAGTCAACCTGCGTGGGCATAGGGGGAGACCCCATTATAGGCAGCTCTTTTGCCGAAATTTTGCAGTTGTTCCAGAAAGACCGGGCTACCAAAGCAGTTGTGCTTATCGGCGAAATCGGGGGTGGCAAGGAACAGGAGGCCGCCGAGTTCATCAAGATCATGACCAAGCCGGTGATTGCTTTTGTGGCCGGGGCTACTGCGCCTCCGGGGCGACGCATGGGCCATGCGGGAGCTATCATAAGCGGCAGCTCCGGAACAGCCAAAGAGAAGATGGCAGTGCTCAAGGCCGCCGGCGCTATTATTGCCCCCACCCCCTCCGAGATAGGAACGACCGTAAGGCAGGCGCTGGCGAGATAGCCGCTAATAAACGGAAGACGGAAGGTTGGGAAACGGGCGGGTTGAACAAAAAAACAGGTGTGCGTCATCTGTTTTCAGGCGGTCTTGAGACCTGTGGAGACTACGGAGCAGTTCTACTGGCTATCATGACGGTGTCGATAGCAGTTCAGACCGAGAAATGGTATGTTGGGAAATGAAAAGAGGTCAGTATGGAAGCGCTAACCAACCCGGACCAGCTTAAAGAGCTACTCAAAGCAGCCCTTGTAGAAGTACTCGAGGAACGGCGCGATTTGATTCACGATGTCATTGAAGAGGCTCTGGAGGACATTGCCCTCGTCCGCGCAATTCAAGCAGGTGAGAGCACAGAGACAGTGAGTCGAGACGAGGTCTTCAAACTTCTAAAGGGGAAGGCGTGAAAGCCGGATTTAAGACCAGCTTTGTAAAAGACTTGCGGAACATTAGAGACAAGAGTACATTGAAGCGCATTCAAAAAACTATTGAGCATGTCGAGCACGCTCAAAGCCTGGCAGATGTTACAAATCTGAAGAAACTGAAGGGCGGGAGCAACTATTACCGTGTCAAAGTCGGTGATTATCGTGTCGGGATAATTGTTGAGGGTAATGAAGTCTCCTTCATAAGATGCCTCAACCGAAAAGAAATCTACAGGTATTTCCCATAAACCGCCAAAGAGAAGCGGTCCTCAAGGCAGCCGGCGCTATAATCGCCCCCACCCCTTCCGAGATTGGAACGACGGTAAAGCAGGCACTGGGGAGGTAGCAAATTAGGCTAAAAGCAATATGGATATGTAAAAAGCTGTAAAAGGGGCCGGTTTAAGAAAATAGGGGATTGTAAAAATGGAGTTTAATTGTTTTCGTTACGTCGAGAAAAGGGGCTGATTAATATTGGAAAAGTGGGGATTCTCGAAAATAGCAAACTGCTTAAGAACTACCTTTCCACCCATTTTTAGGGTAGTATTAAGAATAGGCAATTGGGGATGAAGAAGAAAAAGACCACCTTTGGCTAGCTCGCTCGAATGAGGAGGTTTTGATGCGCACAATTTCAATTATTAATTACAAAGGCGGAGTTGGGAAGACAACTATAGCAGCTAACTTGGCAGCAGAACTGGCGTTTCGCGGCCAAAATGTCCTAGTCGTAGATCTAGACCCGCAGGCAAGTGTTACCTTCTCCTTTGTCACCGTAGATAAATGGCGGCGCGATTATGAAAAGAATACCACTATCAAGAACTGGTATGATGCATTTATTGATGAGACATCTCAATTTGATTTGCCTAGTCTCATCGTCTCCCCTGCCAAGATAAACAGCGTCATACATGGCCAAGGAAAAGTCGATTTGATATGTTCACATCTTGGCCTTATCAACGTGGATTTGGAACTCGCGACACGTTTGGCCGGTGCATCACCCAGGCAGGCTCGCAACAATTTTCTTCGCGTCTATTCCAGACTAAAACAAGGACTCTCGTCTTTAACACAGGGCACGTATAACTACATACTGATAGATTGCCCGCCCAATTTCAATATCGTGACTAGGAACGCCATCATCGCAAGTGATTTCTATCTGGTACCAGCCAAACCCGATTTTCTCTCAACACTTGGTATCGAGCAACTGCAGCGTCATGTACGTGAGTTGATCACAGATTACAACAACTATGTTCAGCAAGCTGCAAGTGTACAGTGGTTAGCCGTATCTCCGCAAATCCTCGGGGTTTTATTTACTATGATATCAGTTTACAGTGGACAACCAATTTCCACACAACGCCAGTACATTCAACAAATCCAGAACCTTGGTATACCGACGTTGTCAACATATATTCGCGAGAATAAAACCATCTACGGTGACGCTCCCGAATACGGAGTGCCCGTAGTGATACAGCGGGTCTCCGGTCCGACGTATAATAGTGTACAAGCCGAACTGGAGGAATTAACTACAGAATTCCTGAGGATGACACCATGATAAGAAGAGAAACCATTGCCTTGCTCAGGGCACTTATAAGAGCCATTGATGAACTAAGCGATATAGAATTTGACGAAGTTATAAAAGGCGAGGGTAGGCTTGCGTTCGTAGAGTTTAAGGAACGCCTTGGCAAGACAAAACTGAAAACCAAAGCTTCCTTTCAAATCTCCCCTGATGATTTGAAGATGGTGGCCCAACAGCTTAAAAGTAGCATAACTAGGGAAGAAGCCATCGCATTTCTCCATCAAGATGGAAGAACAATATTAAAAGAAAATCTGGTTCATCTAGCTAAAATATTAGGAATACACGTTGAGAAAAATGATAAGCGCGAATTAGTAGAGCAAAAGATAGTCGAATTCGTAGTAGGAACCAAACTTCGCTCAGAAGCGATAAGGAGTCTTAGCCTTAAAGGACAGTAAACTAATCCCATTGGCAACTATCTACTTAAGCGAGTTCCCCCAGGTTTCGTCACCTTCACAGAAAAACTTTCGGCCAGCACATGAACATTCCCTCCCACTATGGGCATACACCGGGCCGCGTGGTCAAGTGGAGGGGGTGTGACCATTTCATGTTCCACGGTTACAGTTGCTTATCCAGGCAACCTTTAATGATCCAAACATTTAGCGTTAAAAAGTGATAATATACAGCTATGAAATGTACGCAATATTTCTTATTTATTAGACAGCGTCCAGACAGAGCAATTATAAAAGAAGAATGGATATTGGATACCATAAACAAACCTGTGAAAATAGAAGTTCAAAGTGATGGAAGAATAAGGAAATGGAAATTTATCGGAGAAGCAGAAAAGTATTTAAGAGTTATACTTCTTGAGGACGGTGAGACAGTTCATAATGCTTTCTTTGATAGAAACTTTAGTGAGGAAGAAAAATGAAAATTCGTTATTTCCCGGATACAGACACGGCATTGATTGAGTTTTCAAATGTTACTGTTGTTGAGACAAAAGAAATATCAGAAAACCTTTATATCGACCTGGATGAAAAAGGCAATCTTGCAAGCATGACCATTGAACATGCGAAGGAAAAAGCAGGAATTTCAGAAGTGTCTTTCCTGCAAATGGAGAAAACAAACGTCTAATCCGGACAAACCGTAATCATCAGGTTTCTACCGCGGAGAGCACAGCGTATTCTCGATTTTCTCAGCGTTCTCTGTGGTGAAAAAAGTTTCGACATTTACGCGCATGATATTTATTTTAGTCGAGGAACATAAAGATGAAATCATTAAAGCGTGGCAAAGGCATTTTAGTAAGCGTTGAAAATATAACTCATTTCGGCATATGGCTGTACCTAAAAGAAAAGGAATATTTTCTGAGCTATAAAGATTATCCATATTTTAAAAAACAGACATTGAATGCCATTCAAAATGTTCAATTACTCCATGGTTATCATTTATATTGGCCTGAATTGGATGTTGACCTTGAAATTGACAATCTTGAACATCTTGAAAAATATCCGCTGAAATTTGAAACAAAGAAACATTTTGCGGGTCCTTCAACGGGACGGCGGGTAGCCGCCGGATAATTTCGCCATTATGCTTTGACAAGATATTTACAAAAGCTTTTTGAACTCTTTTAAAGTTAGACCAGCATCTTTAACGATCCCAGCCATGGTAAACGCATCAATCGGATTAGCTCTTGGGATGGTAATAATGCCTCTCTATAGACAGTAAAAACCTGGAGGATAAATGTATTGAAAATTTACTTTTTATATGATAACCTGAACCAGGTTTCTGATTAGTCTCTTTTGATATCAATAAAAAGGGAGGATATCATATGAACAGTGTTGTAGTACGGTCCAAAATTGTAGCAATCCTGCTGGCTCTCATTTTCGTAAGTATACCGGTTCCAATCAGCGCCGCAACGAGTACCGATACGTATCTTGACATCACTGCAACTATCACAGCGCCCGATACTGTCGAATCAAATACAAATTTTACCGTCACTGTAACGGGTGGTGGTGTCAGAGATTATAGTGTCAGTGTCTTTGCTTACGGTTTTTATGAAAATGCTGTTTGGACGTATGACGGAAATCATAAAATATCCGTTACGTCGGGCACGCTGTTAGATGGGTCTGGTATTAAGTTCGGCTCCAATTTCACTAAAAATTATATCCTTAATAAACCTGCGGGGACCTATAAATATACTTTCTTCTTTGGGCAAAGAAGTTTCGGACACGGATGGTATGACGTTGCTTTAGATGTCTATGTCACCGTCAAAGAAGCCGGTCCCAAAATCTGTGATGGCGGCTGGAGGCCTCCCCTCAGCGATGTGGGTAATGCCGGTAAAGTTATCCCGCTTAAATTCACCGCTTATACCTGTGAAAACGATATAAAAGAGTTCTACCGGGATGAGAACGTTATCCTACGGGTCGAAAACGCAACTGGATCAGTTGTGAATAGCTTTACCTATACAGGTAACCCACATACAGGTATTGATATAGACCAGGTCGGGAAACAGTATCATGTTAACTGGAATACAACAAAAGATATGGTTGGAACATATACAATTAAGGTTCTTTTCGACTCGACGGTTTTTCTTTCGCGTAACATTACTTTACAATAATGGGCAACTAATGCGAACGTATTAACCGTCGGGGTTCCAACGTATCCCTTTATATCGGAGCGGGCGAGTTTAAAACTCGCCCCTACTTTAGTAAGGATTCTCTCTAAAGTTGGGAAACAGGCTGGCTGCATAAAATGACGGATTGTTACATATGCTGTGAAGCAAAGAGGAGACAGACGACTCCCTCAGATCCGCAGGGCAGATGAGTATCAAGGCCACAAGTGCCGACATATCAAGTAATAGAACGAAGCTAGCCGCTCATCAAACTGTCTTCTCCAGTCGCCATGTTCAGATTCCGTGGCTTGTCTCTTTGCCCTGTCATCAGGGATGCTTCTCACTGCATAATGTCCGAGACTTGTTCCCATTGCATTTCGTGTACAAACGTGGCGTTTTCAGCATCGCGCTGTACCGTTCCGTTCGCGTACAAACAATGCGGCTTCGTTAATCCGTCCTGCCGGAGACATCCGTGCCCCACTTCCACTGGCTTATCTCTGGCATGTCTTCTCCGTACCTATGGATATAATTCTTGTGGTCCACCAGCCGGTCGCGGAGATACTGCTTGACGTGAGCAGCGCGCGAACCCAAACTAGGTACGCGGTCAATGACATCGCTGACGAGGTGAAAGCGGTCGAGGTCGTTGAGTACCACCATATCGAAGGGCGTAGTGGTGGTTCCTTCCTCTTTGTAACCCAGAACGTGCATGTTCTTGTTGTTGGTCCGGCGATAGGTCAGGCGGTGAATCAGCCACGGGTACCCGTGGAAGGCAAAGATGATTGGCTTGTCCGCGGTGAAAAGAATGTCAAAGTCTTTGTCGCTCAGGCCATGGGGATGCTCGCTTTGCGGTTGTAGCGTCATCAGATCCACCACGTTGATGACGCGCACTTTCAGGTCGGGGAAATGCAGGTGAAGCATCTCGACGGCGGCCAGAGTCTCGAGCGTAGGCACATCACCGGCGCAGGCCATGACGACATCCGGGTCGCCGCCTTCGTCATTACTGGCCCATTTCCAGATACCCAGTCCGGCAGCACAGTGCTTTATGGCGGAATCCATNTCTAACCACTGCAACTCCGGCCGTTTACCGGCAATAATCACATTGACATAGTTGCGGCTGCGCAGNCAGTGGTCCGTCACCGAGAGTAGGGTGTTGGCGTCCGGCGGGAGATAGACGCGGATGACGTCAGCNTTCTTGTTTACGACATTGTCGATAAATCCCGGGTCCTGGTGACTGAANCCNTTGTTGTCCTGACGCCACACGTGGGAGGTNAGGAGATAATTCAAGGAGGCGATGGGCCGTCTCCATGGTACCTCACGCGCTTCCTTTAGCCATTTGGCATGCTGATTAAACATCGAATCAACGATGTGGATGAACGCTTCGTAACAGGAAAACACGCCGTGACGGCCGGTAAGAAGATAGCCTTCGAGCCAGCCCTGGCACAGGTGCTCGCTCAGCACTTCCATCACGCGGCCATCCGGTGAAACATGGTCGTCGGTATCGATAATCTCGGCTGTGGATACTCTGTCGGTAATGTCGAACAGATGTGTCAGACGGTTCGAGGCGGTCTCATCGGGACCGAAAACCCGGAAGTTATGATCGTCCCAATTCAATTTCATGACATCACGCAGAAAAGCTCCCATTATCAGGGTGGCCTCTGCCTCCACTTGTCCCGGCGCCGGAACCATGACCGCATAGTCCCGGAAATCAGGCATTTTCAGGTCGTGGAGAAGAACGCCACCGTTCGTGTTCAGGTTGGCTCCCATCCGGAGCTCTCCTCCGGGTGCGAGTTCTGCCAGTTCCGGGACAAGCCGACCGGTACCATCGAACAGTTCTTCGGGCTTGTAACTTTTCAGCCACCGTTCGAGTATTCGCAGATGCTTGGGTTTGGCGGCTAAGTCTGCGAGCGGCACCTGGTGCGAGCGCCACGTGCCTTCGACAGATAAACCGTCTACCTCTTTTGGCCCCGTCCACCCTTTTGGCGTGCGTAGAATAATCATCGGCCAGACCGGTCTGCTCTTGAATCCATTAGCACGCGCCTCATGCTGAATATCTTTGATTTCAGTAATGACTTTGGAGAGCGTGTCCGCCATGAGTAGATGAACTTTGTCAGGTTCACCTCCCTCTACGAAATGTGGAGTGTAGCCATAGCCCCGGAACAGGCTCACCAGTTCCTTGTGACCAATGCGCGCCAGCACGGTAGGGTTGGCAATCTTGTACCCGTTCAGATGCAGGATGGGCAGGACGGCTCCGTCACGCACTGGATTGAGGAATTTGTTGGAGTGCCAGCTCGCCGCCAGTGGTCCGGTCTCTGCTTCGCCATCGCCGATAACGCAAGCAACCAGCAGGTCGGGGTTGTCAAACGCGGCACCGTAGGCGTGCGCCAGCGAATAACCAAGCTCACCGCCTTCGTTTATGGAACCGGGGGTCTGAGCCGCGGCGTGGCTGGGAATACCTCCCGGAAAAGAAAACTGAGTGAAGAGGAGCTTCATTCCCAGTTCGTCCTGCGAAACCTTGGGATACAACTCGCTGTAGGTGCCCTCGAGGTATGTGTTGGCCACCACGCCTGGTCCGCCGTGGCCCGGTCCAGTAACGAAAATAATTTTCAAGTCGTATTCTTTGATGATACGGTTGAGATGAACGTAGATAAAATTCAATCCCGGCGTGGTACCCCAGTGACCGAGCAACCTCGGCTTGACGTGCTCCATTTTCAGGGGCTCTTTCAGCAATGGGTTGTCATACAGGTATATCTGGCCGACCGACAGATAGTTGGCCGCCCGCCAGTAGGCATTCATCTTTCGCAGAAGTTCCGGGGACAAGGGCTTGCGTGGGTTGCGTCTGCCCGGCGCCGGTTTAACTCCGTTCACGCTCGCATCATACTCGGTCATAATGCGGTCTCCTTTTCAAGACACTTCTCAAACAGATTAAAGTATCGTGGGCAATGATTGCCGCCTCGTCCACCGGAATGACATAAGCCGCAACGCTCGCACCCCTGGCATGGATAGCAGCTTCGTTCCCGGCTATCGCCTGATTACGTTTGCTATCGAGCCTGAGGCCGCACCATTCCAAGCCGTGGCAAATGCGCGCCCGCACTTCAGACGCATTCTCACCAATGCCGCCGCCGAAGATGACGGCATCAGCGCCACCCAAAACGGCCATGTAAGCGCCGATGTACTTCTTTACTCGATAGCAGAACATCTCTATTGCCAGTGCTGCCCGAGGATCTCCTTTGCGTGCAGCGTCCAGTAGCTCACGCATGTCTTTGGAGAGGCCGGACACCCCAAGAAGTCCCGAAGTCTGGTTCAACCAGTCGTCAACAGTCCTGATATCAGTATTCTCCTTCCGGGCTAGAAACCCAACGAGGGACGGGTCGACATCGCCGGACCGGGTGCCCATGATCAGGCCTTCGAGGGGAGTAAGTCCCATCGAAGTGTCGATGGAGATACCGTTCTTTATGGCCGCCGCCGAGCAGCCGTTCCCCAACTGGAGTGTGATGAGTTTGACCTTCTTCGCAGTGGTACCGGTGATGGCACAATAACGTTCCATCATGTAGCGGTGGGCCAGGCCATGGAAGCCGTAGCGGTGGACATGATGCTTTTCCGCCAGTTCCCACGGGATCGCATACCGGTGGGCCGGTTCCGGCAGTGTACGGTGAAAGGCGGTATCGAATACCGCCACCATCGGCACGGATGGGCCGACAATCTTGCTCACCGCACGTATGGCGTCGAGCGACGGTTGATTGTGCAGCGGCGCCAATTCACTCAGGGCATCGATAGCGGCTATGACCTTATCATCAATAATGGCCGGTGCACTGAACTTATCACCACCGTGTATTACCCGATGGCCAATTGCAGCAAGCTCACCTTCTGCCAGCAGCCCCGCAGCACGGAGACGGTCGAGAGCGGCCGATGCAGCCTGATAGTGGTCCGCCACATGCTGCATCTCACGCGAGCTATTTTCACGGGTACTTAACTCGATGTTGGCCTGCCCGCCAATCCGGTCGATAAGACCACTTACGATATGCTTGATGTCACTATGAGCCCCGGCTTCCCGCTCTACCTCAAAGACTTCAAATTTGAGAGTCGAGCTGCCGCAGTTGATAACCAGGATTTTCATCGTTTGCCTTCACGTTTTCTACGTTAATCCGTTTGATAACGATTTTGTAGGGGCAATTCATGAATTGCCCCTACGCATTAAACGGTGGGTTAAGCAAAGCGATAGAAAAATGCTCCAAACGGCGTAGCAACTCTATATCCGCTTCTTCCAGCCACTGGCAACTACAGTTACTCCTCAAATACTCTTGAGTATCCTCAAAAGATCCTAATCTGCGTAACTCTTTGAGACCAGAGCGAAAATCGTCTTCCCCCCGGGTGCCGCAGTGCTTTTCGCAGATGCGAAATCGAAGCCCGGTAGATACTCTTGGCCGTGCGCTAATTTCTGTGACGATGCCGATATATATTATTCGGGGCTGGACATCACCTTTGCTTTTTTCGTAGACGGCATAGATTCCCGTAGATTCTGGAATTATCTCCATTTTGAGGTCGGCTATCTTATGAAGCGGCTGCTCCAGGAATTTGAGTAATTTACCTTTAAGTAGCTCTAAATCGCCCATCGGCTCATTCCCCTGAGCTAACATAAATCAATACCACCCTCTTAGAATTTAACGGTATCCCCCACCTTGATACCATATTTTTGAAACCAGCCCTGGTTTACCTCTAAGGCATAGTTATAAAGCGCAGAAGGATAGTGAAGGGCCTCGCTCAATGGCTGCATATCCTGAATATCCACGATTCTACCATCACCCGAGATAAAAGCAATGGATAGGGGGATTAAGGTATTCCTCATATAAAAGGGTGCATTTACACTGCCTCCATAGATGCTAAAATCAAAGAGCATTCCCCGCATCTCCGGTAAAGACTTACGGTTCATCAGGCCGGTCTGGAACTGTTCCGGTGTGACAGCTAGCTCTACTTCAAAAGACACAGTTTTCTTCTGGCTATTGACGATTGACAATGTGGTCACCCTTAAACTGGTCGGCGCCGGCGGCTCCGGGGGTTTATTAGTTGGAGTCGGAAGCGGGGCTGGAGTTGGCGTAGGAGTTGGTATAGAGGTTGGCGCAGGGGTTGGCGTAGTTGTAGGAATAGTGAAAGGTAAAGATGAATCAATGGGAGTTGGCGTCGCAGTAGAGTCGGGCGCAGGGGAAGGAGTTGGAGTAAGGGCTGTCTCGATTGTTGGTGTGGGTGTAGCCTGATTATCATTACTTGGCGGAATATTGGCGCAGGCAAACAGGGGTAATGCAAGGAGCAATATACCAAAAGCAAAGCGTAAAACTTTCTTATAAATGTTTTTTGCTGCTATTCCCTCAAAAATACCTGCTTTGTCATTCCAGCGTAGGCGGGAATCCAGTGTATCGGCTATGTGCCCCCTCTCTCTAAATCTCTCCCCCGATGGGGCGAGAGGGTTGCAAGCTATTCTCCTGAAAATAGTCGTTTGCAATTTCCTCTCCCCATCGAGGGAGAGGATTAAGGTGTCCGATGATGTCCCGACTCGACGGGACTCATCAAGACTCCGCAAAGGTGAACCACTTTCGGAAAGGGGGCACAAAGACTTCTGGTAACTCACCCTCATCCTAACCTTCTCCCCTCGAGGGAGAAGGGATATACAGTCAGCTTTATTTTTATGCTTCAATACACCCTGCACAAATAATTTTTCCACTAACCATTGCCCCTAATGCGGCTCCAGTGTCACGCCGCTAAATAAGGGAATCCCCAGAGGTGTAACCACATATCCTTTTACATATGGCTTCACTAAAAAGTGTGTGCGGCTATACCATAGCGGTATAAGGGCGCTATCGTTTATCAGCTTCTCCTCCGCCTGACGATATATCTCAGTCCGTTTGGCTGCATTCATTTCCGCCGCAGCCTGGTCCAGCATGGCATCTATAGAAGGGTTACTATAGTCACCAGTGTTCTCCTCACCGCCGCTACGGAAAAGGATGTCTATAAAGTTCTGCGGGTCAGGATAGTCAGCTATCCAGCCGCTATCGTACATAGAATCCTTTTCTTTTTTCATATTATAAAAATAAACTCGCGACTCTAACAGCCGCACCTTCACCTCTACACCCAGGTTCACACGCCACTGGTCGATAATCGCGCCAATCGCCTGGGATACATCGCCACCCTCCCCGGCCACGGTCATGGTGATAGACGGCAAACCTGATGCGCCTTTGTATTTAGACGCAGCCAGACTGGCTCTGGCCTGAGCCGGATCAAACGGGATAGGTTTAATATTAGAACTATAACCCGGCATCCCCGGAGGGACAATGCTATCTGCCTTCGGTACGGTATCACGTTGGACCCGCCTTACGATTTTATC
>JGI1356J14229_10003552_pt1 | contig 11877 bp, 10 predicted proteins | sample Subgrocontami58m_FD_14229 | JGI IMG/M metagenome (IMG submission 14229) | reverse complement strand
GTCAACAGTTGTGGGTGCCCCTACTGCCTCACCTGCTGGACTACCTACAGGAGATGCTTCTCTAGTTATATCCTCAGACATAGTGTATCATATCCTCCATATACTGTCAAGGTGTACAGGGTTTGTACTACTTGACGCTTCATTATTTTTTGTCACTTTTTCTTGTCGCCTATATAGTGTATACTATTTGACAAGTTTTGGCTACTATAGACCTGTTGTGGTCTAAGTGTGTCTTAGCCTATTCTGACAAGTTTTGACCCTCCCTTGTGTACCAGTCTAGGAACTGCTGCTTTAAGCCTTCCTCACCCTCTTCACGTAGTTCAGGGTGGTATGTCTTGCGCCAGAAGTCCCAAGCAGATAGGATTGGGTATTGTTTAAGGACTAACTCTCGCTTCTGTAGAGCATAGGCCACTAAAGGGTTCTCTATAAGGACATTACGCTGTCCTGGCATACCCTTGGCGTTGTCATATTTAACTAGGGACTTCATCAGGTCCTCAGCCACTTTAGGTGTAGCTTCAGGGAATAACACTGCTGGGTTCCTACGTGCTGTTAGGGCGAACTCTAGTTCTGTGCCTACCTTGGTGCCGCTTGTGCCTGTGTGCATTGCAGCAGCGGGGTTCTCACCCAGCGCCTCTTGGTAGCCCTTTAGTTTCTCCGGCGTGTCCAGTGGACCAGTGGGTAAGTTCCGCCTGGCCCCATACACATCCTGCTCAGTCTTGGGTAGGAACCGTACAGTTCCAGGTAGGAGTGTACCTATGGTGCCTTCCACGCCTCGTTGCCTAAGTACATCCTGCTTGGCCTGTTCATACAATGGGCCTGCACTGAGTCCTTTGGCCGCTTGGTACAGTGGATGGTCTACATAGCCAGTTTGCTCACCCGCCATCTCACCCAACCTCCGCTGTATTGCCGCCCGTTCATAACTGTATGGTTGCCAGAATGGTAGAGTGTTCTCTATAAGGGGCTGTAGTGCATTGCTGCTGGCGCCCCTTGGTATCTGGTCCATACCAGGTAGACCTCTGAGTAGGTTTGAGAATGTAGTTAACATTGGTCCATATCGGTTGAAAGAGGGCAGGGGCTTCGTAGGTGACATCATGCCTGTAGGTACACCTAGCTGGTTAGCCAGTGTGGATGCGCCCTGTAGTCCCAGTTGGTACTGTGGGTATAGTTGGATGGGAGCGGCTTCCAAGGCTGTCTCTAAGGGGCCTGAAGAGAACTGGGTACCCTTGGTATCCGGTATAAAGGAAGAGTAGGGCAGTAGCCTAGTCGGGTCTAGCCTGGTATCTCCCTCTCTACCCACCATTTGTTCTAGTATCCAGTTGCCGATACCACCCACTGGTATTGTGTCCTCGTACTTCTCTGGTAGCCCAAGTTCCTCTGCATCTTCACGGGTTAAATTATTCAATCGGTTTATAGCCAGCATTAGGGCTGGGTTTTCCAGTACCGTCTGTAGTATCACTGGTGTCATGTGGATGGGCCATCGAGTGAATGGAACAAACTTGGCTATCCATTCCTCAAGGTTAGTGAAGTGTGAGTAGTCCACTTGGTATTTATTGGCAATGGACACACCATACTCACTGGCTTCATCCAGGAGGTCTACCCATTCCTGAGTTATAGCTGGTATGTCCTGTTGGAGTACACCATACTTCTGTAGTGTGTCTTGCAGGTACTGTTGGTCCATCTTGCCACCAGTGGACTGTAGCTCAGAGAGTAGTTCTTGCTTTGCCTTGGGGTTGGCCCATATACCCATGGGGTACTCACCACCCGTAATGGACGGTCCAGGGGTTGTTGGTGTACTAGGGACCAGCCCTGTACCTGCTGCTGGGCCTAATGCACCTGGTGGGGTGTTACCTACCAACCCCTCTGGTACACTTGGGGCAGGATTGGGCAATCCCTGGAATGTAGGTGCTGGGGGTGTTGCTTGTGTGGCACCCACGGCAAACTCAGGAGGTATACTAGCGGCCCCTGTACGAGTGGACATGGAGGACAGGCGTTCATTTACCTCGTTCAAGAATCGTGGGAACCACTCCTGTATCTTCTCATCCATCCCGTACTTCCACATAGCCATACGGACACCAGCCTCCGTGCCCTGCATGACGTGTTGTAGCATCTTGAGGGGATTATACTTACTCCCAGTACCAGCACCCACAGACCATACAGCGTTGGTAACCATAGACAATGGGTCTAACGGGGCTGTTACGGCGCCAGTGATAACTCGTTCCAAGGGATGTATATCCTCGGAGGCCAGTTTAGCTTTGTTGAGTACATAGGATGTGGTGTTTGCCAACTGGTTCACATCCACAGCAGCGGGTATACCCACGCCATAGTCGGCTATGTGTTGCTTTATAGATGTTGGTAGTAAGTCTGGGGCGTCAGGTTTAAGCTCTTCAAGCCCTAGTTTAGATGTACTGAAGTTTTCCAGCATATTCTTCATAGCTGGCATAACTATCTCTGGGCTATGTAGAGCGGAGGCGCCCAATGCGGACACTATGTTCAGTGCCATGAACCCAGGGTTTAAAATTAAATGTTGGGAGTAAGCACGTTTCCTGGTGCCGTACTGTTGCATGATTTTATCCCACATGGTTTGGTCCATCTTGTAGGGCTTACCCCGAAGTGCCAGTTCATATCTGGACTGGGCCTTAGGCATAGCCAGTTTCAATGGGTCCACCTGTAGAATGTCTGTGTCTCCATACTTCTCAAGAAGTGTAGAGACTTTGGTTAATGCTTCCAGGTCGAATAGGTCAGGCCGTGCTTTGTACACCTTACTCATGGTGTCCGTGAACACCTTGACATCCAGGCCCTCACCCATGTTGGGTAGTGCTGGGTCCTGGGCGATGTTGCGTATGTAGTCCCAGGCTTGGCCTAGGTTGGTGATACCTGAACGTATCTCTGGTTTACCTCGGATTGATTTACGAATAATATCCACTAACTTATACCTATCTCCCACTACCTTCATTACTTCCCTACCAAAGATAGGTGCAGTTTCGTCATAGGACTTTTGAAGTCTACTGGGTATTATCCCAGCGCCTTCTGGTATATCATACTGTTGCTTCTGGAATCCTTGTAACCTATCCAGGAATGTCTTGGAGGCCATAGAAGCAAGGGCCTCAGCACCCTCTGGGTGTGTAGGTATTTCTTTATGTATAAGGGCCAGTAGGTCATCCTGGATGGACTGTACCACTGTATCCCGCTGGTGGTAAAGTTGGTTGACTAGTTGTCTACCCTCTTCCCTACCCATAACACCCTCATTAACCTGCTTCCTAACAGCGTTCACCTGGGTGTTGGTGTCACCTACTGTTTTGACCCACAGGTTGTTGGCAAGGGACGTAAGGTTGGCTACCTTTTCAACTACAGGTGTGGGTAACCCCAATTCATCTAGGCCCTGCTGTGTGAACACTGAGGGTAATGGTGACTCAAACTCTCTGGCTAGCGCATCTTGCGCCCTACGGGTCTGGTCGAACCAGCCTGCCCAAGCACCGTACTGTATGTCGCCCTGGTCTACCTGGCCCTCACCTAATCTACCACCCCATAGGTCTCTAGCCTCACTAGTATATGCTTTCATGGACCTGAGCAACTGGGCCTTCCAGGTCTTGTCCATAGTATCAGAGGAAGCATTAACCATGGCTTCCAGCGACTTGTAGCCCTGTGCTACTGCCTCATCTGCTGCATGGAAGTCTATCTGCCCCCCTCTCATAGGCACACTGTACTGACCCACATCTTGTATGGGGTCCATGATGCCGCCTATGATGCCAGGTGAGGTAGAGATTAGGTCGTGTATGTCTTTGAATTGCTCCTGAGCCTTAGAGGCTGGGGAGTCCACCCACCACTTAGAGGGAGATACCTTGGTAATACCCTCCGCCACTTTACCTAACCCCTGGAACATTTTCTCACCAGGTAGGTTAACGGCTCTCTCTAGCCCCTGTAGTACCTTGCCACCAACCCCTGGTACATTCTTCACCCAACCACCAAGGTATGTAGTGGGGTCAGATAGGGTTTGCATAATCATGGAGGGTATTATTGGGAGTTCTTTAGCAGCCTCTACATGGTCCTGGCCGCTTCTTAACCTCTCCCTGTAGTCCTTCATGTACTGCGGGGTGATACCTGGGATGTCTGGGGCAAACTCCTGTCCAGCAGACATAATCCGCTGTGGCACTTCTTCACCGTACTTCTGTAAACCTGAACCCACTATCCCAGGTAGGATACTAAACCACTCTAGTGGGTTACCAGTTCGTAACTTCTGCATAGCCCAGTTGCCAGGCGGCTTAGGTGCTGCTGGGGGCAATGTAGGGTCGTACGCCTCGGTGTTTAGGAGTTGTAGTAATTCTGACCAACTAGGCATAGGCTATAGTATTACCTCTGGAAATTCCCACCAAGACCACATAAGGCTGTGGGGGATAGTTTCAGTGTGGGCGTACCCTAGTGTGTGGCCCAACTCATGGGCTATTACGCCCAGGGCCTTGTTGCCCTCCCTCTGCTGTGTACGTGCGTCTGGCTGTAGGGAGCCAAACTGTAAATCATCTATTGTATCATAGTCCACTAATGCCCACCGCATGGGCACTTCATTGGTTGTCATTGGTCCTCCCCATCCCCACCAGCTATAACTCTCATCTGTATGGTCCTCTATGGGATTGTGGAAGTCCTTCAGGAATACTAAATATATAAGGTCGTCACTACTGTTTAGTTGGTGGGCTTTGACCATCTTCTCTGGGGGATATATAGTTTTGAGCCACATCCCTACACGGGACCAGGGAGTAGAGTCACCATCACCTGGGGACCAACCACTAGGCAAGAAATAGTCCTGTGGCTCAATGCAGTATGGTGTCAATGGTCGTAGTATATGTATATAGTTCCTGGGTCTGTGCGTGGCCTCGAAGAAGTCCATGAGCTTCTGCCTAGCATCTGATACACCCTGCCAGTCCGCTTCAGTAGCTATACCACCAGGTGTAACCAGTATTGGTAGTACCAGCTTCATTAATTTATGCCCAATACTTTCTTTATCTCCACCACCGCATCCTTAACGGCTTTAGCCTGGGTCTCTAGGTTATCCGCCACCTTCCAAATTACATGGAGGGCCTGTATGATAGTTTCCACATCTACATCCTCCTGGTCATAGAATACATTCAAATCCACTGCAACACCATCTAGGTCTGTGGTGCCTTGGTACTGCTCCATTATAACACTGTTTGTGGTCCAGCCACCGTAAGGGTAGTTACTGAAGTCCAGGTCTGGGTCACCATCATATATGGCGTTCCATAGAGGTAAATGCTTGAAGTCCTGTGGGTCTCCAAACTGTAGCTTCCACCACCAGTAGGCGGTGTAGATGATAGGTTTGCCACCTAGTGCAACAACCGCATCTACCGCCTCTTGGATTTGACGCACCGTAATACCATCTACTTCACAATCCACCGCCACATACTCTAGGTGCTGCCACTCACCACCAGCGCTACCCCTAGCCATTTCTGCATGGTCTATACCATTACGATGACTATTCAGAGCAAAGTACCCAATGGTCTTGCCACCAGCCCCACGCCAGTGCCGCAAAGCCCTGTTAGCATGCGGCATGGGGTCTATACCTGCCCATAGGTTTACACCTAAGTGGGTATATCCCTCAGCTATACGTTTCTCACACCACTCAGGGGTAATATCCTCGGCGCCGTAGGACACATCTAGCGCTTTACTCACTCTGTACCTTGCCCCGTAGGTAGTACCCTATACCTGCACTCAATACGGATATGAGATTACCTTCCGCTTGTTCAAACCCTTGTAACGTTCTCCAAGCCACTACTAGCATAGCTACGGCCACCATACCCATGGCTGTTGCCCTCTCTAAATTATTCACAGGAGTCACACACAGCACAGCGTCCACATATACATATATCCTCTAGCACACAACTACAGGACAAATATTTGGCCCCACAGCAGGGGCATTTCAAATCCACCATACTTAACCCCCTATCTCTGATGCTATTGATATTATCTTGTTTGCCCACTCAGGGTCTGTTGCATACCCAGCTTTGTTCAACTCTTGCACAAACCACTTCCAATTCTGGTGGTCTTTCAACACTTCCATAGCATACTGGTACCTGGGGTTCTCCTGTAGGAATCTAGCAAAATCTGCATAGGAGTCAGCAGGGGAATCGTAGGCTCTAAAGTCTGCTGTGGCTGGTACCGCCTGACCATTCACTACTTCCCATGTACTCATACCCCCAGTGGTTGGGCCTGAGTAACCTGGGCCAGCTTTGATGCCGAAGTAGTTGTTGCCTGGGGCTGGTAGTTGCCAGCCCTGTTCATTGAGGTTTATAGCCAGCATCACTTGTGCAGGGATACCAGTCTGTTGCTCAACCTCAACGGCGTAGGGTAACATCCTGCTGATGAACTCATCACGGGATGAGTAGGTACCAGCAGTAGGTACTGCGCCACCTGTAGGGGTTCTTGGTACTACTCCCTGTTCAACCATATCTGGCCTAGCTGGGGCCAAGGGGGTACCACCTTGTGGCTTACCATACTTGGATGGGGTCTGTTGTGGTTTGGAAGGTCTATAGGGCTGGGAGAAGTTACTAATCCACTGTAAGAATGGGCTAGCTTCACCCGTAGGCCCTGCTAAGAAGGAGAGAAAGCTATCTCCGCCTCTACTGCCAGGGCCAGATAAGTAGGATAGAAAGTCCGCTGAGTTCCCACCAGGGGTGAGAAAGTCTAACCAACTAGCCATAGACTCCTACTTCGGGAATGTGAATTGCGGGGTGCCCATTAAGGAACTCCTACGTATACCCTTCTGTTGAGGTGACATGCCACTCCACATAGAGCCTGCTTCACCACTAATCTGGTTTAGATAGTCTGTCCACTTCAGGCCCAGTTTACCTGGCTGAGCGGCGGTGGAGTAGTATCTATTCTTCCAGTAGTCCTGCTGGTCCATCAGGTTCTTGATAAACGGGTCGTACTGTTGCATACCATAACCAGTGGTAAACTGGTTGTATGCCGCTTCAGGATTGGCCTCTAGGAAATCCATTCCAAGAGGTTTATACCCACCAAATGGATTACTGTATGCCACGCTTCTTACCTGCTAGGAAGTCTAGGAGTGTAGTGAATGTAGGGTTAGTGGGAGTTGGACCGCCTTCCAATGGGTTGAAGTATTCCTCATAGAGTGAGGACATGGGGCCATACACTTTGCCCATACCTTCAGTGAGTCCTGACCCCATGGATGGTAGGTAAGCTCCCAGCATCATCTTCATCTGCATTTGTGGGTCACCAGCTAGACCTGCCATACCAGCTTCAAGGGGGTTCATTTGACCACCCGCCATCATCTGGGCGGCTATCTGGTTCCTGGCTGCTGGGTCACTGAGGTCCATACCCTCTCCAAGGGGAGATGTGGANACTGCNCTNCCCACTTTATTTATNAGGTCTGATATACCGCCTAGCCCCTGCTGTGCACCCATCATAGACATGCGGGGTATTTCACCACCCACATACTTGCCCATGAAGTCCTTAAAGGACATACCTACATCCTTAATGTCACCCATGTAACCCATGGAGTTCATAAGGAAGGCTGGTAGTATCTGGGCCATCATCTTCTGTTGCCAGCGCTGGAAGGCTGGGTTAAAGATGTTGCCCATTTTACCACTGGACCGTAGGAAGTTCCTGAAGGCCATAGATGGGTTTTCAAGTGGGTATAGGTCACCTTCATCAGGCGTCTTGGGTACACCTGGCTGGTCTAAGAATCCGTACTGTGTGCTCATGCTATATACCCATGCTCCCTGTTAGTACGTCAAGGAGTGTTCTAAATCGTTCATCTCCTGGTTGGCTCGCTATTAAACTGGACAACCAGTCATCATAGTATTGCTGTTGGGACCCAACTATCTTGCCCAAGCCTTCACTCATACCCACACCCAACATTGGTAGATAGGACCCCAGGAAGAACCGTGTCTGGTCCTCTGGTGTCATCACCTGCCCACCTATAGCGGCTGTGAATGGGTCAATACCTGGTACCTTAGAAATATCATCTACACCTGCACCAGCGACCCTAAGTTGTAAGTCTCTGATGAGGGAGTTCATATTCCCTACGTTCTGTTGTACCTGGACCATGCTAGGGCGCTGACCACCATCTATGTACTGACCTATGTACTCTTTAAACATGTCACTCATAGTGCCAGTCTGTGGAGCACCTTGGCCCAGTGCATAGGAGAGGAACCCTGGGTGTAGTGAAGCAGATGTCCTCTGCTGCCATCGGTTGAAGGCAGGGTTGAACACATTGCCCATCTGCCCAGAGTCTCTAAGGTAGTTCCGCAAAGCCTTACCTGGGTCCTGTATGGGGAATAGCTCTTCAGAGTCCCGTATACCTAAACCTTGACCACCAGTAGGTGGTGCTACTGTAGGGTCAGCATACTTGGAGGCTTTCCTCTGTACCAGGGGTTGGTCATACTGTACCCTTCTGCTAGGAGCGGGGGGTACGTATGCACCTGGCCTACCACCCCAACCTGTAGTTGACCCTGGGAACTTAGATGGGGCTGGTATAGGTGCTGGTAATGGCCCTGCACTACTTACACCATACTTCTTCTTTTTCTTTTTACTGGGGGCCATAGGCCCTGGCTTAACGCCACCAGGACCAATGACTTCCCCTGCTTCTGGATTATCACTCATAGTTCTTGGCCTTGTTACTTGGAGTTGGACTTGCTGATGACTGGGGTGTTAGCGTTCTGGCTTTTCTTACCAGGGACCCTACCACCGCCTACTTTCTTTCCCATGGTGTACCTCCTTATAGAATTATACTGGTGGCATTCCACCATATCCACCACCACCTTGGCCCAAGCCTGCGGGTAGGGCACCCCCCCCTGATTGTATCATTTGTAGTAGGCCATTGTCAATGGGACCTTGTGACATTTGTAATGGACTTGCAGTGGTTGGTGTGCCAGGCATACCAGGTTGAGGACTCATACCTCGCTGGCCCTGTCCCTGTTGCATAGCCAATCCTTGCATCAACATCTGCATTATCTCACCACCATGGAGCATACCGTATAACTGTTGCTCTGTACTGGCGCCTGTGAAGGCTAAGGCTAGTGGTATCCACGCCTTGATAAACATGGGGTCCAGTTTAACCCTGTCTGCCATTACCAGCATCTCTGTTACGTATGGGTCATCTAAATCTAGCCAGTCTCTATCCCGTGCCTCTGGCAAGGATATTAGGTTCTTGTCAGTCAGCATAGCCACTGTATTAGCTAACTGTAGTTTCTCTACGGGTGACATTACACTGTAGGATACAATTACCCTAGGGTTTTCTTCTAGTATATCTGTAGCGGTTATTGAACTCCACCCAGAGGGTCTATTCACTCCACCTGCCACAAACGCCTGCATGTTAGCAGGCCAATACTTCCCAATCAACATGTAGGCTTTGTCCATGACACGTTGGTGGTGACCAACCAATGCCTGTATGTATGGGTCCAGTACATCAGCGTTGCCAGCCTTGAGGACATCCCCCATGTAGCCACTCTCTACACCTGTTTGGTCACCAAAGACCACATTGCTGAAGGAGGACTTGTTCTGACGCTCTTGGATGAGTTGATTATATGCTAATAGTTCATGTAGGGCTGGGCCTACCCTGTGCATCTCCATCCGGCCCTTGCCAGTGCGGACCATACGGGAGCCAGGTTTGAGGGATATGTCGCTAGCCTCTACCCTGCCGCCTTCCTCTAGCCATAGAGTTGTAGGAGGGTTGGCCTCTGTAGCAATGGCCGTAGCTAGTAAAGACATGGACCGCTTCTGCTGAGTGTACATGTCCATCATGTCAGTGAAGAAGGACTGGCCGATGCGCTCTATGTAGTCCCGCTCGTCACGCTCAGTTGCCTTGAACGGAGTACCTATGGCGATGGTTATGTCCCATGGCATGTAGCCAATCTCAACTGGCTTCTTCAACCAGAAGGAATCGCTCTTGCCCGTACCAGTGGACCAGGAGTAGTGGTAGTATGTACCCTTCCACTTGGTGTACTGACTGTATACCCATACCATATGGCTGGTCTCTATCTGGCTCAGTGCCTCTTCCCCATCCTCTAGCCCATCACTAGCCATGAGGTCGCTTACAGTTGCTTTGTACCTGTGGGTTACACGAACAATTTCGCCATTGACTTCATGTGGGTAAACTTGGGCTGGGTCATGCACAGTATAAAGCACTGGGGTATCACTGTCCTGGTCTGGGTTCAGTAGTAATCTACTACATAACCAACCACGCTGTACCAAGAACTTTGCCTCTTCATAGTCCAGCGGCATCTTTATGCCCGTGGTGTACCGCCGCCTCCACAGTTCCCACAGGTGCCTACCCAGGTTCTCACACTTCTGGGCACGTTCAGGATTGGATGGGTCCCGTGGTATGACGTGCAGTCTACGCTTGGCCTTGGCTAATGCCCTGGATGCTTTCTCAGACAGAAATGCTGGGTCATTGGGTGTTACCCGTTCTTCCCCAGGCTTCTTCTTCTGCCTGTCTTTCAGGAAATAGGTATCCTGTTCACGGAAGAATCGTTCATCCCGTGGGTCCCATACAGTTACATCATGGCTGGCCCACTGCTGGGCCTGTTCAATTGTAGGAGCCTTCTTACCCCTAGGCATTTACTTCTTCTTTGCAGTTTTGCCTTTAGTAACCACCATAGGCATACCAGTTCGCTTGTGTTCCTTCATAGCGTCCTCCATACCTTTCTTGGTGTAAGGCATCTCTTTCTTTCCAACCTTGGGCATAACTTACCTCCTATATACTTTGCCATCCAAATTCTTCAACTTTCAGCGACTCCACCCTACTGTATCCCATCTGTAGGCCCCAGTTGACTAGTGCAAGTGCAATCACACAGTCATCATGGTATCCTACGGGCGCCGTTAAGCGTACTCCACCTGATGGTAGACTCTTCGTGTCCATTAGGTTTAGCTCTTGTATTAACTCTTTGTACTCAGGGAACCGTATCTCTTCCCGTTCAAGGGTTACCACCAACTTCTGGATAATACGCTCCTTCATCTGTGGGGTCATTACAATGCCCACTACATCTACACCCTTGTCCCTCAGTAGGGCCACCACTACATCTCCGGCTGCGGTTGCATCAGCCATTACAGTGGCGTTGTTGTATAACTTATGCAACTGGTCAATGCGTTCCACCTGGGACATCCACTCTACATTGCTCCACCGTTCCTGGTGGACAATCCTAGAGGTCCTGGCGTCTGCCACATAGATTACTGTGTAGTCGTTGTAGCGGCCTAGGTCAGCACCAATTACGTAGGGCCTACCTTCCACTGGGTCTACATGATGGGGTGCATCTTTGAGCACACATCCATCTATGTTCCTGAATACGCTACCATCTGATAGCTGCCATTCTGCTAGGTATAACTGCCTGAATCGTCTATCATCCAGGAGTGTCTGTTGTACCCGTAGTTCCTCTGGTGGGAAGTAGGGGCTGTCCGTTGATGTGTACCGTACTGACCAGTAGTCAGGGAACTGGTCTCCATCCTGACCCTTAATGTACCACATCTTGTGCCACTGGGAGTTGGGCGTTGATTCGGCTGTGCCAAATGCTATTACTATACCTTGACGCACTGCAAGGCATGGCATTAGCATTTCCATAGACTCATCTTTTACAAATGCCGCTTCGTCCACTACGGCCAGGGAGACTGTGTACCCCGTTAGGGCCTGGGGCCTATCGGCTGAGAGCTTCTGGATAGTGGCGCCTGTGACCAGTTCCACCAACTCCCGCTCTCTATCATGGTGTTTAAGTAGGCTCCTGAGTGCCTCATCTCCATACAACTTGGATAGGAACTTATCCCACATAAGGTTTGTGTGTTCATAAGTATCAGCTATCAGCTTGACCGTTGGGGGGCCAAATGAATCGTCTGGCGAGAGTAGTCCCATCCACAAGG
>JGI1356J14229_10003538_pt1 | contig 11895 bp, 9 predicted proteins | sample Subgrocontami58m_FD_14229 | JGI IMG/M metagenome (IMG submission 14229) | reverse complement strand
CCGCCCGTATAGCGGCTGTTGCCGCCGCAGTCTTCGGGCGGGGCCGCTTCGAGCATGATGACCTTCACGCCGCTTTCGCGCGCCGCGAGTGCCGCGCACGCCGCGGCATTGCCGGCGCCGATCACAATAACGTCAGGATTGCCGAAATCAATGGGGCTCATCATGTTCCTCTGAAAAAAAGAATTCGTCATGCCGGACTTGATCCGGCATCCAGTGGCTGGATTTTAATGGATTCCGGCCCCGGCTTAAACCCTGCCGGGGCAGGCCTTCACTCGCCGGAACGGCGAAAATTGCTAATGCAGCGTCTTCGGCGCGCGCTTGGCCTCGGGTTCGGCACTCGCGGGCGCGGGGGAAGCGTGGTGCACGACCATGCGCCAGCCGCTTTCGGTGCGCATGTAGATGTTGGTCACGATCACCGGGTTGCGCGCCTGTGACTCGCCGGCAACCGCAACCTGTTCGTAGGCGCTATGCACCACGAGGGTCATGCCGTTCAGGGATTGCTGGTGACGCAACCGGAAGCGCAGCGTCTGGCCGCCCGCGAAAATCTGGCGCCACGATTCGCGCACCTGCGCCATGCCGGAGAGCCGCAGGCCGCCGGGATGCACGCACACGATGTCGTCGTCATCGGCCCATACTGCCATCATCGCTTCGAGATCGGCTTTCTCGAACGCTTCGTAGAAGGCGGCTTCGGCCTCCTGCGGGGTGGTGAAAATCGCGCGCTTCATGCGGATCTCGTGGTGACGGATTCGCGGATTCTATCAAAATCGATCTGTTCCCATAGGTGTTGCGGCGTGAGCTGCCGCATGCAGTTGAAGTGTCCGAGCGGGCACACGCGCCTGAAGCACGGGCTGCACGCCAGATCGAGCCTGACGATCTGCGCGCGCGCGGAAAGCGGTGGTGTAAACGCCGGGCTGCTCGAGCCGTAAATCGCGGTCAACGGTTTGCCGAGCGCCGCGGCGATGTGCATCAGCCCGGAGTCGTTGCTGACGACCAGTGCCGCGCAAGAAAGCAGATCGATCGCCTCGGCCAGCGTGCTTCTGCCGCACAGATTGATGCAGCTGCCGCTGCCGGCTTGCGCAATTGTTGCACCGAGCGCGGCATCCTGCGCCGATCCGATGAGCCACACATCGCAGCCGGCGGCAGCGAGTTTTTGCGCGAGTTCGGAGAAATACTCGGGTGGCCAGCGCTTGGCGGGGCCGTATTCGGCGCCCGGGCACAGCGCCGCGACCGGCCGCCGCGGGTCAAGCGCGAGTTTGCGCAAGGCCGCCGCGCGCTGCGCGTGATCGACCTTAAGTTGCGCCGCCGCGAGCGGACGCTTGACGGCATCGCCGGTCGCTTCGGCGAGCAGCGCGAAGCGCTCCACCATCAGCGGCAGCGCTTGCTTGTCCAGCCGGCGCGCATCGTTGAGCAGGCCCCAGCGTGCCTCGCCGACGAAACCGGTGCGCAACGGGATGCCGGCAAAGCAGGGGATCAGCGCCGACTTCCAGGAATTCGGCAGCACGATCGCCTGATCGTAGCCGCGCGCAGCGAGGCTGCGGCCGAGCGCGTAGCGGCGGCGCAGCGCGAGTTCGCCGTGGCCGAACGGGCTGTCGATGCTCGCGTTGATTTCCGGCATGCGCGCGAACAGCGCGCGTGTCCACGGTGTCGCCAGCACGTCGAGCGTGAGATCCCCGTGGCGCTCGTGCAGGCGCTTGAAGAGCGGCTGCGCGAGCACGGCGTCGCCGACCCACGAAGGCGCGACGATCAGGATCTTGAACACAACGCGGAATTTCGGCGCGGCAGGCGCGCTAGTGCTTGCCCGCCGCGGCGCCGCCCTTGAGCGTGTAATGGGTTCCGCAATACGGGCACAAAGCCTCGCCGGTTTTTTCGATCGGCAGAAACACGCGTGGATGTGCGTTCCACAGCTTCTGCGCCGGTGTCGGGCAATGCAGCGGCAGGTCGGCTGCCGTCACTTCGATATGACGCTGTTTGTTTTCGCTCTGGAGTTGTGCCATAAATTCCCCATCAGGCTGCAACGGGCGTCAGCCAGTCGCGGTGCTGGTCGCTCTTGCCGTTTACGCAATCGAAAAACGCCTGCTGCAGTTTGGCGGTGACCGGCCCGATCCTGCCGGCGCCGATGGCGCGCCCGTCGAGTTCACGGATCGGCGTCACTTCCGCAGCAGTACCCGTGAAGAACGCTTCATCCGCGATGTAGAGATCGTCGCGCGTGATGCGTTTGGATGTCACCGTGTAGCCCATTTCCTGCGCGAGCGTGATCACCGAGTCGCGCGTGATCCCGATCAGCGCGCTGGTGAGCTCGGGCTCGTAGATCCTGCCGTTCTTCACCATGAACAGGTTTTCGCCCGAGCCTTCGGCGACGAAGCCGTCGACGTCGAGCAGCAGTCCTTCATCGTACCGGGTGCCGCAGTACGGGCACAAAGCATCGCCGGTTTTCTCGATCGGCAGGAACACCCGCGGATGCGCGTTCCACAGCTTCTGCGCCGGTGTCGGGCAATGCAGCGGCAGATCGGCCGCCGTCACTTCGATATGACGCTGTTTGTTTTCACTCTGTTGTTGTGTCATGGATTTCCCATCAGGCGGCGACGGGCGTCAGCCAGTCGCGGTGCTGGTCGCTCTTGCCGTTTACGCAATCGAAAAACGCCTGCTGCAGCTTTGCTGTGACGGGCCCGATCTTGCCGGCGCCGATGGTGCGTCCATCGAGTTCACGGATCGGGGTGACTTCCGCCGCGGTACCCGTGAAGAACGCCTCGTCCGCGATGTAGAGATCGTCGCGCGTGATGCGCTTGGACGTCACCGTGTAACCCATTTCCTGCGCAAGCGTGATCACCGAGTCGCGCGTGATCCCGATCAGCGCGCTGGTGAGTTCGGGTTCGTAGATCCTGCCGTTCTTCACCATGAACAGGTTTTCGCCCGAGCCTTCGGCGACGAAGCCGTCGACGTCGAGCAGCAGTCCTTCATCGTAGCCGTGCTCGGTGGCCTCGAGGTTCGCCAGAATCGAGTTGGCGTAGGTGCCGGAATATTTGGCGCGGCACATCGACACGTTGACGTGATGGCGCGCGTACGATGACGTTTTGACGCGGATGCCTTTTTCGAGCGCTTCGGGTCCGAGATAGGCGCCCCACGGCCAGGCCGCGATCGCGACGTGCACGCCGACGCCTTTGGGAGAGACGCCCATCTTTTCCGAACCGTAGAACGCGATCGGCCGCAGATAACAGGATTCGAGCTGGTTGGCGCGCACCACTTCCTGGTGCGCCTGCATGATCGTCTCCCGGCTGTACGGGATCTTCATCAGGTAGATATGCGCCGAGTTGAACAGCCGTTCGACGTGCTCCTGCAGGCGGAAAATCGCGGTGCCGCGGACGGTGTTGTAGGCGCGCATACCCTCGAATACGGCGAGCCCGTAATGCAGGGAATGCGTCAGCACATGGGTGGTCGCGCTGCGCCACGGCACGAGCTTGCCGTCATACCAGATCTGCCCGTCACGATCGGCCATCGACATCTAAATGCTCCGCTTCGCAAAAAAATTGGATTCTAGCGTATTTCTCGAAACGCCGCCCTTCGCCTCCGCCACCACGTAGGGCGCGGATTTATCGCGCCGAGCCGTGGTACGCTGAAACCGCGGCGCGCTGAAGCTGCGCCCTACAACCGCGGCGCGCTGAAGCTGCGCCCTACAACCGCGCCCTACTAACTCTGCCCGCCGTTTGGTCCCAGCACGCTCGCCCAGAGTTTTTTCACCGCCGCGATTTCGGATTCCAGCAGGGCGGCTTCGACGCGCGCGTATTTGTCGCCCTGCAGCCGTCGTGCGTGCTGCAGTTGGCGCAGGCGCCGGTAGGCATCGTGCGCCGCCAACGCTTCGTTCTCCGCAATCAGGCCGAGCCGCGCCGCGAGCTTGAGCAGCGCCAGATTACCGATGTTACCGGTCAACTCGGCGTGCTGATGCGAGTGGCCCAGCACCAGGTACTGGACGATGAACTCGACGTCGATCAGCCCGCCGCGGTCGTGCTTGATGTCGAAGCGCCCGCTGGTGTTCGGATGAGCGTCGAATATTTTGTCGCGCATCGCGACCACTTCCGAGCGCAATTGTGCGAGATCGCGGCTCTGGCGCAGCACCTCGATGCGGATCGCTTCGAACCGGCGGCCGATTTCGCGATCGCCCGCGACCGCGCGCGCGCGCGTGAGCGCCTGATGCTCCCACACCCATGCGTGCTGGCGCTGATATTCGCCGAACGCCTCGAGCGAGCTGACCAGCAGCCCTCCTGCGCCGTCCGGCCGCAGCCGCAGATCCGTTTCGTACAGCACGCCCGACGGCGTCAGACTGCCGAGCCAGCTGTTCAGGCGCTGGGCGAGCCGCGCGTAGTTCTCGGCGGCACCCGGTGCCGCGTCCTCATAAAGAAAAATCAGATCGAGGTCGGACGCGTAGCCGAGTTCCTTCCCGCCCAGCTTGCCATAGGCGACGATCGCGAAGCGCGGCTCCTCGCAATGCCGGCTGCGCAGGCCCTGCCACGTGAGACGCAGCACCTCGGCCAGTATCAGGTCGGCCAGCTCGCTCAGATGGTCGGAGAGTTTTTCGAGCGGCAGCTCGCCCGCGAGATCCTGCGCGAGCAGGTGCATGGTTTGCGCGTGTTTGAAATGGCCCAGTTCGTCCATCTGACGCTCGTCGTCCCCCGCCGCTTCGTCGAGCCGGCGGCGCGCGAGCGACCTGAGCTGCGGCCAGTCGGGCGCGGCGAACAGTGTCGTCGTGTCGAGCAGTTCGTCGAGCAGGATCGGATGGCGCGCCAGGTAATCGGCCGCCCACGGGCTGGCGTTGGCAAGCCGCGCGCCGCGCTCGATGGTTTGCGGATATTGCAGCAACAGCGCGAGATAGGACTCGCGCCGGCTGATGCTCTCGAGCAGTATCAGCATGCGGTCGAGCGTCGCATCGGGATTTCCCTGGCGCGCCGCGATCTCGATCACGAGCGGCACGAGCTGTTCCATGCGCGCATGGCTTGCCTGCGGCATCAGGCGCACACGGCTGCTGTCGCGCAATGCCGCAATGCGCGCGAGCGTCTCGCGCGGCGCGCGGTAGCCGAGTTCACGCAGGGTATCGAGGTTTTTTTCAGCATCCCCGGCGCGCCAGAGTCCCGCCAGCGGATGGGCGTCATCCTGCGACGCCGCGAAGATGCCGTCGAAGTGCCGCGTGACGTTGCCGCGATGACCATCGAGTTGCGCGCGCAATGCCGCATAATCGGCGCAACCCGCCGCGGTTGCGATCAGCGCCTGGTCTTCGGCATTCTCCGGCAGCGCATGCGTCTGCCTGTCATCGAGGTATTGCAGCCGGTGCTCCAGATTGCGCAGAAACGTGTACGCGGCCGTCAATTCCTGCACCGCGGCCTGCGGCAGCAGATTGCGTTCCGCCAGCAGCGGCAGCACGGCGAGCGTTCCCGGCTCGCGCAAAGCCGCGTCGCGTCCGCCGCGGATCAGCTGGAACAGCTGCACGATGAATTCGATTTCGCGGATTCCGCCGGGGCCGAGCTTGATGTTGTCGTGGATTTCGCGGCGCTCGACCTCGCGCCGCACTTCGCGGTGCAGTTCGCGCAGCGACTCGAACGCGCTGTAATCGAGATGGCGGCGGAACACGAACGGCCGCACCAGCTCGGTGAGTTCCTGCGCGCGGTCCCCGCACACCACGCGCGCCTTGCTCCACGCGTAGCGTTCCCACTCGCGGCCCTGCGTCACGAAATAGTTCTCGAGCATGCCGAAGCTGCACGCGAGCGGTCCGTCGGCCCCGAGCGGGCGCAGCCGCATATCGACCCGGAACACGTAGCCGTCGGCGGTTATTTCGTTGAGCAGCGCGATCAACCGGCGCGCGAAGCGGATGAAAAACTCATGGTTGCTGAGCGCACGGGCCGCGCGCGTTTCCCCGTCTTCGGGATAAACGAACACGAGATCGATGTCGGACGACACATTGAGCTCGGCTCCGCCCAGCTTTCCCATGCCGACCACGTGCAACTTTTGCGCCCGGCTGCTGTCTTTTCCGATGGGCTCCCCATATTCCACCGCCAGCTGGCGCTCAAGATGCGCGACCGCGGCCGAGATCGCGATGTCGGCAAGCGCGCTGACCGTCGCGACGACTTCCTCCAGCGTTGCCAGGCCGCAGAGATCGCGCGCGATCACCCGCAGCATCACGCGCTTGCGCAGATCCCGCAGCGCGTGGCTGAGCGAGGTTTCATCCCCGGCTTCCGTGGCAGCGAGCCGGGCGCGCATCTCATCGGCGCTGAACGGTGCGCGCACGCTGGCCGCCGGCAGCAGGCCGGGCTCGGCCTCGAGCAGCCAGCGTGCGAAGCGCGACAGCCTGATCGCGCGCTGGATCAGAAGGTCTTCTTCCGCCGCGGTTCGAGCGTTAGGTAGGGGCATACCCTTCAGGTTACAATTGACTGAAATAACTGACATTTTATTGATTTAGCGGGCATCGTGCCGGCATTTTCGATCTTCAGACTGCTGCACCTCAGTTCGCTCTGGGTCTACCGCGCGGTGACCTGGACGGTACTCATTTGCGCTTTCGTCTCCGCGCTGGTCGTGGGCGGAGTGCGTTTCTGGCTGTTGCCGAATATCGAAAGTTATCGCGAAGCCATTGCGCGCGAAATCAGTTCGGCCGCCAGACAGCGCATTGCGATCGGCTGGATCGAGGGTCGCTGGAGCGGATTCAACCTTCAGTTGACGCTCGGCGATGTGGAGGTTTTTGACCAGGCCGGGCGGCCGGCGCTCAAGCTTGAGCGCGTCGACAGCACCCTGTCATGGTGGTCGCTGGTTCTTTGGGAGCCGTACTTCGACCTGATCGAGATCGAGCAGCCGGATCTCAACATCAGGCGCGACAGGGATGGCGTGGTTTGGGTTGCCGGAATCTCCGGCAGCAGCGACAGCGGCGGTCTGTCAGACTGGTTGTTGCGCCAGGAAGAAATCGTGATCCGCGACGCGGCAATCCTGTGGCGGGACGAATTGCGGGAAGCCCCCGAACTCGCGCTGCGCCGTGTCAGCCTGCGCCTCGGAAATGACGGACGGCATCACAGCTTCGGCTTGCGCGCTTCACCCCCCGAGAACATTGCCTCGCCGCTCGATCTGCGCGGCGATTTCACGGGCAGAACGATCACCGATCTCGCCCACTGGAACGGCCAGTTGTTCGCGCAGCTTGACTATACCGACATCGCGGCGTGGCGCACGTGGGTGCCATTCCCGGTGTCGTTTCCGAATGGCGCGGGCGCGGTGCGCGCGTGGGCGGGCCTGCGGAACGGCCAGCTCTCGAACCTCACCGCGGACGTGCGGCTGTCGAACGCCAGGATGCGGCTGGGCGAGGATCTGCCTGAGCTTGAACTCGAAGCGCTGCAGGGGCGCGTCGGCTGGAAGCAATTCAGCGATGGATTCGAGATATCAACCTCCCGGCTGGGCGTGAAGACCCGCGCCTATACGCTGCAGCCGATGGATTTGCTGCTGCGTTACAGTGACGGCAGCGAAGGCAAGCCGCCGCGCGGCGAATTACGGGCCAACGTGCTCGCGCTCGAGCCGCTCATGGCGCTGGCAGACCATTTTCCGTTCGAACGCGAATTGCGCGAGGAGATTGACCGTTACGCGCCGCGCGGCGACGTCCACGACGCATCGGTCAAATGGAACGGCAGCTGGCCGCGGCCTGCGCAGTACAGCGTGAAAGGCAGGTTCGCCGGCCTCGGTCTGAAGGCGGTAGGCCGCATACCGGGTTTCGCCGGCGTCAGCGGCGACATCGACGGCACCGAGCGCGGCGGCACGCTTCACCTCAACACCCAGAAGGCCGCGGTGGATCTGCCGCGGGTGTTCCGGGACAAGCTTGCGTTCGATGCGCTGACCGCGCAGCTGGCCTGGCAGCGTGACGGCGAGCAATACGATTTCAAGCTCGACAGCATTGCATTTTCGAATTCCGATTTCGCCGGCAGCGTGTCCGGCACGTACCAAACGCTGCCCGACGGGCCCGGCGTGATTGACCTGACGGGCAACGTGACGCGCGCCGATGCGCGCAGCGTTGCGCGTTACGTCCCATTGCAGGTGGGAGAGCGCGCCCGGCAGTGGCTTCGCACCTCGCTGCTTGCCGGGGCGTCGAATGACGTCAAAGTCCGGCTCAAGGGAAATCTCGCCGGTTTCCCGTTCCCGGACGGCAGGGGTGGCGCCTTTCAGGTCACCGCTCAGGTGACTGGCGGCGTGGTCGATTACGCCGATGGCTGGCCGAGAATCGAAAATATCGAGGGCAGCCTCGCGTTTCGCGGCAAGAGCATGGAGATATCCGTGCGCGACGCCTCGATCCTCGGCGCGAAGCTCACGCGGGTGCAAGCCGAGGTGCCCGACCTCGCCACCCCGAACCGCGTGCTGAGCGTAAACGGCGAGGCCGAAGGCCCGACCAGCGAATTCCTGAAATTCATCGAGCAAAGCCCGCTGTTCGCGATGATCGACCGCTTTACCGAAAGCGTTCGCGCCGATGGCCGCGGCAGGCTCGCTCTCAAGCTCACGATTCCATTTACCAATCCCAAAGATACCCGCGTGACTGGCGCATACCAGTTCGTCAATAACCGCATTCAAAGCGAAGGCGACCTGTTTCCGCTCGAGCAGGTCAACGGCAAGCTCGAATTTACCGAAACGGACGTCTACGTGGCGGGCGCGGCCATGACCGTGCTCGGCGGGCCGGCGACGCTCGCCAGCGCCACCCAGCGCGACGGCACGGTGCGCTTTGCGATGTCCGGCCGCATGAACGTGGAGAGTTTGCTGCGCTCGATCCCGGCGCCGTGGGCCGGTGCGTTGCGCGGCGCGTCGGACTGGACGGCGGTCATTACTTTGCGCAATCGGGTTGCCGACATCGTTTTCGACTCCACGCTGGAGGGCATTACGTCGACGCTGCCGGCGCCGCTCGCCAAGGCCGCGGCCGACAGCATGCCGTTCAAACTCGAGCGGCGGGTGACAGGTGCCCGGCAGGATCGGATCGCCCTTTCGCTGGATAACGTGTTTGCGGCGCAATTGGAGCGCCGGCGCGAGGGCGCGAACGACGTGATCGAGCGCGGTACCGTCAGCCTTGGCGGCACCGCGGCGGTGCCCGAGAGAAAGGGCGTATGGGTGACCGGCGGCCTGCAAAATCTCGACCTCGATCAGTGGTCAGCGTTGTTCAGATCGATTTCCGCCACCGGCGGCCGCCTCGAGCTTGCGGGGCTGGACCTCAAGTTCGGTACGCTTGACGCGTTCGGCCGCCGTTTCAACGATCTGGCAATCACCGCCAGCGCGCAGGGCGGGGTTTGGCAAGCGGCGTTGGCGGGGCGTGAGCTGACCGGTGACGTGGCGTGGCGCCCGGAGGGCAAAGGCAAGGTCACCGCGCGCATGCGGAATCTGGCGATCCCGGCGGCAACTCCGGGCCGCAGCGCGCCGGCTGCGGACAAGGAGCAACCTCCCGAATTGCCCGCGCTCGACATCATCGCCGAGAGATTTCAGGTCCGCCAGGCGAGCCTCGGCCGCCTCGAAGTCACCGCGGTGCCCGAGGGACGCGACTGGAAGCTCGAGCGGCTGCGCGTCACCAATCCCGATGCCACGTTGAATATCGACGGGCTGTGGCAGGGCTGGCTCATCCAGCCGCGCACCCAGGTCAATGTCAAGCTCGAAACCAGCGATATCGGCAAGTTGCTGCTCCGTCTTGGCTATCCCGAGGGCATCAAGCACGGCAACGCCAGGCTCGAGGGACCGCTGACGTGGGCTGGCATTCCGACCGAGATCGATTACCCGTCTTTGTCCGGCAACTTTGTCGTTGAGGCGCACAAAGGCCAGTTTGCGAAGCTCGATCCGGGCATCGGCAAGCTGCTGGGCGTGCTCAGCCTGCAGTCGCTGCCGCGGCGTCTGACGCTCGACTTCCGCGATATTTTCAGCGACGGGCTCGCGTTCGACGAAATCGTCGGCACGGTGAAGGTCACTCGCGGCGTGGCGACTACCGAGAACTTCCGCATCCAGGGGCCCGCGGTGCGCGTCCAGATGAGCGGCGACGTCGATCTGAGCGCCGAGACCCAGAAACTTCGCGTCAAGGTATTTCCAAGCTTCTCCGACAGCCTTTCGGTCGCCGGGGCGTTGCTGGGCGGGCCGGTTGCCGGCATCGCGAGTTTCCTGGTGCAGAAAATTCTCAAGGATCCGTTCGATCAGATTGTGGCTTATGAATACGGCGTCACGGGAACGTGGGCCGATCCGCAGGTGTCGAAGATCGAGTTCGCGCCGGCGCCAGCGGCGGAGCCGTCCAAGTGAGGCGCGTGTTAGCATGGGCGCTGGCTTGCGCGTTCGCAGCGTCCGCGCAGGCAGCCGACATTTTCACCGTGACGCCCGAGTTGTGGGACCGGCCGCGCACGGCGCTCGCCGTGCGCGAGCAACTGGCCGTGAAGCAGGCGCTCGCACTGCATCTCGCGAGCCCGGGCTCGCGACTGGTGATCCATCATGGCTACGGCCAGGATCCGCTGGCGCAGGCGGAGGAACTGAGGGCATGGCTGATGGCGCTGGCGATCGATGGTGCGAGAATCAGCCTCGTCAATGATGTGAAAGCGCACCCGTCACTCAATATCGAAGTCGTGAAATGAGCCTGAAACCCGCATCCTCATCCGGCCGCGCGCTGCCCCATCCTGACCCGGAACGTCAGGCGGCGACGGCGCGCATCGCCGGCGTGCAGATGGCGTCGGGCCCGAATGTCGCAGCCAACCTGAACGAGGCGGGCCGGCTGATCGGCATGGCGGTCGAGCGGGGCGCCCGGCTCGTCGCGCTTCCCGAATATTTCGCGATCATGGGCATGCAGGACCAGGACAAGGTCAAGGTGCGCGAGGAAGAGGGCCACGGCCCGATTCAGCAGTTCCTCTCCGGGACTGCCCGGGAGCACGGGATCTGGCTCGTCGGCGGGTCCGTGCCGCTGGTATCGGCCAACCCGGACAAGGTGCGCAACAGCTGCCTCGTGTATGACGACAGGGGCAGGCAGGTCGCGCGCTACGACAAGATCCACTTGTTCGGATTCGAGATGGGCAAAGAGCGCTATTCGGAGGAGCGCACGATCGAACCCGGCGGCGAGGTGAAAGTGATCGACTCGCCGTTCGGGCGCATCGGGTTGTCGATTTGCTACGACCTGCGTTTTCCTGAGCTGTATCGCGCGATGCAGGATGTCGACCTCATACTGATTCCGTCGGCGTTCACCGAAACCACCGGCAGGGCGCACTGGGAAGCGCTGATTCGCGCGCGCGCGATCGAGAACGTCGCCTACGTGCTCGCGCCGGCGCAGGGCGGCTACCACGTGAACGGGCGCGAGACGCACGGCGACAGCATGATCGTCGACCCCTGGGGCGCCGTGCTCGACCGTCTGCCGCGCGGCTCCGGGGTGGTCGTGGCCGGAATCAATCCCGATTACATGAAGCGGCTGCGCCTGAGCCTGCCGGCGCTGAATCACCGGACCATTCACCAGTGCTAGCTGTGTCACAGAATTCATATCAAGGGCCCGCAGCCATTCGGGCAAAACGCTGATGCGCACTGATCCGGAATTCGCAACTCGCAACCCGCAACTCGCAACCTCGCTCGCAACCGCGAACGAGATCCTGCTTGCCCCCTACGCGCTCGACGACAGTGCATTGCAGCGGGTGTTCGGCCAGATCCTGACGCACCAGGTCGATTACGCGGACCTGTATTTCCAGTACAGCCGCAGCGAGGGCTGGAGCCTCGAGGAAGGCATCGTCAAGTCCGGCAGCTTCAACATCGACCAGGGCGTCGGGGTGCGCGCGATCGCCGGCGAGAAGACCGCGTTTGCCTATTCGGACGACATCAGCCTGACGGCGCTGACCACGGCGGCGCAGGCCACCCGCGCGATCGCTCGCCAGGGTACGGCCGGTGCGGCGCAGGTAG
>JGI1356J14229_10003534_pt1 | contig 11899 bp, 12 predicted proteins | sample Subgrocontami58m_FD_14229 | JGI IMG/M metagenome (IMG submission 14229) | reverse complement strand
ATAGTAGATATGTAAAGTACCCTAACGCCTGTATTAACGGACGGCTACTGCCGTCCCGTTGAATGACCTGTTAAAAGTTTCTTCGATTCAAATTTCAGGGGATATTTTTCGGGATGTTCAAGATTGTCAATTTCAAGGTCAACATCCAGTTCAGGCCAATATAAATGATAGTCATGAAGTAATTGAACATTTTGAATAGAATTCAATGTCTGTTTTTTAAAGTAGGGATAATCTTTATAGCTCAGAAAATATTCTTTTTCATTCAGATACAGCCATATGCCGAAAGGAGTTATATTTTCAACGCTTACTGAAATGCCTTTGCCATGCTTTAACGATTTCACTATTATCCCTTTTCCCTGAAAATTGAAGGACTCATCTATCAATGCTTTAAAACGATTTACTACTTTTTACAATCTACTTTAGTTTTAGCGCCTTCATCGGTGATACTATATGCTTCTTAAGCCCCAGTTCTTCCTTAGGGATGCCAATTGCCAAACCCACAAGCTGTGATAAATGCAGTACCGGGATTTCGAACTGCCCCTTGACCTCCTTCACAGCCTCTCCCTGATACACATCCAATGCCACCACACATTGAGTGCAGGGTGTCACCACGCAGTCAGCCCCGTTATCAACAGCATTCTTCAGGACACGGCCTATCGAAAGGTAAGAGACCCTTTCCTCGGTAAGGAGGGTATGAAAACCACAGCAAAGCGCCTTTGATGGATAGTCAACAGTCTCACCATCGAGAAATTCCCTGATTAAAATGTCTATCGAAGTTGGTTTCATCGGGTTCTCAAACCCGTAATGTGTTTTTGGCCTTGTCATATGGCATCCATAGAAGGGAGCTATCTTCAGGCCGGAAATATTCTTCCGGAGGGCGTCGCGGACTCCTGCATATCCGACTAACCTGATAAGGAGCCAGGGCAGGGTTATCACATCTACAGTCCCTTTATAGGCTCTCCCGGTCTCACTTAAGACCTTGTTCAGGGTTTGCCGTTCCTTTTCACTTTTATTATATCTGGAGGCGGCATCTACCAGGTTGAAGGCGCAGGTATTACAGATAGTGAACAGCTTATAGGCGCCGGTGGCCTCGGCCAGCGCCAGTATCCTCCCGCTGAGGACCTGCGCCACATCGGGGCTGGCGATGCGCATGTCCATGGAACCGCAACACCCGGCATCCTTTAACTCGACAAGCTCTACGCCGAGCCTTTCACAAACACTCCGCGTCGCCTCGTCGGCAGCTTCGTTCACGGTCTTAGCTTCGCAACCCGGATAATAAGCAACTTTAATCGTCATTCCTGCCTCCTGGCGGCTTCGATGGTCTTTTTGATTTCATCCAGCCCCGGGTTCGGAGGTTGTTTGATTGGCAGTATCCCCTTTGCCAGCATCCGTAGCCCTTTAGGCAGTTCTGCGACCATCCTCAGCCCCTTAATCTTCCTGACCAGGACTGTCGGGTTAACGTCGCCAGACTCCGCTATGGCCTCCTCAAAGGCCGTGTAAGCCCTGGAATGTTTGTAGACCTCTTGAGTAACCGATAGCCTTTTCAAAGGCTCGATGGCATCCTGGAACGGGTCAATGTCCTGCGGACATACTGCCCCGCATCTAAGACACGAAGTACAACAGAATATACCATTGTCTACTATCTGGTGTGCTCTTTCCCCCTCGTCCCTGGGGTCCAGAACCTTCATTGCCAGCTTGACATATGCCGCCGGCCCGGCAAACTCCTTTAATCCCACAACTGAAACCGCCGGACATGCCGATGTGCATAACCCGCACTCGATGCAGTCCATCAGCTTGAAAACATGTATCATTTCCTCGTGGGTGATATTCTCCGGGAATCCGGGGTAGGGCTTTTTTCTGACTATCCGTGGATTTAACCTCTGGATTGACTCTCTAAGCTCATCGAGGTTGACTACCAGGTCCCTGACAACCGTAAAGTTGTCCAGGGGGTGGATTACCATTCGAGGTTGGACCGGTTCCCAGCAGGCCAGGACTGGAACACCGTTAACCTTAACTCCACAGGTCCCGCATCTGTTGTTCCCACAGTAGTACCTGAAGGCGAACTCAACGCCCTGTTCCTCGACGATGCTTTCAAGAGCGCCAAGGACTCTCATCTTGCTCCTGTATGGGACTTCGTATGTCTCATAGCGGGGCTGTTTGTCCGTGGAAGGGTCGAATCTGAATAGTGTTACCTCTATTTTTTCTCCAAGCTCCATATTGCAACTCCATAATCCAGATAAACTGGAAATTCTATGTAGAGACACGGCATGCCGTGTCTCTACACTAAATACTAAATCCCGATTCCATACGGGATCCTCGACAAAGTCGGGACACATTCAAATTCCCAATATCAAAACGATTAAAAAAGCCGGGACCAAATTCCGACGTATCGGGAACCGCTGAGGACGCGGAGAGCGCAGAGAAAATTTAGAAATCTCTGTGCCCTCTGCGCTCTCTGTGGTGTAAAGAGTTTTCCATTTCTAATAAACTACCTTAAAGTAGTCAGCCCTGCCTTCTTCTTTGGGCCTGACATATTTCATGTCAACCGGAACACGCCGGAACTTCGGTCTACCATCAACCTTCCCCAGGACATTATGGGCGAGCCAGTTCTCGTTATCTGTATAGGGATAGTCGTCCCTGAAGTACGGCCCCCTGCTCTCCGTTCTCTCCAGCGAAGATAGAAGTAGCAGCTCGCTAAACTTGAGCATTGCATCCACGTCTATGGCGTCTATCCAGCCCTGGTTGTAGTTCAGGCTCAGCGATGCCAGGGCCATTTGGGGTAGTATCACCTCCTGCATCTTCTTCAACTCTTCAAGATTCTTATGCAACTTGCGGGCATTTTTCCACGGGAACAAGGCTTCGGTCATAATCTGACGGACCTTTGTCATTACAATACCCGGATGATAGCTGTCCTTCGCCCCGGCTCTGAGTAGTCCCAGCAGCCTGAATTCCTCCCCCGTCACCTGCGCCGGAATGTGTTCGGGTATCCTGACCTCCTTCGCGCGCCCCTCAGCGTTGGTAACTGAAACCTGGGCGCAATAGCAGCAGTGAACGAAGCTGGAATGTCCTCCGGCCCCGCCGGGAGCGTATAAGCCCGGGATACGGGTCTGCATGGTCTTCTTATCCACCCTTATGCCCCCGACAAAGTTGGCTTCGAAGTTCATGGCGTTCTCTATCATATCCTCACCCACATTCATGTGTCCCAGATGGTCGAACACCCTCCTGGCAGCCTGGTACTCCCTGTCGAATTCTCCAGCCATATGCTGATAGCTGCTGTAGTATCCCCCATCCCATTTGGCCTTGCCCTGCATAATCTGTTGTATTGTCCGCTTATACTGGAGGTGGTACATGGCTGTGGTCCCCTGGGTAAACTGGTCCGGTGTGAAGTAGAATTCGCCATAGCTGTTGAATATATGGGGGGTTTTGTCCGTGTTGGGGTTCGGGTTCGGATAGCAATGCTGGTTCAATGTAATCGGGTCTTTATTGTCAACCACATGGATATACCATAGTTCTAAATCCTCCAGCTCAGCCCCAGCATCGAATGCCGCCACATAGCCCTCGCCGAACACCTCCCTTGTGGCGGTAGTCCTGGTGGTTATGCGGGCAGCCTGGCCGGTGCAGAGGAGTGTGGCTTTGGCCGAGATAACGTAGAGCTTGCTGTCACGCATGCCAAGACCTATCCCTCCTGTAACCGCGCCATTATCCGTGAGGAGTCTGGTAACCATGCACTCCTCTATTACACGGATGTTGTCTCTGGCGAAGACCTCGTGTCTCAGCAGGTCCATCAACTGGGGGCCGGTCTGTCCCTGCCGGGGCGCCCATGTCTGCTTTTGAGACTGGCCTTTACTGGTTATCAGGCTACCATCAGGCATCCGCCTCATGTATAAACCATGCTCTTCAAACCAGTTGTAGAAATGCCTGTTAACCCATGCACCAGCATCCAGCGCAAAGTCCTGGTCGTTCAACCAGTGGCCGAAGTAGGCGCAATAGTTGGAGAGTAAGGCTTTCTGTTTGTCTGTAGAGCTTTTGTCAGGTTCAGATTTGACTTCCTTACGGGCTTTAGCTAATCTCTGCCGCTCCTCCAGACTCAGGAAAATATGCGGCGGCCCACCGGCCAGATTTGTGGCTATCCTCGAACAGCCGCCTTTCCCTGCCAGGCTCTTGGAGATCATGACTACGTTCAATCCCCGTTCGGCAGCCTGAATAGCAGCAAAGCAGCCTGTAACACCGGAGCCTATCACGAGTATATCCGTATCAAGGTACTGTTTTTCTAATTCTTTGATTTGAGGCAATCTCTTTCACCCCCCCTTAAGAGTAAAATTACAAATCCCAGGCACTAAATCCCAAACAATCCCGATAAATCGGAACACCGCGAAGTATAAAAATAACTTACATTTTGATGCAATGGGCAAATCCCCCATGCTCCTGTAAATGAGCACCATTAAGTAAAATAGGTTGCAACTCGTCATTGCGAGTGAAGCGAAGCAATCTCATCACCTTGAGGCCGATTACTCCTCCAAAAGTGGAGATTGCTTCGTCGCTCCGCTTCTCGCAAAGACGAATGGGAGTTTATTTTCGGGAGAATATATATTTCCCTGGGGCGCCCACCCTCCCCTGTCTACTCATAGCAGTGATTATACACTTCGGCTGTCATCCCCTCAACGAAGGGACTTAATAGCTGCCAGCGCCCCTGCCCCCGGCTCAACCCGGAAACCTTCAGCATTTAACAGTTTTTCCAGGGTGGACAGCAGGAGAAGCACATTTTCCCCGGTAGAGGAATGTCCCATAAGGCCGATACGCCATATTTTCCCTTTTAGCGGCCCTAATCCGCCGCCTATCTCTATATTGAACTCATTAAGCAGCCTCTGACGAATCCGCACGTCATCAACTCCGGGGGGTATGCGTACCGAGGTCAGCACATTCAGCCGGTGGCCCTGTTGAGCATGAAGCGTCAGCCCCATTGCTTCCAGTCCGGCCTTGAGGGCTGAGCCGTTATCAAGGTGGCGCTTGATGCGAATATCCAATCCCTCTTCCACGATCAACGCCAGCGCCTCGTGCAGGCCGAATATCATGCAGATAGGCGCCGTATGATGGTAGAACCTGCCGGTAGACCAGTAGCCGGAGAGGAGCGAGAGGTCAAGATACCAGCTCTGCACCTTCCGTGTGCGTCTTTCGAGTGTCGCCAGTGCCCTCTGGTTAGCCGTAAAGGGAGCCAGACCTGGCGGGCAGCTTAGGCACTTCTGAGTGCCGCTATAGCAGATGTCAATCCCCCAGTCGTCTACAGCCACTTCATGCCCTCCCAGGGAGGTGACGGTATCCACCAGAAACATGGCATCATATTGTTTAGCCAGACGGGATGCCTCTGTCAGAGGCTGAAGGACGCCTGTGGAGGTCTCGGCGTGAACCAGGGCCAGCAGCTTCACCCGCTTTCGAGCTTTCAGGGCGGCTTCAATAGCTTCGGGCTCGATGATCTTTCCCCACTCCGCAGCCACTTGCACCACCTCAGCGCCGCATCTCAGAGCATTGTCCGCCATCCGCTCCCCGAACAGTCCGTTCACGCCTATGACCGCTACATCCCCCGGTTCCAGAAAATTGCAGAAGCTGGCTTCCATACCTGCCGAGCCTGTGCCGGAGATAGGGAAGGTAAGCTGATTTGTTGTCCGGAAGATGCTGCGTAGAAGGTTCATCGTATCTTCCATGATGGTAACAAAGTAGGGGTCCAGATGTCCCACCATCGGCGCTAGCATAGCCTGTTGTACCCGGGGGTGGATATTACTCGGCCCGGGTCCGAGAAGTACCCGGTACGGGGGGTTCAGGTGTTGGTACGGAACATCAGACACGTATGGCTACCTCCTGTAATAACTTGTGCCGATATTTTTAACATTTATAGAACCAGGCTGTCAAATCCTTTACAGCCCATGACTATGAAAAACTACTCCCTAGCGTCCCCACAGCTTGTCCAGCCACTTCTCCCGGAACAGGCGCGCCGCATTATCCGTGTCCTCATTGGTGGTGACGATCGGCCTCTTTGGTGTCAGGGCGGTCCCTTTAGGACGGAAATCTTCGGTGTCCTTGCGGAAAGAGGAGGCGCCGCTCAGCTTACCGCGCAGGTTCTGGCCCTCNGGTAAACAGCCAGTTAGTGAAAAGTTTGCTGGCATTGGGGTGAGGACCATTTAACATGGCTACCACCGTGAATCCTACAGTTATGCCATCCTCCATATCAATAGCCTGGATGGGAGCGCCCTCCAGTGCGAAGGGGGCGGCCACTGTATCGGATATGCGCACCGACAGTGGGATCTGCCCCTTGCCGATTTTTCCCAGTTCGTCAACGGTGCCTACAGTCCATTGCAGGTCTTGCTTGTATAGGGCTTTCAGGTATTCCTCGTCTACAACCTTTTCTCTGAGCAAGGGGACGAATAAGAGATAAGCGTTCGTGCTTAGTTTGGGGTCGGATAGCATCATCTTCCCCTTCCACTTGNNGTCCAGCAGGTCTCTCCACCGTTTGGGTTCATCGCCTGGCTTGACCATATTCACATTCACNTACGGNGCATGAACGCTTATNTTATAGCCGGCNACCTGNTTATCNGCCGGGTCCAAGATTAAACGGNGACACNCGGAAGGCNTCNAACTCCTTGAGNGCNGGNAGGCCATCCATGCCGCCNAGAGTNANNCCCTCNACCTTTATATTCATNACNTTTACCGAGCTACCCTCGGTGAAATCGGCTACTATCTTACCCATTCGCCGCTCAGTCTTGACGCGCTCCAGAAACTCAGCGCCCCGGCCTGTGACTATGTCCACCTTAACCCCATATTTTTCCTGAAATGCCCGGCTCAGACCCAGGCCCACTTCGCCAATGAAGTTGAATGAATATAAAGTGACACTGCCCTCTTTTCTGGCAGCCGCTGCTACCTTCTCCCATTCCGCATCAGCCGGAGCGACCGATGCTGTGGTTGGCGAGACCTGTTGAGATACAGGTAGCGGTATGTTAGACGTGGGAGCGGGCGCAGGAGCGCCGGGTGTACATGCCCCCAGCGTCGTTAATAATGTGGCTAAGACAACCAGGTATAACCAGATATGTCGAATCATGTTATCTCCTTGTTAGTTAGTGTAATTCCCGCAAATTCAGGCCCTGGAAACCCTCTATCCCCAGGAGCTCCGCATTATTTGGAGGCCAAAATAGAGGAGACCATACCACCTGTCATGCTGAGCAAAGCGAAGCATCTTGAGAAGGAAGAGGGGATCCCCAACCCCAGACCCTTCGCCCCGATGTTTCACTCGGAGAGGGAGCGAAACGACGAAGAATCTCTCGCCGCAGCGACATGCCCCGTATCAGCGAGGAATTGGAGATTCTTCACTACGTTCAGAATGACAAGTGAAGGTCTATTTTCGAGAGAATTTCGTTTATTATACTTTTTATAGGGGAATAGTCAAGAAGGTAATGTTATGTAAATTGGAATGTCATAAAGAGGCATGTGGTAGAATGAATAAAGAACCGATAATAGTGAAGAGGAGGTGGGTAATGAAAATTAAACGAGGCGAGGGTGTTTCCCTGGTGAGAGCTACCGAAGAATCCATGTCCAAGCAGGGGCTGCCCTATTATGTCGGTGTCAGCGCCGAGAACGTGGGGGCGGCGCGCATTTCTCTGAACCTGATTGTTATCCCTCCGGGCGGCCACGCTGAGGCGCATTATCATCGGGACCACGAGAGCGCTATTTACCTGATAAAAGGCCGGGTTAAGACGCGATATGGGAAAAAACTGGAGAAAGAGATAATCTCCGAGGCGGGCGACTTCCTGTTCATCGAGCCTAACGTACCCCACCAGCCGTTCAATCTGGACGATAAGGAGCCGGCAGTCGCAGTGGTAACCCGCAGCGATCCACGGGAGCAGGAAAGCGTTGTCCTGTATCCAGCCGTTCAAACGAAAAAATAACCCAAACGTAGATTGCTACTCTGAGATTCTTTGTCACGATACATCTGAGATTCTCTGAGGGATATTCACTTCGCATGGTCCGATAATGCAAAGCCCCTGCCCTGCAATGACGCTATTTGACTGCCTACATCAAGTATGATAAAAATATAAGGGATTATCTGCGCTTTCGGTTCTCTGGCAAACTATCCATGATTTCTAAGAAATATCCTGTGTGAATTTGTATGGACTGGCAAGAAGAATATAAACGCAAGTCAATCTCAACTAAAGAAGCAGCCCGGATGGTTAAATCGGGGGACAGAGTAGTTTTCCCCGGTGGCAGGGAGTCGTATGCGCTGGGAATGGCGCTGGCAGCCCGGAAGGACGAGCTAAAAAACGTCGAGGTGCAAGTCCCCGTTCCCAACTACGACTTCGGCTGGTACGACCAGGGTTGGCAGGAGTCCTTTCAAGTGACGATCATGCAGGCTACTGTGCTTTCTCAACCTGCGGTTGATGGGAAACGCATAGATTTCAACACCGGTACTCTGTTCCCTTTTCACGAAAGCGATGAAATCCGCCCGCCTGATGTGGTCTTTGTGGAGGTATCGGAGCCTGACGAAAAGGGTTTTTGCAGCTTTGGCGCCTCCCTGTGGGATAAAAAACGGCGTATAAGAGAAGCAAAGCTGGCAGTTGGCGAAGTGAATAAAAATCTGATTCGCACCTGCGGCGAAAATTTCGTCCATATTTCGGAAATAGATTATTTTGTGGAACATGTCACTTCGGGGGGTGCTCCCGGGCAGGGATCCCTCGCCGGACGCTCCTTGAAGAAACCGGAACCGCATATCAAGCCCATTGCCGGGAACGTTTCCAGGCTTATCCGGGATGGCGATACCATCCAGATAGGTGTCGGCCGAACGACCGAGCAACTGGTCAAAATGGGTATGTTAGCCGGAAAACAGGACCTGGGTTATCACTCAGAGGCTACGCCACCGGGTGTTATATCCCTGATAAAAGAGGGGGTTATCAACGGGAAACGAAAAACCTTGAATCAGGGTAAAGCAGTGGTGGCCGCTATCGGAGGCAGCACCCGCGACGAGATGGAGTGGGTTAATAATAATCCGCTGTTTCATGTGGTCGAAGTAGACTACCTGGAGGATATTCGAGTTATCGCTGCCCATGATAACATGGTCGTCATCAACCAGGCACTGGCCATAGACCTGACAGGGCAGATTGCAGCGGAGACGTTGGGACAACAAATAATTAGCGTGGCCGGAGGCCAGATACCTTTTGTCTTTGGCGCCTGGCTCTCCAGGGGTGGAAGAGCTATCACCGTGATACCGTCCACGGCTCAAGGAGGCAAGGTTTCCAGGATTGTGCCTACTTTACCCGTGGGAACAGTGGTTACTATTCAGCGGAACATGGCTGACTATGTGGTAACAGAATACGGGATTGCCCAGCTCAAGGGAAAAACCCTTCGGCAGAGAACACAGGAGCTTATAGCGGTGGCTCATCCGGATTTCAGAGACGGACTTCAGCATGAAGCCCAACGGCTATTCTGGGCAAGCTAAAGTAAAATGGAAATAAGGAGAAACAATTCTGCCGAAAATAGACTCCTTTTTGTCATCCTGGAGCGAAGCGAAGGATCTCAGGGTGGGGTAGAAAAGTTATTCGATAACCCCTCACCGCCAGATTCTTCGTCCCGGCCTTCGGGACTTCAGAATGACATTACTAGTCTATTTTCGTCCTTCGTGATGCCCCGATGAATAGGGGCATAATGGAATATTTTGAATACTTCAATAAAAGGCTAGAAAAGAATTACTAAATGATGAAATTGGACCTTCACATCCACACTAACGTGGGTTCCGGTGATAGTATGATAGATTACAGGGAGCTGGTGGCGCTGGCAAAGCAGGCGGGATTAGATGGATTATGCCTTACCGAACATGGAATGCAAAAAACCGGCCTGGGGGAGAAACTAGCCCGTGAATATGAATTCCTAGTAATCGAGGGAATGGAAGCCGGGACTGAATTAGGCGATATCCTGATTTTCGGGCTGGATAACGTACCCCGCACCATGTACCGGGCTGTAGATATGAGGCAATATGTTGAAAAACACGGCGGGGTGATGATTGCCGCCCATCCCTTCAGGTCCGAGATAACCAGGGCATTATCTTTGAAGTCCAAACCCAAGGTGACCATCGAAGAAGCCTGCGGCCGCCCGCTTTTCAAGTTGGTGGATGGTGTGGAAGCAGCCAATGGTTGGAGTGCAGCCGAAGACGTAGACTTTTGTTTCGATCTCTGTTCACGCCTGGGTATGCATACTACAGGTGGAAGCGATGCCCATATGTCCCGGCAGGTGGGGTGTTGCGCCACCGTATTTGAAAAGGGCATCCGCAATGAGCAGGATTTTGTGGCTGAAATCAAGCTTGGACGTTTTCGAGGTATGGACTGTCGTACCCAGGAACAGAAATCCCCTAATTACTGGTTCTCCTGAAACGAAATAAAGGGGTGCATTATGGAGCGCGTATTAGCCATAATTTTAGCCGGGGGTACCGGTAATAGGCTGAGCATCCTTTCCGAGGAGCGGGCTAAACCAGCGGTCCCGTTTGCCGGCAAATACCGCATAATAGATTTTGTCCTGTCTAACTGTGTTAATTCCGGGATATATAATGTTGGCGTAGCTACTCAGTACAATCCCCGTTCTCTGATGGAGCACATAGGAGTCGGCCGACCCTGGGGCCTTGACCGGAGTCACGCCGGCGCCAGACTCTTGCAACCCTACCGGGGCCGTGAAGGGGGCGATTGGTACCGGGATACCGGTGATGCCGTTTTCCAGAATCTCTATTTTATTGCGGAACAAAAGGTGGACCAGGTGCTCATACTGGCGGGTGACCATATTTATACTATGCGTTATGATGTTATGCTTAACTTTCATCGCCAGAGGAACGCCGATGTTACCATCGGGTTAGTGGAAGTAGATCCCGAGGAAACCAGCCGCTTTGGCATTGTAACACTGGACCATATGAACCGCGTCAGGGAATTCAAGGAAAAACCTAAAGTGTCTGATAGCAACCTGGCCTCGATGGGCATTTACATTTTCAACAAAGAAACCCTCATTGAAGTGATGGAGCGGATGGGCGGCAAAGAGACCCTCTCGGATTTTGGGGGCGATATAATACCCAGCATGGTGGGCAAGTATAAAGTCTATGGTGTTAAAGTGCAGAGCTACTGGCGCGATGTAGGCACTATTGAAGCCTACTGGAAAGCCAGTATGGACCTTATTGTTGACCTGCCTCCGCTGAACCTCTATGACCCGGAACTGACTATCATGACGGCGGTTGAAACCAGCCCGCCTGTAAAAATTGGCCCCTATGCCAAAATCAACCGCAGCCTGTTATGTAATGGTTGTATTATCAACGGCGAGGTAAAAAATTCGATTCTATCCCCCGGTGTGTATGTAGAAGAAGGCGCTCGCGTGGAGGATAGCGTCGTCTTTTTTGATTCGGTTATAGGACGGGGGGCGGTAGTAGAAAAAAGTATCATTGACAAACAGTGCTGGGTAGGTCCGGGGTATACATAGGCTATGGAGGAGATTATACCCCCAACCAGGAGGAACCGGAGCATCTCAACTGTGGAATAACCCTGGTTGGCAAGGGCGCGCGGGTCCCGGAGGGGACAAAGATCGGGCGTAATTGCAAGATAGATTGCTGGGTAGAGCCAGAGGATTTTAAGTCGGACTTCGTACCAAGCGGCGCCAGTATAACTAAGAAGACACCCAGGCGATTCCATGTTTAGATGCCTTACTAATATAAAGACATTGATACGTACGCCTAAGATGTCGTTAAACTCCAAATGACCTGAATAACAATCTCAAAACCAACACTCACTTGTACCGATACATCAGGTGTTATCGAGATGATATATTTTAGAGTTCCGATGCACCGGGATGAAGTGTGCAAATACGGGTTTTTAATTATTTGGATTTCGAATTT
>JGI1356J14229_10003523_pt1 | contig 11921 bp, 11 predicted proteins | sample Subgrocontami58m_FD_14229 | JGI IMG/M metagenome (IMG submission 14229) | reverse complement strand
GTTGCCCAAACGCCTTTAAGATTTGGAATTTCTCCGTAGTATCTTTTACCACCATCTATTATCTCGTAGTTTGCCCTACTCAAATTGTCCACTAAATAATTATGTAGCATAGTTTTAGTTAGTTGCTAATGTCATAGCCGTACTCGCTTTTGTGAATTATGACAAAATACTTCATGATTTACTCTCTATTGAGATTATCAAAAATAACCGCGGCGGTCAATCGGAATCGGCGGATGACCTTTTGCAAGGTCTTTACCCCGTTAGAAGTCTTGAGGCGAAAAACTTCTAAAGTTTTTCGTCCCCGCCATAATGTTTCTAGAAACATCATAGAGCCGTCTTGTAAGGAAGTAGCATTTTAAAAAAATAGACGACTTCTAACGAGGTTTACTGGACCCGTGGAAAATTTTAGAGAAATCTATTTCGTCCATCACGGGGTAAAATTATTCCATTGCCAAATTTTTCAACCTGCTGGAGAATATGCGGCTGTTGTCCCACTACAATATCCGCCCCCTCGGCAATGGCAAGGCGCGAAAAAAAGCGCTCGCGATCATCCGGAACGCGAGAAGGCGCGGCATTTACATCATCAGTCGTATGAATATAGCGATACCTGCACCATCGGCGCTATCAGAGCGGTCTCCTCCTCACTCTTCCGGCCTCAAGAACCGTAATATGACCCGGAAGAGAATTCACATCAATACCGATAAGAAGCCGCCGCAGTTCACGTCTGCGTTCAGTCATTGATAGAGTTTGCGGAAGCCGATTTACAATGATTCCCGCCAGACGTCGGAGGTCAAATCGAAATGGATTAGCAATACCGAGATCACTCGTCACGAGTAGTGCTTCATGCTCCACCGCAAAATCAAAAACGACCTCATCAGAGGCGCCGCGTAAACCTTCATCCCGAATATCAATTACGTCAAATCCAAGTTCTCGGAATGTTCCCGCAAATGCCCGCGGAATATCCTCATCAAGAACGAGGCGCATGTGTTAGATAAAAGCCAGTTCTTCCCGTGCGACAATCTCAGCAGCGTAGCGTAAAACAGCCCTGATTTGCTCCTCATTAATATCATACTCGCGCTTCACCTCTTCTGTCGTCATTCCGGCTCCGAGCTCTTTTATCACAAGATCAACGGGGACGCGCGTTCCTTTTATGACTGGTTTCCCAAATCGAACATTCGGATCTATGGTGATGCCCAAGGTAATTTCCTTCATACATTTGCATTCTAACGCTTAACTGATACGTCGTCAAATGCTTGTATGCGCGCTTCCACGAACCCGCCAACCGCAGAAAAATCAATCATCTCCCCACCGCCATAATCTTGTCAAACCCCGTCACTAAAATTTCGACTGTTTTTTGCCGCCCTAACAAAGCTGGCGAGAAAACGCTTAATTCAAAAGCGGTATGGTAATCAGTGCCCGACTGAACCGACTGCGGTTGTCGAAATTTAGTGCGGGGTCAAAAAATATACCATTGGCGAATCGGGTTGCAATCGCAATTGATCACCGCGATATGCCATTCTAGTAGGAATAAAGTCGTAATCATATAGTTTGCGGTCGCATATCTCCAATCGGAGAATTCCACCGCCCTTAAATTGCGTACCGTTAAATAGGGGATGATCAGCGGGGTATCGCGACGACACCGCCGGATCATATAAGAAAATCCCCAAACTATAAAAAATTATTCCGTTGCCGAATTTTTCAACCTCTTGGAGAATATGGGGTTGACCGCCAACCACAATATCCGCTCCCTCGGTAACAGCAAGCCGCGAAAAAAGGCGCTCGCGATCATCCGGAACCCGGGAAGGCGCTATATTTACATCGTCGGCCGTATGAATATACACAATAACAAAATCAGATACTTCTCTTGCTTTTTTGATGGCCTCCTTCAAATTCTCGGGAGATAACTTTGCAATCCCTTCTTTTGTTACGGTCGCATAATATTCCTCGGGTAAAAGATCGGTAAACGCGAGAAACGCAATTCGCATTCCATCTATTTCAACGATACGTGGCGCCAGCGCCTCATCACTATTCCTGCCAATGCCGACGTATCCTATCGAAGTATTTTCTAATATTTTGAGGGTGTCGTTGATCCCGGTAAAGCCGAAATCCGCACTGTGATTATTTGCGAACGAAAGAACAAGCCGCGGAAATGGTGAGAGGAATTTCACGATATCTGGATCAGTACGCAAAGAAAACGATGAAGGAAGATTCTTTTCCCGTGTAGTGGTTGCTTTCGTTATTATCCCCTCAAAATTTCCGAAGGTAATATCGCTATTTTTAAAATTGGAGTATGTTTCGCCAAGCAACTTCTCGGGGTCATAATTATCATCTACGATTTGCTGCCATACCTTGCGCCCGCCAATGAGCAGGTCTCCCATCAACGCAATCGAAACGGGCCTTTTGCCGGTTTCGCAGATTTTTATCATCTCCTGAACCGTCCTGTTGGGGAGATAAAAATAGCCGCCAACAATACCAAAAACTAAAATTCCCGCCGCAAAAAGTAATAATTGGGTAGTATTTTTATATACTCGTTTCATCCCAATTTATTTATAAACATCGCGGTTTTACCGCTCGGTAAAGAATAAACTTGATTGGTAACTGCTACAGCAACGTGCATTAAATGTTTTGTTTTATTTTCAAAAACATCTTTAACCTTTTGTTGATCTGCTAAAGTAAATTCATATTTTGGTATAATTAAGACCGAGATACGATCTACGGACTCCTGTATTATTTGATATCTAAGAATCTTATCTGAAAAACGATTAAATAAACCCGTAAATTCAAAGGCATGTATTACTGTGTGGTCGGGGAGCTCAATTTGCTCAAAAGTTCGCCCCTCAAAACTGATCAATGGTAGAGATACCCCGCATGAACATAAATGCGGCAAAATCGTCCCGCAATCCCCGAGTTCATAACGAATAAGAGGAGTAACAAAATTATCAAGCGTCGTGATGACGATTTTTCCACTTTCCCCAGATGGAAGAGACTTTCCTGTTTCGTCAACTATTTCTATGTAAACCCAGTCTGAATTGATGTGAAGCCCTTCTTTCTTAAGACATTCTTGGGCTATACGGTCAACTTCCCGCGTTCCATAACAATCATAAATCTTCGACCCAAAAACCGACTCCATAAAAGACAACTGCCCACGGGAAAGTCCTTCTGCGGTGGTGACCACTGCCACAATATCAAACTTAACGTTATCCTTTTTCATCATCTGTGCAAGATAAAAAATCGAAGAAGCCACCCCCTCAAGGATCACGGCACTCTGATTAAGCAAACCATAAATATGTAACTTTTTTTCTTCCAGCTCTTTGGGACCGCGACAAGAAACAAAATTACCTATCCCCGAAAGTCCAGTGATGTCTCTCGTCATGATCCTTACAATCTGATGATTTTGACTAAATCCCACCCAAGACAAATTACGCAAATAAATTGATTTTCTTCGCAGAAGAGTTGATCGGCTATAATAGAAGCCGAACGGAACACCAGTCGAACCTGATGTAGTATCGAAAATTGAATCTTTGGTCCTGATGAAAGAATATTCAATACTACTTTGCTTTATAAGTTCTCTAGAAACTGGAGGAATCTTCTTAAGATCGTCAATCGACTCCATAGTTTCAGGATTAAACCCAATGCGCCCAAAATAATCACTCCAGAACGGTATGTTCCGATACGCAAACTGTATAATCTTTTTTGCCTTCCGGAATTGAACCGTCCTTATTGCACCGCCATCGAAATTTTGGAATTTGTTAACTGCCCATAGATCTAAGGATCCCACTAAAGGATGAGGATACCGCGAATAAAGTTCCGATGTAAAAAACTTGTTTTCAATAATTCGCTCTATAATAAAATTCCTTACCATAATGGATGGATCTTTATGAATTCATTTAGAGAGTGATCATGTATAAAACTCGCCAATGTTTCGACACTTCCCGACATTGATCTATCTCTGTCTATATACTTCGAAATAGACCTTATTTTTTTAAAAATGGTTTGTGTGTTTCCCCCTGCATTGCCTACACCCCTCAGCTCAATTGCCTGAACACCCGCAAGAAGAAGCAAGACAACAAGATATCTCAAATTATCTACAGCCTTCAAAAGATCAATGGCGGCGTGTGTCCCAAGACTATTCACATCTTGATTATCGCCCTCAGTAGGAAGCATGAATGCCTGATGTGAAACTGCTAACTTTCTATTTTCGACGGCGAGCGATGCCATAAGAATCTGAAAAGGCTTAAAGCCACTATAAAGATCTGGACGTTCCATCAGATTCGAGGGAAGACCATTATTTTTCCGAGGATGGATTAAATTGGCGAAAATGGCATGGATCCATGTTGATGCTTGAGCAATGTCCATTTTCAAAATATCACACGCAGAAGTGATGTAATATCCCATGAAATTCGCGGTTCCATAAATTTTTCCGGTTTTGGGATCTATAATCGGATTATCATTCACTGAATTCATTTCTTTCTCAACCCAAACCGTCGAAGTACTCATATTTTCATAAAATGGTCCAAATCCTTGAGAAACCGAACGCACGGAATAAAAATCCTGAATTGGCCTTGATCCATCAAGTGGAATTTCATTCGCTGTTAAAATGAGCTTACTCTTCCCCCAAAATTTTCTCAAAAAATCACTTATCAGAATCTCTCCAGCGTGCCCCTTAACTTTATGGACAAAAGGTTCATACGAATCTCCAATCGCGCGAAGCGATTCTAAAGAAATAGCGATTGAAACAAGCATCCAGTAAAATACATTTTTAAGATCATATACACCCACTGCTGCAACTGCGGTCATCAATGATGTTCCGTTCATCAATGCGAGCCCCTCTTTGGGATTAAGATAAATGGGTTTTATTTTAGCTTCTTGAAGCGCATGAGGCGCTGACATTTTTTTTCTATCAGAACCGAAATATACCATTTGGCTTTTCTCCCCTATAAGCGTTCCTGCAATCGCCGCGAGAGGAATCAAATCACCGCTTGCTCCAACAGATCCGTATCGCCGCATAACTGGTATAATTTTTTTATCCAGCAAGCCCCTTAAATGATCAAGTAACACCGGCCGTACTCCAGAATATCCTTGTGCAAGGGAATGAAGACGAAGCAGTATCGCAATCCGCACAATTCTATAGTCGATTTCTTCACCAACTCCCAACATATGCGACCTCACTAAATTAACTTGGCGGCCCCGAAGTGAGTTATCATACGAAAAATTCTTTGGCACATGGGCGTTGAAAACCAGTGGATCAAATTTGTTTGCATCACCACCGAACTGCGTAGTAACACCATATACTGGCACATGATTAGTAACGGCTAGCCGTATTATCTTTTCGGAAAGATTAGTCTTTTTGTAACTCTCGCGACTAACCAAAATTCTAGGATTATTAATCGTAATTGACATACATTGTTTAAGTGTAAGCTTTTTGCCATAACCGACCGTAATTCGCAGATTTTTCTTTCGTGTATTCATTGATATTTGTTAATCATATATTCATCTAGAATTCAACACAATGAACAACAAAAAAGGCGGCTATACTTCAACAAGTATTAACCGCCACTCGATCGCTCATGGCCATCCATCTTTGTCATACGGTCCGCGCAGAAGCATGGGGTCAACCACACATTCTCCGGTCTTCGGATCGAATTTGAACCCTGGGGATTGTTGAGCACAGAGCATCACAAGACCTCTATCAATGAATGTCACAAGCCGACGACTCTCCTCCTTTTCCGGACTATCATTATTTGATTTGGCCTCGTCTATGTTGGGTAAATAAACCTCAACCATGAGAAGAAAGAATACCAAAATCCTCTTCATGTTCATGGTATCTCCTCCTGGAACTGTCGGGTACTTTTTAAATCATACCATAGATAACGATTATTTGACAATATATCGTTCTAGGCCATTGAACCATTACGCGCCATTGACAAAAACGTTATTTGAGGTATTGTTACGGCAGAATTGATCTTTGACCCACAAGGAGGGTGCTCCATGAAGAACCGACTCACAGTTGTGATGTTTCTCTTCACCATTTTCACATTGACGATGGTGCACGGGACGACCTTGGCCAACGAAAAAGAATCTGTGGAGACGCCGAATTTCGTCACGGGGGATACGTGGGAGTTCCGAGACCTCTTTGCTAAATACACACGAACCGTCATTGAGGTAACACCCGAAGGAAATCACAACATCACAGTGACTTCGTATCCCGGCACAAAGTTCATCCTTGACAAGAATCTTGCCGTTATCAAAACCGAGGGCAGTCCGGTTGACGAACGAAGCTTCGTCGGCTGGAAATTCATTGATTTTCCAATGACGCCCGGCAAGAAGTTTTCTTACCGTGTCCAAGGGGTTACCGCAGTATTTACCATCAGTATCGAGGCGGTAAAGTGGGAAAACGTGAAAGTTCCGGCTGGAAAATTCCGAGCTCTCCGGATCGAAGGCTGCTGGAAAAATGAATCATCTGGATGGTACGGCTGCGGAATGACATTCTGGTTTGCCCCGGAGGTTAAAGTGTTTATAAAGCGTCAGACACCCTCGACATGGGCAGCGTCTTTGCGCAATACCGATTTCGAGCTGACAAGTTTCTCGGTAAAGTGAAACAGGGAAGAAAACATCAAACGTCATTGGCCTGCCAACGACGTTTTTAAATAGCACGAATTTTATTTTGTTATATTCCGCCAACAGGCGTTATACCGTTCGATCTCCTCCTCCAAAAAAATACGGCCACTATTACAGATATCAGAATAACAATAAGTATGAACGGCACAGCCCAGCGCGGTAGACCGGGCGATACGGCGACTTTCTCCTCCATCTCTTTTTTTGCGGCCTCAGAAAGCGACACGTTACCCTCGGCATCCATCACCGCATACAGCAGAAACCGCATAATTCCTTCTGCATCTCTTTCTAACTTCGTAACCGTGAGATTATTTAATCGTTGGGAAGTCACATACACCTTATCGGTATTTTCATCAAATTTCCTCGTATCCGCGTAAATCATATTATAGGATATGGCGTCCAACTGCCCTAAAAACGGCATTTCTATCTCTTTTAGAATACGGGTTCCCGACTCGTCGTTTTTCAAAACAGTAACCAATGTTTCATTCCGATGGGTTACATACGCCAGTTTGGTCTTGTAATCAAACAATATCCGATAGGGAGAAGCGTTGATTTGGAACGCATTTAAAATCTCGTATGTATTGGGATCAATCACTACAATTTTTTTATCGCCTTCGACGGCAACATAAATTTTATCAATTGTGGGAAAGTAGGCGACCCAAATCGGCTTATTGCCCACCGTAATTGTCTTTTTGACGGTATTTTTTGCTCCGTCTAAGATGGATATAAAATTTGCCCCATAATCAGCAACATACACTTCATTTTTTTTATCGTTGGTGGTAAGAAGAAGCGGAAATACACTCTTTTCATCAAGCGAAATCTCTTTAATCATCCTATCGCTTGCTCCGTCAATTACTCCAACTTTTTTTGTTTGAGCAAGAGAAACATAAAAAAGATTCGTTAAATCGTTGCCCGAAATAGTACGCGGCATTCCTTCTGCCGGTATGACTTTAGTTGGAAAATCAGAACGCGAAGTATCAATCACGGTAATTATATTGCTTGCGGAATCCGTAACGTAAAGTTTGTTGAGATTTTGATTAAGATAGAGGACATTTGGAGCTACGCCGACCGGAATTTTAGCGATAAATTTCATTGTCTTTCCATCAATCACCGTAATTTCGCCGGAATCAAGATTGCCGACGTAAATTCTCTGAGAGCGCGTATCAACCACTATGCCCTGAGGTGAAGAAAATACTTTTGACGGTTTTCCGCTTGATTGCGGAATATAGGAAATCTTACTTATTTCTACGTCAGCCACTAAAATATCGTTGGAATTTGCCCTGTGGACAGCCGCCAACGAAACATTCCCACCGCCGAAAATAGCTTTCGCCCATCCGTCAACATTTTCCTCTTTCAAGATCTTAGATTTTTGGGGATCAACAAAATACAGTTTTCTCGCAGATGGATTGAGAACCAATAATTTTTTTGCGTTCTGCGAATACCATAAATCAATTGGGTAGCTAGCATAAGCCGGAATACCAAGAGCTATTTTCTGAACCGTAAACTCCGGAGATATGGTATATACGACGCCATCGTCATTGCTGGCTATATAAACGTTGCCGCTCGCCTTATCATACGCCATTGAAGTTGGTGATTTGCCGATAGATACCCGCCGCACTTTTTTTGAGTTGAGGTCAACAGCGCTTACACGGTCGCTTCCTCGTTCAGAAACATAGACCCGATTAAGTGTTTGATTATACAAGACCTCGGCAGCCATTGACCCCATCTCGTATTTATTGACAATTGAACGGGTAGAAACATTTACCACAACCAATTGGTCGGGACTATGAGTAAGCACGAAAAGAAGTTTTCCTGAAGAATCACTCTCCAATGCCGCAACAATGCCGCCGATATTTATTTCCGAAAATTTCTTCTGTTCTAAATCCGTGGCAAAGACCTTTCCTGCCAAGGAATCCGCGAGATAAAAAACTTTCTCATCTGGAGAAAACAGGCCCCACGCACGGCTACCTCTCCCCTTCCGAGGGAAACTGTAAAAAGAATCGGCGTTTAATGCGCCATCCGGCGATAATAAATAACTTTTTGTATTATATACATATACCTGCAGGTTAACCTCATTTATTGTCACGCCCGCAAAATATTCTCCCGAAGGACTCGCCACCAAAAAATCTGTCTGGCGCGGAGCAGTTTTGCCAGGAGACACGAAAAATTCTTTCTTTTCTATATCGTATACCGTTACACTATTATCACCGTTCAGAATAAAAATATTGCCGCTTTCTTCTGCCGCAACAATCTGTTTAATCCGGGATACGGGAGAATCGCTCTCTGCTAAACTGTCCTGAATGAAAAAAGAAAATGTCAACGCGCCAGCCAAAAATAGCAAAGATAAATATTTTGGAAAATTGCTTTCTAAAGAAATTTTATTCATGCTTTTATAGATACTGCCCTAATAGATATTATAGCCCAATCGTCGTCCGACTGTCCATAAAACACTTATCCACCGAAAGCCACCTATTTAGTTAAATAAAAGCTCCTCCATCAATAACAAATACCTGTCCGGTGATGAATTTCGATAATGGCGAAGCGAGAAAAAGCACAAAATTGGCCACATCTTCTGGATCTCCAATCCTATTAAGGGGCGATAAATGTTTAAGATTTTCTAATTCTAATCCTCTCTTATCAGCAATTTCTTTCATGCCTTCGGTTAATATATAACCCGGAGCAATTGCATTACAGGTAATATTAAACGGTCCTGCCTCTCGAGCTAACCCTTGAGTGAACGATAAAAGACCTCCCTTTGCAACATTGTAAGGCGCTCCATCAGCCCTTCCGGAAAAACCACGGACAGAAGAAATATTTATAATCCTTCCTCCCTGATATTTCTTCATTGAGGGTAAAACTTCTTTAGACAATAAGAAAGTGCTTCTCCAATTTATTTTCATATGATAATCCCACTCCTCTGCCGTTATTTCCTCAAGTGGTTTGAAATCATAAATTCCTACATTATTTACAAGGATATTTATACATTCATGATTCGATAATATACTGGAAATAGTATTTTCCACCTGTTCTTTCTCGGAAACATCGCAAATGGCTGGGTAAACTTTTAGTCCCTCCTTATTCCAAATATCAACCAGTTCAAGCACAGATGAACCATCCCTCCCATTAATAAAAACACGACAGCCCTCTTTTGCTAATGCATACGCGATTGCTTTTCCAATCCCCTTAGTAGATCCGCTTACAAACGCTACTTGATTATCAAGAAAAAGATGCATAAATATCGTCCGCCATCGCGGTATTTAAAAGTATGATTGATCACCAAAAGAAATGTCGAGCCGAATTTCTTTTCCTCCAGTTTTTATTGAAAACTCTCCATCCTTGTGGGCGGCAAATTTAAGAAACGGCCCTACATCATGCGCCCAATCAGGAGTATTTGCCGCTGTTCTTTCGCCGGCAGGAAGCGGCAAAATCATAATGGGACGCTCGTCATACCATCCGATTACATTCCTCTTCCTATAAAGGGAATCGATCTCTGGATCGTCCCTATCCCAACGTAAATGCTCTGAATTATGGTAAAGAGTTCCCAAACTTTTGTCAGTTACTAACTTTTGTACCTTTTCTTCTTTACTCAAAGAATGATACTCTTCTTTGTATATTCTTTCCGAAACAAAAAAATGGCCATGGAAGGCATCAAGACGGAATAAATACTTTGCCGCCCCTTGTTCAAGTATATCTTTTAAATGATAAAGTGTATTCTCGATGAATTCATCAGGAACCGGGAATTCTATCCCCTCAAAACTTCCCAACAACTTACCATCTCTTCGTACTAGAATATTTTTTAGTTGCTTATCTTCGGCATAATATTCTTCTTCGTATATCTTCCGGGCCTCCTCGAGAGTATAAAAAAAGCCGTGATGTTCATAGCGACTTTCGGGCTCTAAAATTCCTTGCGCAATCGCCCTCTGTATGTCTGGGCAAAGCATTATAACACCCCCAACGCCAAGAAACTTTAAAAACTCACGCCTTGGTAGTTGTCTTTTCGTTTCTTTATTTATGTCATCCTCGGATACCCGCTCAAATTTCTCCATCTTCATAAATAGATTATAATGAAATCTATGGAATTATTCAAAGATGAGCTTTTAGCGATCTACGAGAATTGCATTAAAAGCCGGTTTCTAGACGAAAGGATTCAAGAAATATATTACCAGAACAAAAAAGGGGTCTTTTTCAGTAGTATCGGATCCGAATTAGGCCCTGCATCTATCACAACGCTTTTGAAAAAAGAAGACTACCTTGTACCCCGCTATCGAGGATTTGCCGCAGTTATCGGAAAGGGAATTCAAATCGAAGCTATAATCGGGGAGTCGTTCAGAAAAAAAACCGGTACAACAAAAGGGATTGGCGATGTGAGTTCCTACCGGAATCCGAATTATGGTGTCCCAGGTTATAGCACCATTCTTGGAGTATCATTCAGTATAGCACTGGGCCTTGCGCTATCCTCAAAAATTAAACGAGAAAAACGAATTGTTACAGTTTTCTTTGGTGATGGAGAGTCAACTCGAAGTACCTTTGGAAGTGCATTAAATCTTGCTTCGCTATGGAATCTCCCTATCTTTTTTGTATGCGAAAACAATAAAATCAGTTCTTCTGTGCCTATTGAAGAAATATCAGCAACCGAAACCATAGCTCAACGTGCCAAGGGATATAATTTAGACGGAGAAACCATTCCAGAGACAATCCCCATTCTTCTGATAAAACGCATAAAGGAAATAATATATAATATTAGGGAAAAACAACGACCTTTTTTGCTTGAAATTATGCAAACGCGCTTCACATCTCACTTTTTTGGACTTGGGGAAAAGCCTCTCTACGGAAAAAACCTTCCGCAGAATCAAGACCCCCTTGCACTATTTCGACGTGAATTACTGGCAGATAAAATGACCACGGAAGGCGAACTCGAATTACTCCACCAAAAAGTGCAGAAATCAATTGATCAAGCGTTAATACAAAAGCAGGCAGAAAAGGAACTTTCAGAGGAAGAATTTTTCTCTATTTACCATGAATGAACGAGAAATCACAATACGAGAGGCGATACAAGAAGCCTTACGAGAAGAGTTCATGTTGGAGTCCACTTGCTTCATTATAGGAGAGGATTTGCACGACGATAGACGACAGGAAGTACTTGCAGAGTTGAAAGAAGAATTTCCCGATCGTTTTATTACCACGCCGCTGCTGGAAGACATGATCTGTGATATCGGCCTAGGAATGAGCATGGGAGGACTTAAACCCATTGTCGGGTTCAGTTACGGAACATTCATAACATTGGCGCTTGATGGTATTTATAGATT
>JGI1356J14229_10003501_pt1 | contig 11977 bp, 8 predicted proteins | sample Subgrocontami58m_FD_14229 | JGI IMG/M metagenome (IMG submission 14229) | reverse complement strand
CGTTCGGCCAGGAGGAACAGCTCTTCCACTACGGCTTGTCCAGCGATAGGCACGTAATCTTCAATGCGAATCATATTTCTTTACCAGAGTCACGATGCGTTGCCGCAAGCCTTCTAAGGTATGAGAATAAGGGTCCAGGGACCTAGTTTCGTTCGCGAGCTGCGTTTTTCCAAGGCCATGGAACCACCTGGAAAAATCGTTTTCCCCGTGCTCCAAACGCAACTTCGCGTCGAACATATGATAGTACAGGCTGTTGATACTTACCTTCCCCAGCATCTCCGCGAACTCAGCGAGGTTTTGGGCCACGTAGGTTGTCGGAAACACGAAAGTTCTCGAGGCCATAAAATGGAATTCCTCACCGTCTGGGCAATTTATGTGCCGTTTGGTAGATGCCAGGTGCTTCTCAAGGATCGCTATGAACTTCTCCCTGAGTCCGGCAATGCTCTGGAACTCTACAATATCGACGCTCCATAGCTGTTCTCCTAATGCGTCGTCGCCCAAAACATGGCTCACCCAATAAGCGAAATCGTTCGGGGGCTCCGGCGAGAGATAATGATGCTGCTGCAGAAATCTATGGGTGTGATAATAGATGGAGGAATCCGGTACCTTCTTGATGTCCCTCAGCAATCCTTGTACATTTTTTGCCTGGATTCCCAACAGGACGGTTTGATCAAGCTTCGTATAAAAATGAAAATCGCCCATCGGTCGCTCACGCCCACCTTCTGGCCAAGAGATATTTCCGGTAGTGTCCCGACGGTCCCGCCGATAGGAGATGATAGCAATTTGCCGGGGCCCTGTCAGCACTACCGGCAACCAAGCTCAGTGCTTCTACATCTCTAGACCACACCCTCGATCACGAGCTTCCTATGCTTAGTACTGGCGTTTCACTCGCAGGCACAGGAGAGAAACAACGATATGGGAGAGGACTCCGGGAGTCGATACGCTTCCACAACTCCCCGAGGAATAAAAAAGATCAGGCCGAATACTTTGCCGGGATCGTGATGCGGAAGGTAGAGCCCTTCCCTACTTCGCTCTCCACTTCAACCCGTCCATGGAGGAGGTTGAGCAACCTCTTGGCTATACTCAGGCCCAAGCCCACGCCTCCATGACTCCTGGTAAAGGAACCCTCCGCTTGTCGAAAAGGCTCAAAGATAAAAGGTATAAAATCTTCCGGTATCCCCACTCCCGTATCCTGGACCTCTATCTCGATCTGCTCTCCTCCCTCAACCGAATAGACAGAGACCTCGATCGTGCCGCGATCGGTGAATTTAACAGCGTTGAAAACGATGTTGCTGAGAATCTCTTTGATCTTGATCTTGTCCGTCTTCAATCTAGGAAGCGGCGTCTTAACCTGCCAGCAAAGCTCCACCTCTTTGCCGCTGAGCCCGGTGTGAAACAGCATTTCCAATTCCTTCCAGACATCTTCGAGAGAGAACTCCTCCACGCGAACGACAACCTGACCAGCTTCGATCCGGGAGAGATCCAAGAGACTGGTAACTAGATTGAGGGCCTCTCCGGCATTACGCATCGCCGTCTTCAAGCTCTCTTTCTGACGGTTATTGAGATCTCCCAGAAATCCCTCCAGAAGGATATCGAGATTGCCCATGATGATGTTGATCGGCGTGCGCAGCTCATGGGTCATGGTGGCGAGGAATTCCGCCTTAACCCGGGCGGCTTTCTCCAGCTTCTCGTGCAAGATCTTCACCTCATCGATCAACCGGGCATGATCGATCATAATCGCAACCGGACCTGCGATCGCAGTCAGCATGTCCAGGTCTTTGTCGCTAAAGCTCCCTACCCTCTTGCTGACGACTTCAATGACGCCTTTAAGCTCGTCCCGGACCCGAAGCGGCACGCAGGCGATAGAACGGGTTTTAAAACCGGTTGCCTGATCCGCCCGCTTGGAGAAATGGTGCTCCCGGGTAACGTCGGAGACAACCATCGGCACCCCGGTTGCGGCCACATATCCGGCGATGCCCTCCCCCTGGGCAAGAGTGAGATTTCTTAGCTGTTCTGCTTTTTCTCCCAGGGCGATGTAAAAACTGAGGTTGCCGTCTTTGCGGTCAAGGAGCAGGAGAGAAGAACCATCCGCCCCCATCATAGCCGAAGTGAAGCGCATGGCCATAGTGATCACCTCTCGGAAGGGCATGGAACTACCCATGAGCTCGCCGATCGTGGCGAGGATCTGAACTTCGCTTTCCCTATCTACCGGGATCGGCTCGGGCTTCATGATTCCCCCTTCCCCAGAGTCTGGGAGCGACGAGTGGCCTGTAAGACCGCCTCCATGACTGTCCCGCGCATCCCTCCCTTTTCCAGGGCGTAAAGTCCCGCGATCGTAGTCCCACCTGGTGAGGTAACCTCATCTCTCAACTCCCCCAAATGCTTTCCGCTCTCGAGTGCCATCCGCGCAGCCCCGTAAACGGTCTGGAGGGCCAACTTTAGAGCCACATCCCGACTAAGACCAACCTGAACCCCGCCGTCGGCCAGCGATTCGATAAAGAGAAAGACATAAGCCGGACCGCTGCCGCTCAAGCCGGTTACCGCATCTAAATACTTCTCCTCCAAGGGCAAGGCAATACCAAAACTGTTTAAAATCAACCCTACCCTTTCCAGGTCCCTTGCACTCGCGTGCGCCCCACCGGCATAGCATGACGCCCCTGCTCCCACCACACAGGGAATATTGGGCATGACTCGCACCACACGAGCGCCCTTTGCCAAATTGCCCTCGATGCGGGAGAGCGGAACGCCCGCTGCGACCGAGATTAAGAGTTTCGTTTTGCCCAATTTTTCTGCGATTTCTTTGATTACAGGATCCAGAACCTGGGGTTTGACCGCAAGGATAACGATATCCGCGAAGTCACACACTTTCCCGTTGTTCGGCGTAACTTTGATCCCAAGCTCTTTGGCAACGGACTGTCTCAGGGCCCTGCTTAGATCGCTCGCCATCACTTGATCTTTACGCACCAGACCTGCCTGAATCACCCCACGCAGGATGGCAGAACCTATCTTACCAGCCCCGACCACACCGATTTTTTCTTTTAGCATAGGCGGACTTTCCCTGGGAGAAACCCACTTAAAATATGATGAGGGAGAATTCCACGAACAAGCTGGAAACGCAAGCTCTATTGGACACTCTTCTAGTTCATCCTCGGGTTGACATAAAAGCAGCTTATCGGCTACCCTCTGTTCCAAAATCGCCATCCGGGGCCGGCGCGTCATCTTCGGCAACCACATCGGGATCTCGAACCGGGCCTGGAGACGGTTTATGAAATCTCGATCGCCATATCGTAACAAGACATTCCAATCACCTTAACCTTCTCCCGCCGCTTTGGCAGAAAGGCGACAGCCGGATGATGCAAGAAAATTTCGCTCATATCTTGGAGCGTAACGCACATCGCTTCGGAGATAAAGCCGCCCTGGTTTGGGAAGAGGGTAGCCTTTCATGGACTGAGCTTGACCGATGGTCATCAGGGTTTGCTCATTCTCTGGCCCGGCAGGGCGTAAGGCCTGGGGACAGGGTTGCTATGTTGATTCCGAACCGATGGACATTCCCGGTCGCTTTTCTGGGAATTCTCAAACTGGGCGCCACAGTGGCATCACTGAATCCCGCTCTTAAGGGAGAAGGGCTTACGGAAATCTTAGCAGACCTCAAGCCAAAACTGGTCATTAATGAGGTGCAGGTGGAGGAGGGTAGTTGGGAAACGCCGGCGCTTACGGCCTCCCCCGCGTTGATCGTATACACCTCCGGAAGCACGGGGCGACCAAAAGGGGCCGTCTTCAGTCACGAGGCATTGGCATTTGGTATCCGTGCGTGGGCGGGACCGGTCATGGGTCTCAAAGGCGAGGACGTGATTTTAGGAGTGCTCCCGTTTGCGCACAACTACGGGATGTACTCAGGACTCTTGGCGCCGCTTTTATCCGGCGCCAGGATAGCCGTAGTGGAGCGCTTTACACCTGAGGCGGTCTTCAAGACTATAGAGAGGTGCCAGGTGACGATTTTTCCTGGGGTGGCCACAATGTTCCGCCGCCTTCTTAACTCACCCGCCTTTCCCTGCGCCGATCTCTCAAGCCTGCGTCTGGCGGTCTCGGGAGCAGCCCCTTGCCCATGGGAACTATGCGAGGAGTGGCGTAAGAGAACCGGGACAAGAATCCTCCGTGGCTACGGCATGACGGAAATACCTCGCCCGATCTCCTATTACTTTGATGATCCGGCCGAGTTCCCCGATGCCATTGGCCGACCGATCCCGGGCACCGATATACGCGTGATGGACGAAGCCGGACGGGAGCTCTCTTGCGAGGAGGTTGGCGAGCTTTGGATTAAATGTCCGGCCGCGACGGAGGGTTACCTGGACGCAGCCGAAGAAAGCCGAGCGGTCTTAGTAGATGGCTGGGTCAAGACCGGGGATCTGGCTTCGGTTTCGGCGGGGGGTTTTATCCGGATCGTTGGGAGGAAACGGGAACGAATTCTTAGAGGCGGGTTTTCGATTTTTCCGCAGGAGATCGAAGCGGTCCTGCTCTCGCACCCAGCTATCGCCGAGGCGGCGGTAGTAGGGCTTCCCGACCCTGATCTTGGTGAAGAGGTCGCCGCCTTTGTAACCCTTCAGCCTGCAGCAAAAGCCACGCCTGAGGACTTAGTCGGTTTTTGTAAGGAGCGTCTTGCGCACTTCAAGTTTCCCCGCCGGGTAACCATTCTTGAGGAGATCCCTAAAGGCGCGACCGGGAAGATTCTCAAGTCGGAACTGGTGAAGGGGAAGTTCTAACCTCCCTATAGCAATTGTTAAAGATCCAGTCTTAGTATAAGATAAGCGTCTCATGTTGAGTCCAATTCTCTTCATTGGAGATTCAAAAAGATACCACTCGCTTTTTATCGCGCTCACCGACCTAGGAATAAGAACGGAGCAGATCAGCTCCAATAAAGCTCTCACAGCCGTAGCCGCCAAGGAATACGCTGTAGTCGTCTTGGAATGGAACCTCCCCTCTTCAAGTCGATTAGAGATATTCAGGCAGATCCGGGAGAGCCACCCGAAACTGCCGGTCGTAATCTTAGGAGACGGCTCGGAAATTGAGGTCGGCCTGGAGGAGCCGAAAGGAAAGTTGGTGCAGCATCTTCCTGTAAGCGGAGATGAGAAAGAAGACCTGGCCTCTCTTGTCGAGAGCTTAAAGCTAATTCTTCCGGAGCTCAGAGCCCAGGTCCTCGCTGTGGGCGATCTTCTTTTGACCAAGACATCGAATTCCAAAATGGCCGACGTTATTGCGCTGGTGGATATCCTCAAGGATGAGCCGAGCAGCGTCCTGATTCAGGGAGAAAATGGCACCGGCAAGGAGGTGATCGCGCGGCTGCTCCACTACACCGGGCGTCGCTACGGAGCGCCGTTTGTTGCTATCAACTGCGCGGCCATTCCAGAGACCCTGTTGGAGAGCGAGCTGTTCGGACATGAGAAGGGCTCCTTTACGGGAGCTACGGAACGAAGGATCGGCAAATTCGAGCTCGCCCACAAGGGCACAGCCTTCCTGGATGAAATCGGAGATATGCCCTTGAACACCCAGGTCAAAATCCTGCGGGCCTTGGAGACCGGAGAGATCGAACGGATAGGAGGCCACGAGAAAATTCCGGTCGATCTTCGGATCGTCGCCTCCACGAACAAAAGCCTGCTTCAGGAAATCGACAAGGGGAATTTCCGCCGGGACCTCTACTTTCGCATCAATACCTTCACTCTGAACCTCCCGCCCCTGCGGGAGCGCAAAGAAGATATCCTGCCGCTCGCCCAGCACTTTCTCGACCTGCACACAGCCAGGAGAGGAACGGAGAAGAAGCGCCTTTTGCGGCCTTCAGAGCCGTTGCTTCTAAATCACGATTGGCCTGGCAATGTGCGCGAGCTCCGCAATGCCATGGAACGGTCTGTAGTCTTGACGGCGGGGAGCGTCGTCGAACCTGGAGTCCTGCCCGAGGAGATCAGAAATAATAAGGGCCGGCCCATGGCCTTCTTAGAGATCCCGCAATATCCCCGCGCCGAAGAGCCAACCCCCATCACGCCCCTAAGAGAGCTGGAACGGGCGGCCATCATCGAAGCGCTCTCCCGGCTTGGCAACAACGTCACCAAGACCGCTAAGCAACTTGGCATCTCCAAGGCCACTCTCTTTCGCAAACTTAAGGAGTACCGTATCTCCCGCCAGGTAACAATACATTCCTGAAGTCACTGCCGGCGCTAAAGCAAAAGGGGGGGCGCGTCGCTAGTATCTTTTACCCAGTCTCTGAAGCTCTCTCCATGCCTCCGCGTCACTGGTGCTAAAGGCAAGGACTTCCCGGTATTTTTCTTCCGCCTCTCTCACCTTACCCATCTTGGCCAAAGCAATTCCCAGAGAGCGTCTCCATTCGTTATTTTTTCTTCTAAGCCTGACGGCTTGGCCATAGGATTTGGCCGCCTGATCCCAAACCTCGAGCTTGAAATAGGCCTCACCGAGAGCGCCATAAAGAGTTCCGGAATCTTCCCCCTTTTCTTTGGATTGCTCCAATAAATCCTTTGCCTTACCCGCCTCGCCCTTGGCCAGCATCAATCGGCCCAAAGCAAGCAGAACGGCCGGATGGTCGGGCCGAATGCTTCTCGCCCGGTTAAACCACTTCTCCGCTTCCTTCAAATCCCTCGAGTGAAGGGCAATGTTACCCAGACCCAAATAAGGAACGATCTCTCGAGTGCCCATCTCAATGGTCTTGGAATAGATTAACTTGGCCTCAGGCAGGTAAAAATCTTCGCTCAGTCTCAAAATCGGCCCGATGGTTTGATGCGAGCGTTCCAGGGCGAGCAGGGCGGCCCTGGCCGCCTCGCTGCTTTTTTCTTCTGCCAGAAGGATCTTGGTCTTCAGGACATAGAAATCGGCATTCGCCGGTTCCAGCCGGATTGCTTGATCGACTTCTTCCAGGGCCCGACTGTTCCAGACGTTGGTTTCGTAAGCCTGGGCTAAATAAAAGTGGCGTCTGGATTCGGGTACGCTCGCGGAACTCATCTTTAACCAAGGGGCCTCCACCAAAAAAGGCTCCATGAGCTTCCGGTTGAGCTCCGCCGTGGCGCGTCGGACATTCTTGGGCGCGGAGAATTCCAATTGAGCCCCGTTATCCGTGTTGAGACTGGCGCCCTCGCTAAAGGCCATCATTTCCTTTCTTCCCATGCGGTAGAACCCCAGAACGGCGTAGATGTCGGACAACCCCAAATCTTTAAAGTCCCCTCTCAAGGTCTGATTTTTAGAAAAAATATCCTTCAGTAGGGGATAGCGGAAGAGCTGTTCTTTTTTACTGCCGAGAATCAGAAAGTCGCTCTCCTTCATGCCCCAGACCGAGACATGGGGAAAGGCCTCCCCGAAGGTGCGAAAGACCATGCGGAAATCATCCGGGGACATGGAATAGTTGTGAAACCACTGGGCAAAAACCCCATCTTCCGTGAGCTTCGATTTCACCACTTCGTAGAATTCTCGGGTATAGAGATTGGCGATCCCCGCGATCCAGGGGTTGGAGGGCTCAGCAGTGATGACGCCGTAGAGCTTGGGAGTGGCCAGGATGTAATTGCGCCCATCGGTAGGAATGAGACGCACCCTGCGATCTTCCAGGATCTTGCCGTTCTTGTCATTGAAAAAAGCCGCCGCCTGAACCATGGCAGGCTCGATCTCCAGGATTTCGATCTCACGCAGGGGAAAAGCGCCGACCGCCCTGGCGGTCATCCCGCTGCCCAAGCCAATGACCGCAGCCCTCTCCCCCCCGGGGTGAAACAAGAGCGGGATATAGCCGGTCATGAGCTGGCTCAAGGCGTCGCCATGGGAGCCGTCAATCTTGCCGTTGGTCTTAAAGTAGATGTAGTCCTTGCCGATCCGATGGACGCTGATGGTGGCGGTTAACCCCTCGCGGTAGTAGATCATCTCGTCGCGGTGCATCTCTTCCAGGCGCAAAGAAGTTGTCGGCAGGCTCTCGTAGCGGTCGTTGTAGATCGTAACACCGCTGACGAGAACAAAACGGTCCCAGCGCGGCATCTTGAAGGGAATTACGACCACCGCGACCAGCACGATAACTCCCAGGGCAAAACGCGGCACCTTGGACAAGCGGGGATCCACGACAATCAGGATCCACCCGATGACAAGGTTAACGATTACAGCCAAGATGATACTGTTTTGTACTCCAATCAGGGGGATAAAGATGAAGCCGCCGGCAAAGGCCCCGACAATGGCTCCGACGGTATTGGCCGCATAAGAGATCCCCACGCTGCTCCCCACATGGTAAAGGCTTTGGGTGAAGAGACGGGCCACCAAAGGGAAGGTCATCCCCAACAACACCGTCGGCAGGAACATCACCAGCGCCGAGAGAAACACCTGAATCGAAAGGAAAAAGGGAAAGGAATCGCCGAAGGCCTGCAGCAATCTCAGGAAGATAAGCGGAAGCTTCTCAAATAGCGGGATGGTAGCCAATGCCGCCAGCCCCACCCAAAGCTCGATGGCGCCAAAAGTACTGACCCTGACCTCACGCTCCCCCATGAGTCGCGCATAGAGAAATCCTCCCAATGCCAAGCCGACAAGAAAGGTAAGGAGCATCGTGGTAAAAGAGTAGACGGAGCTGCCAATGACAAGGGTCAAGGCACGGGTCCAGGCATTTTCATAGACCATCGCGGCAAATCCGGAAAGGCCGAAACCAAGAAGCAAAACCCACCCCAGGCTGGATGGGGCCGCCCCTGTTCCTGACTCCGCTGTCTCTCTCTCGAACACACTGGTGTCGAGCTCCTTAGCCTCTTTGCTGCGGGCAAAATCGACAATGAAAATCATCGCGGCGATCAAGAGATTAACCGCGGCCGCTGTATAAACCGTAGCGCGCATGCCGAGCGTGGGAATCAAATAGTAGCCGGCAAAGCCGCACCCCAGCACGGCGCCCATCGTATTCGTGGCGTAGAGATCTCCCACCCGGCGCCCCAGATGGGTAAAACTGTGGACGAAAAAACGGCTCAGAACCGGCAGGGTTGCTCCCATCAAAAGAGTGGGCAGAACCAACAAGAAAAAGGATAGGACAAAGAGAAGAAGATTGAAGATGAAAGGATAGGAGTCATTCAGGCTATAGAGGGGAATATAAACCCTCTGTCCCAGGTCAAAAAGCCACGGGACCAAAAAACCGTAAACGCCTACCCCGGCTTCAAGGATCCCGTAAAGAAGAAAATCGTTCTTCCCTCGGTCCGCTATGCGGCCAAAAGTATAGCTCCCCAAGGCAAGGCCCGCCATAAATGCGGAGAGCACAGTCGCAATGGCGTAGGTGGTGTTGCCGAAGATCTGTGTCAGCATGCGGGTCCAGACGACTTCATAGATAAGACCCGCTGTCCCGGAAAAAAAGAAACAGATCAAGGCTACTAAAAGCAGTCCTCCCTCTCTCCACCGCTCGATTTTTCCTGTCATACTTAACTCCTTGAAAATATCTCCTAAATAATTCAAAGACTGATAGCAGGCATTGCAACGACTGTAAAGGGTCTGTTGAAACCGTCAAGTCTTTTAGCATACAAGGCTAAGAGGAGCGATGGGACCAAAGGAGGTATCCGAGCTATGCCGAAAGACATGCGCACCTGGATTCGGGAACTGGAGGATGCGAGCGAGCTTGTGCGGATCACTAAGCCGGTCCACCCGCACACACAGATGGGGGCTCTGCTATATCAATCCAGGGAAAAGGCCCTGCTCTTTGAGAACGTAGCCGGCTTCCCCGGCTGGAAAAGCCTGGGGATGGCCCCTGCCAACCTCCGGCATGCCGCGCTCGCCTACGGAACCACTGTCGAGAAGCTCATCCCCACGGCCGCAGAACGAGGCCTCAGGCGCGAGCCTACGGAGCTTGTCCGGACCGGACCGGTCAAGGAAGTCATTATCAAAGGCGACCAGGTGGATATCACCAAGCTCCCCGCTCACATCGCAGGCAGCGAGGAAACACCATATATCGCTTCGGGGTTGGTAATCGCGCGCGACCCTGATAGCGGCATCCGCAACGTCGCCTTTCACCGGCTCCAGGTCAAAGGGCCGAGAAAAACAGGGGCCTTGATCCTCCCGCGCCACACCCGGGAGATTCTCAACAAGTACGAAGCCCGAAACCAGGACATGCCTGTGGCTATCTACATCGGACACCATCCGCTCTATTATATGGCCGCGGCCACCACAGGGTCTATCGAGATGGACGAGTTGGAGCTGGCGGGCGGGCTTATTGGCGAGCCCGTCAAGGTCGTGAAATGTGAGACCAACGACCTCGAGGTGCCCTTCGACGCAGAGATCGTGCTTGAAGGCCGAATTCTTCCAAACGTGAGGGAAGAGGAGGGACCTTTCTCGGAATTTCAGGATTACTATATCGCCGGCCAAGGCAAGAACCCTGTGATTCAGATCGATTGCATCACCATGCGCCGTGATGCCATTTTTAAAGCCCTCCAGAACGGCTCGGAGGTCGAAGGCTGCATCTTTCACAAAGTGCCTCTCGGGGTGTCGGTTTACAACCACATCAAGAACATCGGCGGCTACGTCAACCTCCACAACCTTCTGGTGCTTCCGGGGATATTCGGTATCGTGGTGCAGATGACGCCCCGTTTTTACGGCGAAGCGAAGCAGGTCCTCATGGGGGTATTATCGAGCCCGATCCTTCACCCCAAGGTGGCTATCGCGGTGGATGAGGATGTGAACATCTTCAACTATTGGGAAGTTCTCTGGGCGATCAACACACGCTGCAACCCGGAGGAAGATATGGTCGTGATTCCCGGGACTCGAATCCACCCGATGGACCCGACGGGCCGCGAGCCTATTCCTCCCGGCGGCCCGTTCTGGCATCGCGTCGGCGGAAAGGTGATCATCGATGCCACCAAGCCCCCCCTCTGCGCCGGTGAGGGGGCCCGTAAAGCTTTTCAGCGGCTGAAGCCGATGGGCTGGGAAAGCGTCCGGCTGGAAGATTTCCTGCCGAAGTAGGGGTTAAGGGATGAAAGGTTAAAGGGATAAAGGGTTCCGACCCTTTGACATGGCCCGAGAGGCTTTTAAGAACACTTCCCTCAGACTTACTGACGTCGAAGTAGCAGTTAAGAAGGTCAGAAAAAAAGCCTACGCGGAAAGTAGAGTGAACCCCATTGACTGGACAGTTAGGCGGTCGAAGTTAGAACGCGGCGGCGGTCGGTTGGATCCGGCACGGCGACATTCAAGGCGCCGCTGAAGGGTGCACTCCCGAGAAAATGCTCAAAGCGGGCAACATGACAACCGGCTACCTCAACTTTCTCATGATGATAGGCGTCGCCAACGCCACTCCGCCGAGCCACGCGGAAGCTCTCGACGCGGGCTTCCCGGCCGTGCCGTTTTTTAGTTGGGATGCTCCTAAGTAAGACCGATTCCCTGGCACCGCGAGACGGAATATGCGGAAGTAGGTTTCGGCCTTTGTCGTTATCCATAAGTGAGCGACTCTTTACAATTCAGCGTAACCATCATAGAAATCCTCGCATGTGCACGTATCCAAAACGTGCTATACGGAAGTAAGGCGGTACTACACGGAACAAGATATTCATAGTTAAGCAAATCACTAAGCAAATATGGAGTGCAACATGGAATCAAAATATTCAGGACGATGCCTTTGTGGCGAAATTAAATATTCCGCTAATGTAGAGCCACTATTTACTGGAAACTGCCATTGCAAAGATTGCCAAAGGTCATCTGGTGGTGCGTTTATTCCCGCAATACTCTTCCCAGAAACAGGTGTCTCCATTGTCGGCGAAGCGAAATATTTTGAGTCTATCGCCGATAGCGGAAGCATTCACAAAAGAGGCTTCTGTTCAAATTGTGGTTCGCAGCTTTTTGCCAAGTTCAACACCATGCCTGGTGTGCTCGGTATTAAGGCTGGCACATTAGATCATCCGTCGAACTATGTACCTAAATTAGACTTTTATGTGGCAAGTGCTGCACCTTGGGATTTTATGAACCCTGAACTGCCGAAAAAGCCGGGGGCAGCACA